>ERZ1292623.2836-Hain-H51-01um-R1-2836-length-15195-cov-8_pt1 | contig 15195 bp, 16 predicted proteins | sample MGYA00564398_ERZ1292623 | MGnify/ENA primary metagenome ERZ1292623 (study PRJEB36523, sample SAMEA6512633) | groundwater metagenome | collected 2019-01-07 | study: AquaDiva: Metagenomics assemblies of 32 groundwater samples
GCGGAATATAGAACTGAAAGCGGGGAAATTGTTTTTAGTATGCCTCGACAAGTTAAGGATGAAACATTAGATTATAATAACTGGGCCAGCGCTTTAGGTGCTTTCTACAGAGCAGAAAATCCCCGACTTCTTGGTGAATACGCACAGGCTTTAAACAATTCACTTGCAAGCAACAGAGAAGGAATTAGGCAACCGCATTACACTTTAATCGTGGACAGACCTTTAGTTCAACATATAGATGAAGATTTCGAAGCGAGTGTTGCATATTACTTAAATGAAGGGTATGAATTCAGGAGAACTATTGCTTATCTTAGATACCGTGGTTTCAATGCTGAAGCAAATGTATGGCAGACAAGATACGATGTCCTAAGAAACCATTTTGGTTTTGAAACATCAGCCCATGGTAAGGAATATACTCCACCTCAAATTAAAGTAGGAAGTTACTATCAAATTGTTGATTTCCTCCCAGAGCTTGGAGATAGAATATTTGGAAGAAGAGATCCTATTTTAGATGCAGATACAATAAACATGGCTATATATGGTCCGAGTTTCTATCTCAGAGATGGGGATTTAGTGCAAGTTGTAGGACCTGTTGAATATGCTGCCGATGATGTTGACCGCCTTTTGTATCCATTTGTTCCTGTAACTCCAGTAACAGAAACAGTTGTTGGATCAACAACTTTATATTCGACTACTCCCACAAAAGAAAATACTGGTTACATAAAGGGGACTGATTGGCTAGTTCCTGTATCTTAATTCTTCATGTATGGAAGTTTTACCTCCACTAAGCAGACGAACTTTTTTAAAAGCATTAGGCGTTGCTCCTTTTACTGCCGAACCCTTTTTATCTCTTTTGCAAGAGCGAGAAGTCCGTTTAATTTCCTCAGTTTTAACATACCACGAAGTAAATGCTGCCAAAATGACAAGCGATGTTGTTTCTCTTATTAGAAGGGGTTATCAGCCATTATCTTTGGATACTTTTGTGGGAGCTTTAAGAGGAGAAGTGGAAATTCCACAAGGTTTACCAACATTTTTGGTAACTTGTGATGACGGGTTATTCTCCCAATATACACAAGGTTTACAAGCTGTTGATACTATCGAGAGACAAACAGGCTACTTTGTCCCACTTACTCTTTTTACCATGACAAGGTTTGAAGGACTCCCAATAACAGAAGATTTACCTGATGAAGTACCTTCATTCAATGACGGGAGACACAGATATATGAATAAGGGACAACTTGTAGATATGCTAAGAAAAGGCCACTATTTACAAAACCATACAGCAGACCACATGAGTGTTACCCAACTCCCCGAAGATAGGCTTAGGGATCAAATAGAAGTAAGCGAGGGTAAAATTGATCTTCTTTGGGAGCTTGCAGAGAGAGAGCGTACTGTGAAAGCATTTGCATATCCAAATGGTAGGTATGCTGGAAGAGAAGGCTTCATACAAGATGCTGGCTTTGATGTTGCTTTTACAACTGCTGGAATCACTCAACATTCTTCTGCGAACCCCTTTAGGCTTGGCAGATTAAGTAGGTAGGGCTTCAGAACCCTAAAAATGTTCTTGGATTAACCCTTCGACTTCGCTCAGGTGACTTTTAATGCTATGTGGTTTTGAAAAACACAGTACAAATTAGCTTCATTAAATGGTATAATTAGAGTATGCATAATTGGTCTGTAGATGAAAAATCTTTTAAAAAAAGAAATCCTAAAAAGTATAAATTATGGAGGCTAACTCAGCTTATTAACTATGGCTTAGATGGTGAAAAGCTTTCTAGAAAGGAGGTTAAGGCAGCCTGGTCTAAAATCAAGGATCAACTCGATCCTTATAAGGCAAGAGCTATAGAATTTCTATTATGGGGAAAAGTATACTCACTTCCAAACAACTTGACTTTCTGGAACTACTTTCCAAAGAGAAACAAATAACCAGCCGCTTTTACTTCACTGGAGGCACTGTACTAGCCGAGTTTTATCTTAAACACCGGTTGTCAGAAGATATTGATCTGTTTACAGAAAAAGAGGAGGTAAATCAAACCCTCATTGATTCTTTCCTGAAGAAAATTTCAGTAAAGAGCTCTATTGTAGAAATTAAAAAGAGCCAGTTTTTAGGACTTGTCAGCTATATTTTAGTCTTTAAAGATGGTGAAAAGCTAAAAGTTGATTTTAATTATTACCCTTTCCCCAGAATTGATAAAGGCACAAGATTTAAAAATTTATCTGTAGATAGCGTTTATGACATAGCAGTTAATAAAGTACATACGATGTTTACCAGAATAAGGACTAGAGATTTTATCGATCTTTACTTTCTTATGCAAACATCAGATTATTCCTTAGATAAACTAATTTTAGATGCCAAAGCTAAATTCGATTGGCACATAGATAAAGTTACTTTAGCCAGCCAGTTTGTTAAGGTGAAAGAATTATCTGACTTTCCAACTATGCTTATCCCTTTTGATAAAAAAGATATGGAGAAGTTTTTCCTGGATCTTGCTAAATCTTTGGAGGGCGAGATTTTTAAATGAAAGTCAAGGTAAATTTAGAGTATTTAAATTGTTACCTTAATTAAGGGCATCAGCTATAACTCTTCCAACATCGGGCTTTGTACCCTTATCCTCTGCCAGATATTTTTAACCAGTAAGTATCATCGACAAAGCACACAACCTAATCTTTATTTTGAAAATTGCCGACCCAAAGGCCTTCCTGAATAAGCTGCAAGGTCTTTAGCTATAACCCCTGTTATTTCATGAAGACGCTGAAAATTTGTTAGATCACTTGCCCAATGAAAAGATTGTGAAACCTTAAGTAACCCTAAACATATTTCTTGCTCAAGCGGGTCATGCGATCTTTCTGAATCATTACTCCATAACGATAAAAGACTGACTGTTTGCTGTTGAAATCTATCTATTAATTCTTTATCAACAGGTTGACCCTTAAATTGTGTCTCTGTATAACTCGCCCAGACTGGTCCAATACTACCACCACATATACTATGATTCAAAAATCCGGCAAAAGTTTTTTGGGGTAGTGTAACTGGTTGCACTTCTCTATCAGCAAAGGCTGTGTGATAATCAAAAGCTTGAGCTTTTGTGGCTTCTCTTGATAATTCATGAAGATTGCCAAGTCGCTGCCTTATTTGCATTTCCAGCACTTGTCTTGGAGATAATTCATCTTGGTCCATGTTAGGATTATACCAAACTCAATTTGAAAAATCATTTGAGGAGTTTAACAAAGGCCAAAAAGCTCCAACCCCCAGTGCTCTACAAACGAAATAGTTTTATTCCACCTTCTGCTACTAACGTCTAGGATTAATTGGGGTTGAGAATCTGACTGCTTCTTCTGCAAAATGCACGACTTGTTGAGCTATTTCTATATTTCCAACCCTATCAGTATATTCCTGCAACTCTTTTCGGCAGCGAAGTTCTGCTCGCGAAAGATATGGGGGTTTATAGCAACCTATTGAATGTTCCGTGAGTGGAAGAATATCAACACTCAATATTCCATCTGCTTTAGGTATAACTGTTCCATACACTTGTAATTGGTGTGTACACTCTTCATCAGAAGATAAAGTTATCCTAATTGTAGTACCTTTGTATCCGTGACCATAAAGCCAAAGTATCGGATCCGCATCAGGAACCATTGTTAACCACTCTTTTAATGGTTTTCCCAAAAGACTACTATACTGAATAAACTCTGGGGGAATCCTTCTTGCCCCAGTCAAATAGTTAACCCGTCTTGAATCTTCCCACCAACTTTTCTTTTCCCCGATCAGCCTCATAGTAGGAGAAATTTCCCTTGCAATAGCTTCTACCTGTTCTTTAACTCCCATAATTTAGGAAAGTATAGCATGGAAAACATATATTTAAGAAATTTATTCCACCTTCTGCCAGATATTAGTTTTTATGTAACCGATGTTTCTCATCTTGGAATTATTTTTGACCAAGTTCTCTCAAAAGCTGTGGTAGAGGACCGCGGTAGCTTACTGATGGATTGTCCAAAAACCCCGGCAGGTCTCGCCAAGGAGCATGAATAAGCTTCTTTGTAGCTGGATCAAATAATGTTTCTGAGGTCGTGGCAATAGCAATGGCTCGTTCAATATTTGGTCGAATGGGTGTCCTCATGGTTTTTACTACAGGATTATCTCTATATTTACCCTCAATATATGCTTCCTCAATAACGAAAAAGTCTCCCTCCACTCGTCTTTGGATATGGAAAATTTTAGTTCCAGAAGGCCGCTCCCAAAAAATCGCCCCTCCAGCATAATCTTGCATTGCTCTAAATGTCCAGTTTTTACCCTCCATAATATGTTCTTCATAAAGTTTCACGTTGTCACTATTGTTGAACAAAAAAGTAAGCTCTAGACCCGGTGAATCTTCTGCAGAAAAACCCCTGCAAAATCTGTAGAGATTTGCTTGAATACTATTGTTGTAATATGAAAAGCCACCCAATCCCCACTCTGTCTGTCCAAGAGCACAATCAAAGAGAACTTGAAATTTCGGAGTCTGTCTCTCCCCATCTGTGGAGGTATCAACAAAAAGCGATATTGGAATATCTTGAGCGATATCAATTGTGACATCATTGCTACCAGCCCGATATCGTCCAAAAATGGGTCTGCCATTCATCATGTCAAAAAAATACTCAGCTGTCCTGACTAGTGGATTAGAAAGCTCGAGGTATGCCTCACTTGTAACAACTCTAGTTGGTTTGTATAACGGGTTACTTTTTTCTGGATATTCCCAATGTAGAGGTATAAATTCCCCTAAAGGTTGTGGTTCAATCATATGAACTGTATTTTAGCAGAAAGTTTGAAGAGAATCACCTTGAATAGTCTTTTATTCCACTTTTTTCCAGTTAGGTTTTCCTGATTTTATTGAATCATTGGTTGCAAGAAATAGCAGTAGGTCAACTGTTATAGCTTTTTCTAAAACTGCCTGTCCCCATTTAAAGATACAGATTCTTTTTGTTGGGCGCCCCTGGAAAGAGTCGAACTTTCACTGCATGGTCCGAAGCCACGTGGTCTATCCATTAGCCTACAGGGGCAGCTTTGTCATTTTACCATCTTGACTTGGGCTTTTCTATTAGCCTATTATGAAATTAGAACTTGCCCGGATTAAATGATAAAGACTTTGGGTTTTTGTAATAATCTTTTTCTTCATTCTATTCTCCGCTTCCTTCAACAAAAAAAATTAATAGATAAATATGTAAAAGGAAGGAGGTGAAAAATGGAAGCTATAAGTATAGCAGTAACATCTATTCTGGCGAACTTATGGGCATCTCTGGGAGCATATTTGCCACAATTTCTTGCAGGATTGATTCTGCTTTTAATTGGGCTTGCTGTTGCAGCTTTGCTTAAGGAGGCAGTTTTAAGAATTCTTGCCTTTTTAAAGGTTGAAGATTGGTTTGGTAATGTATCTGGCTGGTTTAAATCCGTAAGAACTGGGGAGATAGGCAAAGGTAAAGTCTGGACAAATCTTCTTGGAGAGTTAGTCCGTTGGACTGTTGTGATATTATTTCTAGTTCCGGCAGCAGAAGTTTGGGGCCTGCCAAGGGTAACGGAACTTTTAAATCAATTCCTGTTTTATGTTCCAAACGTATTTGTGGCAATAGTAGTAGGTTTTGTTGGTTTGGTTGTTGCAAATCTGGTTTCAGAAGTGGTTAAGCATGCTTCAGCTAGTCTGGGGGGTTCATCATCCAATCTTTTGGCAACTGTTGCAAGGTATGCCCTGATTTTATTTACAACCCTCGTTGTATTAAACCAGCTTGGAATTGCTGCAGATTTGGTTAGAATACTTTTTACGGGAATTGTGGCAATGTTGGCTTTAGCCGGAGGGATAGCATTTGGTTTGGGTGGTCAGGAAGGTGCCAGAAAATTTTTGGATGATTTAAGAAAAAGGGTGGAGCGCTAGGGCCCCATAAAGGCCTGCGGAATCACCTAAGTTTGAGAGGGTGATCACAGGGGGTGTGGGAAAAATTGTTAAAATATCCTTAAATTTAACTCTTAGAGTTTCAATTTGGATACTTTGCATTACAGATCCACCTAAAACTATAATATCTGGTGACCAAAACACAGTAACATTATTTAAACCCATAGCTAAATACTCTGCAACCTTTTCCCAAACATATGGATCATCCAAGTCTTCAGCTTTTTTCCCATATTTTCTTTCAAGTCCGGAGCCGGAAACATATGATTCCAGATGACCTTGGCCACCACAATTGCAGGGATCTCCAAATGGAACAATAATTTGATGTCCTGGTTCAAACCCCAGAGCATTTTCATCAATCTTACCCTTTACAACTCTTCCACCTCCAACTCCGGTTGAAATAGTAAGATATGTAACAATTTCCCTGCCCTTACCTGCTCCAACGACAGCTTCTCCTAAGGTAGCTAAATCCGCATCATGTTCTAAATGTACAGGAGCATTAAATAGTTTTTCTAACTCTGTCTTAAGAGGTTTGTTTATCCAGCCTCCTATATGAGGAGAGGAGACAAGCATGGATTTGTCTTGACTTAAGGGACCAGCTACACCTCCGGATATAACTTCTATTTTTTGCCCTTTGGATAGCTCATCAGCTATTTGTTTTATGGTTTGTAAACCTTCCTGAAAATCTTTTGGGGTAGGGACAATCCTTGGTTCACTTAAATTTTTACCATCAGAAGATGTTGCAAACCTGGCCTTAGTCCCACCAATGTCAAAGATAAAATACATAGGTGATATAATCATATCATGAAAATCGGATATATAGGGTTGGGGAAAATGGGAAAGAATATGGTTTTGAGGCTTTTAGAAAAAGGGATTGAGGTGGTGGCTTGGAATAGATCTCCTGGACCAATTGATGAGGTAGCCCAAGCTGGCGCAGTGAGAGCTGAAAGTGTGGAGGATTTGGTAAGTAAGTTGGATGTTCCAAGAATGATCTGGTTAATGCTGCCGGCTGGAGAGGTGACTGATGAGTATATTGAGAAGCTGATTCCACCTTTATCCTCTGGTGATTTACTTATTGATGGAGCCAACTCTTTTTATAAGGATACCTTAAGAAGGACTGAAAAACTCTCTGAAAAAGGCATCCACTTTATGGATATTGGGGTTTCAGGGGGGCCTGAAGGGGCAAGAAATGGGGCATGTCTTATGATTGGAGGAGATAAGGAGGACTTGGCAAAAGTAATGGATGTAGTCAAGGCTGCGTCGGCTCCTGATGCTTATGGACATTTTGGCCCAGTTGGAGCAGGGCATTTTGTTAAAATGGTTCACAACGGTATTGAGTATGGCATGATGGAGGCAATAGGGGAGGGGGCTGCAATTTTAAAACATGGCCCATTTAAGCTGGACTTGAAAGAAGTTTTCAGGGTATATAACAATAGGTCTGTGATAGAGAGCAGGCTGGTTGGCTGGACTAAGGAATCATTGGATGAAAATCAGGATTTATCTGACACCTCATCTAAAATTCAGGCATCAGGAGAAGGGGAGTGGATCATAAGTACAGCCCGTGAGCTGGGGATTGAAGTGCCGGTGATTGAGGATTCATTTAAAGTCAGGCAAACTTCAGGCAGTGATCCGGAAGATTCCCCCGCAGGTTTTAGAAACAAAATAGTTTCTGCCATGCGTGGCAAATTCGGCGGGCACTCTGTTAAGAAAACCTAAATTCTTTAATTAATCGCCAGTCCCTTATCTCTCCTCCCTTCATTAAAACTACACCATCTACACCCCACTGTGCTTCTTGATTGCCACCAATTTCCTGAATAATTTTTTTCTTAACATTTTCCGGGTAATTTCCATAAAGAATGCTTAAATGAGGCATATATATTGAAATGCCTTTAATTTCAAATACTTCCTTAGCCCGGTTGTGTAAATTTTGTAAATCCTCAGTAAGGGTAGCTTTTACAAATAAAGTCCTAAAAAAATAGTCCTCATAGTCTATTTGCCCCAAAGTTATAGAAAATATCCTTTTGCCGGAAACCAGCATCTTAGTTCTTTTTATCATCTCCCTTTCTGAAAGATCAATATCACCTAAAAGTGTAACGTGGGGTTTAAACTCTGGGGCACTGTATTCCTTTGCTAGCTTATTTATTAAATTGGTAAATTTTTTGTAAATTTTTCCTTTGGGCATCAGCCAAAGAGTAAATCCCTTTGATTTCACTTTTTTGATCCTTTCAAAAAAGCAAGGTTCTTATTTGTAAAACCGTTATTCATAAGGTTCTTATATTCTGCAAAATTCCATGGATGGCTCAAGCCATACTCTACCGTCAGCTTCCAACAGTTCATCTGCTTCTTTTGGCCCCCAGGTGCCAACTTTATAAATATGGGGTTTAGCGCGAACTTTTGCTAAGGGGTCTATAAAAGCCCATTGTGCCTCTATCTCCTTTGCATCATTAAAAAAAGTCTGATCACCCTTTATTGCATCCGAAAGTAAACTCTCATATGGATCAGGGACATAGTGGCTGTGCGGATCTATTCTGTAACAATACTGCATATATTCGGGCTGAAGTTTTTGTTTACTTCCCGGGACTTTGGTTAATATTTTTAAAACTATCCCTTCATTAGGTTGTATTCTGTAAACAAGAATATTTGACTCGTCTTCAGTGTCAATACTTTTAAAAAGTTTATTTACAGGATTTTTAAAGACTATTGAAATTTCAGTCACATATTTTTTTAATTTTTTTCCCGCTCTTACATAAATTGGAACATCCTTGAATCTTTCAGAATCAATATATGTTTTTAAAGCGTAAAAAGTATCAGTCTTTGAATCCGATGCAACATTCTCCTCCTCTGTATAGCCTTTATATTGGCCTAAAATAACTTTTTCCGGCAAGGGTTTAAGACTTTTTAAAATCTTTATTCTTTCCGCTGTTACTGCCTCATTTGTAAATGCGGAAGGTGCATCCATTGTAGCAAAGCTAAGCATTTGAAGCTGATGGTTTTGTCCCACATCCTTTAAAGCGCCGACCTGATCATAATATCCTCCCCTTCTTCCGATACCAAAATCTTCGGAGGCTGTGATTTGAATATGGTCTATATAGTCTTTATTGATCAAAGGTTCAAAAATATCGTTTGCAAACCTGAATGTCAAAATATTTTGCAAGGTCTCTTTCCCCAGATAATGGTCAAGCCTATATATTTGATCTTCAGAGAAATATTTGCTGACAAGCTGGTTTAACTGCTTTGATGAGGTAAGATCATGGCCAATTGGCTTTTCAATCATTAACCTTACCCAGCCCCGCACCGTACTGGTACGGGGCAAGCCATTGTTTTGCAAATTCATCTTTAGTTTTTGTAAATTTTCAAAGATAAAATGATAAAGTTCCGGATAAGTTGCAAGATAGTAAATTCTATTTTCATGCTTAATTTCATTTTCTAATTTCTCATAAACACTTGGGCTTTGGATCTCGCCACTTATGTATTTAAATCTTTTGCAAAGTTTCTTAAACACTTCCTCTTTGATAGAGTGTTGGTGGTGAACATTTTCAAGATGTAGTGCTTCATGTACGTATTTTTGGAGATCATTGTTTGTCATGTTCCTTCTTGCTATACCAACAATGATTGCATCCTTTGGAAGTAGATCTTTTTCCTCCATATCATAAAGTGCAGGGATAAGTTTAATTTGTGCTAAATTTCCGGTAATACCAAAAATAACAAGAGCAAATGAGTCCATGGCTAGATATATTATCATATATGTTACAATTTCGTGCATGAAAAATAATTTGGAGGGTTTGGCAAGGCTGATTAGGTACTTTATTTTAGTTTCAACAACCAATGCAGGTTCAGGTCATCCTACCTCTTCTTTATCTGCTGTTGAGCTTATGACTTCACTTTTTTTTGCCCGCTTCGCGAGGCGAGATGGATTTTTCCGCCCCTCCTATGACAGGTTAATTTTTTCAAAGGGGCATGCTTCTCCTCTTTTTTACTCTCTTTGGGCAGCAGCAGGAGCTATTTCAGAAAAGGAGATTTTAACTTTAAGAAGGTTCGGTTCAAGACTGGAAGGACATCCTTCGATGGCGTTCCCGTTTACAGAAGTTCCTACAGGTTCTTTAGGCCAGGGTCTTTCTACGGGAGTTGGAATGGCTTTAAATGCCAAATATTTAGATAAGCTTGATTACAATACATTTGTGCTTTTGGGTGATAGTGAGATGGCAGAGGGATCTGTTTGGGAGGCAATACAAATCGCAAGCTTTTACAAACTGAATAATCTAATAGGTATCCTGGATGTAAACAGGTTAGGTCAAAGCAGGGAAACCATGTATGGATATGATGTAGGGGCTTTTGAAAAAAGAATATCCTCTTTTGGATGGAATACAACTCTTGTGGATGGACATAACTTTTCCCAGATAGGACAAGCATATCAGGCGGCTTTAGGTAATAAAAATCAGCTGGCTGACGGACCAACCATGATTATTGCCAAAACAATTAAGGGTAAAGGAGTAAAGTTTTGGGAAGATAAAGCAGGGTGGCATGGTAGACCACTTCCTAGGGAAGAATTAGAAAAAGCTCTAAATGAGTTAGGCCCATTTGATAAAAAAATCCGGGGGAAGATTATGCCTGCACCTAAGATTAACCCCCTAGGTTCAGATACAAATCAACCTCCCAGGTTGATTGGGGCATCATACTCCCCTGGTGAAATGGTGGCTACAAGAAAGGCTTACGGTAATGCCCTAGTTAGAATTTATCCAAAGTATCCAAATATGGTTGTTTTGGATGGGGAGGTTTCAAATTCTACTTACTCTGAAATTTTTGCAAAAGCATATCCGGGAAGATATTTTGAAATGTTTATTGCGGAGCAAAATATGGTAGGGGTTGCTTTAGGGCTTTCTGCAAGAGGTAAAATGCCTTTTGTTTCTTCATTTGCCTGTTTTTTGGAGAGAGCCTTTGATCAGATCAGAATGGCTCAATATGCAAATTGTAACATTAAATTCTGCGGATCCCATGCAGGAGTTTCAATAGGTGAAGACGGCCCGTCCCAGATGGGACTTGAGGATATTGCAATGTTTAGAACTATTTTGGGCAGCGTGGTTTTATATCCCTGTGACGGGGTTTCTGCAGACAGATTAACAGAAGAAGCGGCAAAACATAAAGGAATAGTTTATATACGTACAACCAGAAAGGAGACTCCTGTTATTTATTCTGAAAAAGACAGATTCCCTATTGGGGGAAGCAAAACCTTAAGAAGCAGTAGTAAAGATCAGGTAACTGTAATTGGTGCAGGTATCACGCTACATGAGGCTTTAGAAGCATATGAATTACTTAAAAAGAGTAATATATTTATTCGAGTAATAGATTTATACAGTATTAAACCTCTAGACTTACCTACTTTGCAAAAAACGGCAAGAGAAACAAAGGCGATAATAGTGGTTGAAGATCACCATCCAGAAGGTGGAATTTTTGAGGCAGTTACAAGTGCACTGTCTAATGAGAATGTAAAGATATATTCCCTAGCAGTAAGGAAAATTCCGGGCAGCGGGAAACCGGATGAGCTTTTAGACTTTGAAGAAATTTCCGCAAGTGCTATTATTAAAAAAGTTAGGCAAATCCTCAAATGAGATCTGCTAATCTCAAAACAAAAATTTTTGTTGATAGTGGTGATGTTAGTGAGACAAAAGCTATTATCGACCTTTTAGGTTTTCTTGATGGTCAAACTACCAATCCTACTTTAATTTCCAAAAGCCCAGAAGCAAAAAAAAGATTAGAAGCAGGTCAGAAATTCTCAAAGGATGAGGCTTTAGCACTTTATAGAAAGGTTGTTGAAGAGGTCTCTGGCCTGATTCCAAATGGATCAGTTTCTGTTGAAGTTTATGCTGATGCAGCTGCAACTGCAGATGAGATGTTTACTCAAGGCAAAGAAATGTTTTCATGGATTCCAAATGCACATATTAAATATCCCACAACTAAAGCTGGACTTGAGGCTGCTCAAAGATCTGTGGCAGCTGGTATGAGAGTAAATATGACTTTGTGTTTTACCCAAGAGCAAGCAGCAGCTGTATATTCCGCCACACAAGGTGCTAAAAAAGGTGATGTCTTTGTATCCCCTTTTATTGGCAGGTTGGATGATAGGGGAGAGAACGGAATGGATTTGATTAAAAATATTATCAAAATGTATGGAAGTGGAGATGGACACGTTGAGGTCTTGACTGCAAGCATTAGGAACTCAGACCACTTACTTTATGCCATAAATCTTGGAAGCGATATAATTACCGCGCCTTTCGCTATTTTAAAAGAGTGGGCAGACAATGGACTTATTATGCCGGAGACTGACTTTACTTACTCCCCTGGTGGATTGAAGGAAATTATCTATCAGGAGGTTGATTTAAATACACCTTGGACAGAATATGATATAAATCATCAGTTAACTGATGCCGGTATAAAAAGATTTTCAGATGATTGGAATAATTTAATTAAGTAACTATGTTAAAGCCTTTTGCCACAAGATCACATGAAGAAATGAAGGATGTTTTATTGCATCCAGATGCTCATGGGCCAGAAATTCATTATTACATGATTAGAGGTGGTACTAATAAAACCAACATCACAGTTTGGGAAACCGGAACTGTGAGTGGAGAATATATTAAAACTTATGGACACTATCATGTGGGGAAGATTGATGAGACATACCATGTGATTACAGGTGAGGGTGTGATACTTCTACAAACCAGAAAGAAAGATTCAAATGGAAATCCTATTGATGATGAAATAGAATCCTTTTATGCAATTAAAGTAAAAGTGGGGGATAGTGTTTTTATACCATCAGGTACAGGCCACTTAGCTGTAAACATAGGAAAGGTTTGGTTTGTAACTTCAGATGACAGTCCCGTTAATTTTGAAGAAGTAGATCCAGTATCACTTCCTGGCCATGCTGATTATGAGCCGGTTAAAAAGTTAAGAGGATTTGCCTATTATTTAGTAGAGGACCCTTCGACAAGTCCTTCGATCCCGAGGTCCTCAGGACCGAGGGGCTCAGGGCAGGGAAATGGAGAACCAACTCTTGTTAAAAATCCCAACTACAAAGTTGTCCCAGAAGCTGTATGGTTTACCCCTAAGGAATACGCACAAAAACTTCAATAACACCCTAGAATAACAATAAGTGGGGAGTAAATTAAGGATGAGTTTATGGATTTCTTAGAGAATCTACTAGGGGTTATATTCTATAGGACCTTCTTAATAGTTCTTCAGCTATGGCAATCAGTCCTCTTGAAATTTCAGAAGGTGCTAAGGGATTTTGATTAAGATATTGGTTTAGTCTTCTGGTAGGCTCAAGATTTAGCGGAGCTAATGTTTGCGAATCGAAGCTTTGCCTGAGACTAATGTTTGGATCCAAATCATAATGAGCATAACATTGAATCCCTCGCAGACCTTTTGGGGGTCCGAGTAGAATTTCTGAATATGGAGTCTCGTTCTCCTCACTGGTATATAGAGTAATCTCTGGTTCCTCACCAGCCAAGACATCTACTAGAAATCCCTTTGCTGCATCCGCTAAATTACTATCCTGAATTATTTTGGTTGTCCCATGATCTAGCCTAAGGACCGCATGCGTTCCTGCTCCTAATCGATTGATTAAATTCCTGACACCGACCTGTAAACTCATTGGGGTTGGTTGTCCTTCTGATTCAGTCAAAACAGCCATAGCTTACTTTTATCGCTAAGTATAGAACCTATATACTTCTAAGTCAATTATTAGCGACTGACAAAGAGAATAGCATTAGGTATGCTACGTCCAGGTCCGGCCTTATGCAAACCTATTCCACCTCCCAGGTTATCTTAGGTTATCTTAGTTATAAATTATAGAGGAAAATGAGAAGCCTACTCTGGTGAAAAATCCAAATTATAAATCTGCCCCAGAGCCACAGTGGTTAACTCCGGAAGAATATGCCGAGAAAGTAAGGGTGCCAAGCTAGGACACCTTCCAGGTGAATTACGTTGGCACCTGTCCTTTTTTTGCATCTATTAGTTTTGTAACTTGCTCCATAGTCTTATCTATTTTACCTTGCTCATTGAAAACTATGTTTTCAAGTTTCCCTCTATATTTTTCAAGATCTTCTTTATCTTTTTTCAACCTCTCCTTAATTTTATCCTCGGATGTTCCTCTTGCTCTCATCCTATCTTCTAATACATCCCAACTGTGTGTATTAAGGTATATGACAACTGTTTTGTCCAATAAATCTTGAGGTAAAACTTCTTCCAGATTAGCTGCACGGGATGATTCTACCCTCCAGATTAAATCTTCACCCTCTTTATCCGCAATAAGGAGAGAGTCCTTTGTTGTTCCATATAGATCTCCCGAGAAATCAACATATTCCAGAAATTCTCCATCCTTAACTTTCTGTTCAAATTCTTCGCGGGATATGAAATTGTACTCATCTCCATCGTGTTCACCTCTTCTGGGCAGTCTAGTGGTTAAAGTAACAACACGATTTAGACTAGGATAATGTTGTAGAAGTCTTTGTTGGACAGTATCTTTTCCGGATGATGCAGGGCCTGTGAGGACAATTAGCATGATCCTTAATTTATGCAGTAGGAACACTTACATGAAAATATTCTTCTGTTACCTCTTGGTAGGGTTAATCCCTGAATTATTCCACCTAAAAGAAGCCCCCTTGTGAAATGATGATCCAAAATAGCAATTGATGTAAATCCTGATAAAGCAAGAAGGAATGAAAAATTAATCCAATGGTGGAAATGGATAGTTTTCCCGAATATATTTATTCTTATAATTGGGAAAATCTGAACTCTTTTGAGCCCTATATTAGGAAGACTTTTCCTGATTTTTGCATCCGGATGAGTTGTTGCCCTAAATGTAAGGTAACCTAAGGCAGCAGATGGTGCAAGTGAAAGGATTTCCATATTATATTAATCTATATTGTTTTGGAGTTATTGTCAAATTTTCCCATTTTGGGAAATGCAGTTTTTATATAGGCCCTGGTAGAGGTCATATGCATCTGGAATAGGTTCTGATTTTAGAATAGTTTTGGCTGATTTCTCGGCACAAATACCGTGCAATTTAAAGGGCTGATAAGCTGTAAAATAGAAAGCTATAAATATTAAAAGCAGCCCTAAATATATAAAATGTAGAATTCTTATAATAAAGAATTTATCCATAATCCTATATTATATCAGAATTGACCTTAGAAGTCAAACTATGGGATGGGTGGGTGGCGGAAATTCGGGGTGGCTGACGGGTAACGCTCCCGCTACTTTCTGTTCCACAAACAGACGCTCT
>ERZ1292623.2837-Hain-H51-01um-R1-2837-length-15191-cov-4_pt1 | contig 15191 bp, 14 predicted proteins | sample MGYA00564398_ERZ1292623 | MGnify/ENA primary metagenome ERZ1292623 (study PRJEB36523, sample SAMEA6512633) | groundwater metagenome | collected 2019-01-07 | study: AquaDiva: Metagenomics assemblies of 32 groundwater samples
AGACGGTCGCCGAGCGCCCCCCCGCGCAATCCCACCGCAGACATCGGCAGGAGATAGGCGTTGATGATCCACTGCAGACCGGCGGAGTCCGCGCCAAGATCGCGCTGCATCGAAGGCAGTGCGACTGTGATGATCGATGCGACGGTCACAGCCAAGCTCGAGGCTAGGATCGTCGCGACCATGGTTCCCGATCCCGGATTCGCGACAGCGCCTGACATACCGCGCGCAGTCAACTCGTCACAAGGGGGCGGGAGGACCATGGTCAAAAAGCTGGCTCCAGGTATGGCCACAGCGATATGAGATCCCGCCGAAGCACCCGTTGCATTTCGGTGAGGGCCCTGCCGATCGTCTCCACATCAACTCCCAGCCATTGTTGCCAAGGCATCAGCCGTGAAGACGCACGCAACCTCGACACAACCGTGTCCAGTCGGGTCCTGTGGTGCGAAGCGCCGATCCGCGGCGCTCTTGGCCCGAACCATCGCTTGATGTCGCAAGCCGCGTCGTTCGAGCAGCGCTACGGCGATATGCTGCGCAGGATCTCCTCCAGACGCCTTTCTCCGTCCACCGTTTGGGCACCCCGCGCCAGACCGCCTCGGATCAGCGCCTCGGCCGCTGGCTCGGCGAAGAGCCTGCTCCATTCCGCTTGCTCGCGCACGAACCCGGCCCCGAGATCGGGAGGCGGCAGCACACGTTTGGCTGCCTGCGCCACACCAGCCGGCAAGGTGGCAATATGGCGGGCCAGCGTATCGACGAAATCGTCGAGTTCGGTCGCGGGCAGCGCCCGGTTGATCCAACCATAGGCGGCGGCCTCCTCCGCGCTGAAGACGCCGCCTCCCAGAATGATTTCCAGGATGCGCCCGCGGCTCATGCGCGTCGAAAGATATTGCATCGCGCCTCCGCTCGGCACGATGCCCATGAGTGCCTCGACCTGGCCGAGACCGGCTTGTCCGATCGCTCCGAAGGCCATGTCACAGGCGGCGATGAACTCGGCGCCGCCGCCCCGCGCTACGCCAGCGAGCTTCACAATGGTTACTTGCGGAAGCTCGCGAACCAGTTCCCCAAGCGCCTGGAAGACGTTTAGGCCGGCGGGCACATCACGCGCGATCTCGTCGAACGCATGCGGATCGTCGATCAACGCCATATCCACATGAGCGATGAAGAAGTCAGGAGAACCGCTCTCGAAGACGATCACGCGCGTAGCATCATCGTTGCGAACCTTGATCAGAAAATTCCGCAGGTCCGTCATGAGCGCGGCGTCGAGAATGTTGACCGGTGGATTTTCGATCGTGACGGTCACGACGCCCGACCGGTGCGCGACGCGAAGCTTCTGATAGTGGTCCGACATTCAAGCCTCCTGATTTTTGACGGCGGCCGCATTTGTCGAATCCATACCGTATCGAGAACGGGATCAGTAGCTCCGGAACCGGGGCAACTGTGTCACGCAAGCAGGAACGCCCGCGATGCCTGCGTCGCCGTGACTTGCGAGGCTGGGGCACGGTTGGAATGTCTCCGGGCATCAAGCGGGACCTTCCCAAATCAGTCGCTCCAACTCGCAGGCGCCGGGGTCGCCGGAGTGATCGACAGTGTGGCGCCGCGACCTGATGCCGTTGACTGATTGGACAACGATAATTCGAAGTGATCGCGGCGCTGCTTGACTGGTAAGGGCGATGGCGTTCCGCATTACGCGACACAGCAAGTCATTTTGTGGAGCTACTGGCGCGACCACAGGATTGGTAGTCCCATTAGGAGGCGGGTGCGACGAAGCCGACGACGAAACTGCTCGCATCGCACACGAACCGCGGCGCCTCGTCGGAACAGTACCAGGAGTCCCAATGCTACGCCTTCTCGCACGTAAACACGCCGCTCTCGTATCCGTTGGCATCGTCGCCATGCTCTGCATGGGTTTCGGAGGAGATGACGCGAGCGCGCAAGGCTGGAATCGGAAGCAACGCGAGGACGCGCGCACGTGCGAGAGCTTCGGCAACAGGTACGGCACACCCGCCTTCAGCGATTGCATGCTTTCGCAGCAGCACAGGCGCGACACCAAACAACTCCGGTCGATTGAGGAGACCGAAAGGCTCTCACGCATCGCCAGGGACGGCCAGATCATGGCCGAACGGGCGCGCCAGCAGCGTTGCGAACGCAACCCGGACCGCCGCGAGTGCCGTCGCCGATAACTAAGCGGGTACGCCGAGCCATTTCGAACATCTTATGGGGCGAGTGAAAATGATCCGGAAAGCATTGATCGGGTTCGTAGCGATTGTTTGGTTCTCCGCAGTTCAGGCGCAGCCGGCGCCGCAGAACTCTGGCGCTGATCTGATCGTTTTCAACGCGAAGATTTTCACTGGCAACCGTGCCCAGCCAGAGGCGACGGCATTGGCCGTCAAGGACGGGCGGATCTATTCGGTCGGCCCCGATGAGGCCATCTTGGCCCTGAAGAACCCTTCGACCAAGGTGATCGATGCCCACAGCCGTAGGGTCGTGCCTGGCATTGTCGATGCCCATATCCACGTCCTCAATGACCTGGCCTTCAACTACAATGTCCGCTGGGATGGTGTGCCGACGCTGCGCCAAGCATTGACGATGCTTCGCGAGCAGGCAAGACGCACGCCGGAAGGTCAGTGGGTCAAGGTAATCGGAGGTTGGTCTCCTTATCAGTTCAAGGAGAACCGATTCCCGACGCTGGACGAGCTACACGAAGCGGTGCCCAATCACCCTGCGATCGTGCAATATGCGTACAATCAGGCCTTCCTGAACAAGCAGGCGATGACGGCGCTCGGCGTAGGGACTGATCGGTTTCCGAAGCTCGACGGCGTCGAGATCGAAAAAGACGGCCGCGGAAATCCCACCGGCGTGGTCCACGGCTACACGTGGCTGTTTCTTGCCTTGGAAGCGATGGTGCCGCAGCCCAGTTTCGACGAACAGGTGAGTTCGCTGGCTTATAGCGTTCACGGCCTGAACCGGTTCGGCGTGACCTCGATTATCGATAACGGCGGCAGGTGGCCATATCCCGAGGCGCAGGCAAGGGTAAGCGTCCTTGCTCGCGACAACCGCCTCAATGTGCGTATGCCCTTTGTAGATCTGCAACTCGGCGATGGCGGGCCGGTGAACATGGTGGATCTGGAGCTTGAGGCGATCACGAAGACCGCGCCGATCAGCCCGGGACAGAACCTGTATCCCGCCTTGGCGCACGGGCATGAGTATCGCGGAGCCGGCGAGGTCTTGAGCGGAGAAGTGCACGACCACGAGAATTTCGACCGCCCAGCGGTCGTCATCGAGCCGGACACGATGCGGCGCTTCGTCGAGGAGGATGTGAAGAAGCTGGTCGAGCGGCGCATCCCGTTTCGCATGCACATCAGCTATAACGAGAACATCTCGCCTTTCCTCGATGCTCTGGAGAAGGTGAACGAAACCATTCCGCTCGGCGGGCTGCGGTGGAGTCTCGAACACGCCGAGACCATCAGTCCGCAGAATATCGCTCGGGTGAAGAAGCTGGGGGGCGGTATCGCCCTGGATGGCAAGATGGCGCTGCACGCAGATGGCTTCATCAAGACATATGGTCGGGAGAAGGCATTGGAGACGCCGCGCCTTCGCATGCTCGTCGACAGCGGCATCCCGCTGGCCATGACCACCGATGCCTTCCGGGCAGCGACGTACAATCCGTGGGTTGGCATAAGCTGGATGGTGACCGGCAAGTCCGTGTCCGGATCCGAAGCGCTCGCCAAGGACAACCGGCTTACCCGAGCCGAGGCGCTGAGACTTTTCACCATCGGAGGCGCGTGGTTCATGAACGCAGAAGCGGAGATCGGCGCCATCGCTCCCGGATATTTGGCCGACTTCGCGGTGCTCGACAGAGATTACTTCGCGGTGCCGGAGGACCAGATCAAGTCGGTCTCCTCTGTCCTGACTGTCATGAACGGCAAAGTCGTCTTCGGCGGGCAGGATTATCGCAACCTTTCGCCAGAGCTCCCCGCGATCCTTCCGGCATGGTCGCCCGTCAAATACTTCGGGAGCTACTACGGAGAGAAGTAAGTCCAAACGACAGACCTGGCGGCGGGCACAGATCTATGGTGCTCGCCGCGGGCACGATCCCAGCCACGAGACGCCGCATGCTTTCCTTGGCGCTCAGCGCTGATCCACGCTGCTGCGGGAGGAGAGAGGCAGATGGCGCCTTGCCTGAGTTCTGCCGACGTCAATCGACGTTCGCCGTCGACCGCGAAGTCCCAGCGGTGCGCGCCCGTTCCGAGGGGCCTCGCAAGCGTCGTGGGAGAAGGGCCGAAACCGCCTTCGCATTGAGGGTGAAGTCAAGCTGATGGGGGTCTTCATACTGAGAGCGTTTCCGTATCCTCGGTCGAGCGCCCGAAACACTCGATCAGCATCTCGGTGAGGACCCGAATCTTACGCGACGGGTGCTGTCCCGGAGGACGGACGACGTAAATGCCATGCTCAGGGATGGGATGATTCGGCATCACTGGCACCAGTGCGCCCGAGTCCAGATGTTCCTGGATAAGGTCGTTAGGAAGAGCTGCGATCCCGATCCCGGCCACCGCAGCGGCGACCAGGGCGACGCCGTTGTCAGCCTTGAACCGACCTTGCGGTCGCATCGTGATGACCTTGTCATCGACCGTAGCGAGCCATGTCTCGGTTCCCTGCATCAGCGCCTGATGGGTCACCAGCTCTTCGGGCGTTTCCGGTGATCCGTGCTTTGCAATGTAGGCCGGCGACGCGACGTACTTACCGATAAGCGGGCCAATTCTTCTGGCGATCAGGTTAGAATCGGGCAGCATGCCGACGCGGATCGCGCAATCGTATCCCTCGCCGACCAGGTCGACGAACCGATCCGTATAGGCGGCGTGGATGTGTAGTTCCGGATGGCGCGAGGCCATATCGGCGAGGACCGGCGCGAAGTGCGTCGGTCCAAATGACAGCGGCGCTGCGACGCGGAGGCGTCCCCTCAACTCGCCTGCCGGCAGAACTGTTTCCTTGGCGAGATCTATCTCGGCGACCACCCGCGCGGCGTATTCCCGGAACGTCGCGCCGGCTTCGGTAAGCGCGGCACCCCGGGTGGTGCGAGCGAGAAGCTGGACGCTTAACTCCGCCTCAAGCCGGACAAGCCGCCGGCTGACCATTGATTTGGATATGCCGAGGCGGCGAGAGGCGGGCGTCACACCCCCCGCGTCGGCGACCTCGACGAACGTCCGCAAATCTTCAATTTCCATTCAGCGTTCCCCTTCGTGCGACACAGTACATCGTCCGCCGATGCTACCGCACCGGAAAGGGGAATGGCAACATTCGAACCCGGGACGTCGTCTTGATCGATGTCGGCGATCCACGGAACCAATTTTAGGAAGGAAGACCTGCCATGACATTCCGCAACGGCCTCGACTCGCTTCTTCGCCCCGAAGATTCAGTCCTCGTTCTGATTGACCACCAGCCCTATCAACTCGCGAACTTGAACAGCCACGACCCTCAGGCTGTGGTCAATCTCACGACCGCCCTGGCGAAGCTGGCGAAAGCCTTCAACGTTCCGACCATTCTCACCAGCGTGATCGCGGGCCGCGGCGGCCTCCTCTTCAAGCAGATCACCGACGTCTTTCCGGGTCAGGAGGTGATCGACCGGACCTGGGTCAACACCTGGCAGGACCAGAAGGTCGTGGACGCGGTCAAGGCGACCGGCCGTAAGCAGCTCATCATCGCGGGCCTTTGGACCGAAGTCTGCGTTGCGATGCCTGTGATCCAGGCCGCCGGCGAAGGCTGGGACGTGACGGTGATCACCGACGCGTCGGGCGGTATCTCGAAGGAGTCTCATGAGGTCGCCGTCCAGCGGATGATCGCGGCCGGTGCGAACCCAATGACTGTCATGGCGCTCGCTGGTGAATGGCAGCGCGACTGGGCGCGCACCGAGCATGTCGAAGACCTGACCGAGATCCTCATTCAGCACTTTGGCGGCAGCGGAATTGCGTATCTGTGGGAGCAGCAGCTCCTCAAGACCCCCGTCGAGTCCGACGCGGGCTGATCGCGATGGTTGGCGAGTATCGGCCAGGCGCGCTGTGGAAGACCGGTGTCATGTCGATGCTCGCCATCACCATGCTGCGGCTCAGACGCGCAAGACATCTTCTTTCCGGCGATGGCGGTCAACGCAACATTTCGCTCACCGATGCCGGGTGGCGCCTGCTCTTCGTCGCCGCCGCGGCGGCGATACCGTTCGCGGCAAACGCGCAGGTTTCGACCAACGTGGAACGCGCCCCGACGCTGACGATCGAGCGCTATTCGGAAGACTGGTCCTGGCTCGCCGATCCCGCAAAGCGGACGGGGGATTGGGCCGAGCCATTCAAAAATATTCCGTTGAACGACGACGGCAGCGTTTACCTCTCGACCGGCCTCGAGGCGCGCACGCGCTACGAAGGCTATGACAATGTGCTGTGGGGATCATCGCCGAACGACGGTTACGTCTGGAACCGTCTGATGCCTTACGCCGACCTGCACCTCGGCAAGGTCCGCGTTTTCGCGATGCCGATTCTTTCGGGGATTTCGGGCACAGATCGGCCGAAGGGCCCGGCGGACGCCACCGGCATCGATATGCTGCAGGCGTTCGTCGACGTTGACCTGCCGGTGGCGGGTGACGATACGCTCCGCCTGTCGGCGGGCCGCAAGCTCGTTTCTTTCGGATCGGGGCGGTTCATCGACCGGCGCTATGGAACCGGCGTTCCTCTGCCGTTCGACGGGTTTGAAGCGATCTACACCGGCAAGACGCGCCAGGTGACCGGCTTCTACCTCCAGCCGGTCGACACGCGGCTGGGCGACTTCAACGACAGACGATCGCGCAGCAAGGAGGTATGGGGCCTTTACGCCACGCAGTGGCTCGACTCTAGCCACTTGAACGGCTTCGATGTGTATTACATCGGGTTGCAGGATCAGAACGCCGTCTTCGATCAGGGGGCCGGCAGGCAACTGGCGCACACCTTCGGTTCGCGGATCTTTGGAGACAACGGGACCTGGGCCTGGAATGTCGAGGCGGCGTATCAGCGCGGCACCTTCGCCGGTTACCAATCTGAGGCGTGGGGCGCGGGGTTCGAGACGCGGTATCGCTTCCGTGACGTATCGCTGCAACCCGAGCTTGGGCTCACAGCCGACGTCGTATCCGGCGACGGGAATCCAAACGACCATAAGTTGGGAACGCTGAATGCACTTTTCCCCAACGGCAAGTATTTTGGAGCGCTGTCGCCGGTCGGTCCGAGAAACCTGATCCACGTCCGGCCATCGATCACGGTTCATCCCCACAAGGACGTCGCGGTGTCGCTGACCGGCGTGGCCTATTGGCGCCAGAGCACCCAGGACGGGGTCTACTCGGTCCCCGGCTTCCTGGTCCGCAGCGGCAAGGACAGCGACGCGCGTTTCATCGGCAAGGAGCTCGAACTGGCCGTAAGCTGGCAGGCGACGCCGAACGTGAACTTTACGGGATCGCTCAGTGCCTTCCAGCCCGGGGAATTCATCCGGGAAACCGGGCCGGCGCGGACGATCAAGATGATCGGCTTCCAGACGACGTTCAGGTTCTGATCGTGCGGTGGTCGGCGCTCCCCATCCTCGGCCCGGCGGGGGCGATGCGCCTGCGGGGTCGATCGTCGCCTTACAGGTCTCTGCGGGCAGTGGTTCTACCGCGTTTTCGTATTTTTCATCACGAAGGAGGGCTCTCATGACCGACCTCGTTCCGCCCGCGTACAATGCTGCTTCGCCCTTCGCCGACATGCGCGGCCATCACGTCGCGGTGCGCGCGCCCGACTATGAAACCGTCAAGCGTTGGTATGTAGAGACGCTCGACTTCCGGGTGGTCGCCGAATGGGACTATGGCGACCAGAAGCTGGCCTTCATCGCACCGCCAGCCGACGACCGCTTTCACATCGAGATCCTGGGCGGCGGCGAGCCGGCCCCCCGCGATGTGCGGCCCTACGCTGATCTGGGCGAAAGCCTCGTTTATGCCGGATATCACCATTTCTGCCTCGAGGTCGCGAGCATCGACGTGACGCTCGAAAAGCTGCGGGAACGCGGTGTGACTATCGTGGCCGGGCCGTTCCTGGTCGAAGCCATCAGCCGCCAGCTTGCCTTCTTCGCCGACCCTTTCGGCAACCTGATCGAGATTGCCGAGGTGGTCGCCTGATTTCCCCGGCGTCGCTCGACATGGCTTCAGTGGAGTAGTTTCGATGGACATAGGTATCGACAGCTTTGCAGCGATTCTGCCCGATCCCGCGACCGGCGCGCTGCCGTCGGCGACCGATCGCATGGCAGAGCTGCTTGAGGAGGTCGAGGTCGCGGACCGGGTCGGGCTCGACGTGTTCGGCATCGGGGAGCATCACCGGGCCGAGTTCCTCGATTCCGCTCCGTCGATCATTCTCGCCGCGGCTGCTGCGCGCACAAGCCGTATTCGGCTGACCAGTGCTGTGACGATTCTGAGCGCGGCGGATCCCGACATCATCAACGCCGACCTGTTGGCTTTCGCCAAAGGGGAGGCCCTCGCGTGAGCGCCGTCGAGGACAATCCACCCGAGCACCGCTTCGAGCTGCCGATCGAAGGCAGCCACGAGATGGCTGCAGCCTATTACAGGCTCGACGGCGACAGGATCGTGCTGACCCATACGATCGTGCCGGAACACTTCTCCGGTCAAGGGCTCGGATCGAAACTCGCGTACGGCACCTTTGAGGCGATCCGTGCCACAGGGCGCAAGGCAGTTCTGCTTTGCCCTTTCATGGCCGCCTACTACGCGCGGCATCCCGAATATGCCGACATCATCGCGCCGGAGAGCCTCCATGATTGAAATGGTCATCGATCAGCGTCGCCGCGACCTGGGCGGCGGCTTCGAAGTCGGCCGCGTCCTGCCTTTCGCGAAGCGCCGTATGATTGGCCCCTTCATCTTCTTCGACCACATGGGACCGGTCGATCTGGCTCCCGGCCTCGACCGCAAGTTCGATGTAAGGGCACATCCCCACGTCGGGCTTTCGACCGTGAGCTATCTGTTCTCGGGCGAGATCATGCACCGGGACAGCCTGGGCTACGAGCAGCCGATTCGGCCGCAGGAAGTGAACTGGATGACGGCTGGCAGCGGAATCACGCACAGCGAGCGTTTCGAGCATGCCCGCGCGGTCGGCGACCGCCTGCATGGTATCCAAGCGTGGGTCGCGCTGCCTGAGGAGTTCGAGGAGACGGCGCCATCTTTCACCCACTATGCGGGCACGAACCTTCCGCACTGGAACGACGGCGGGGTTGCCGGTCATCTCATCGCCGGCAGCGCCTACGGCCTCACGGCGGGTGCCAAGACCCATTCCCCACTCTTCTACGCCCATCTCGAGATGGAGCCGGGCGCGGTTGCCGAGGTGCCCGACAAGCACGAGGAACGCGCGCTCTACATCGCGGCGGGCGCGATCGAGATGCACGGGACGCGCTACGAGGCCGGCCAGATGCTGGTGTTGGGTGCGGGTGCCTCGCACTTCAAGGCCAAGACGCATTCGACCGTCATGGTTCTCGGCGGCGAGCCCATCGGCGAGCGTCACATCTTCTGGAACTTCGTGTCGTCCTCGAAGGATCGGCTCGCCCAACGATCATCGGGTGCCGTTAGTTGGGGGAAGCAAGATAGGCACCGGTCATTTCGGCAGTGGCCAGACCTACGATGTGCGCCTCCATTCTGAGGTCCGGAAGATTCGTATCGGGGATATCGACTATCCGCGCGTAACCAGCGTGCGCAGCCAGGACGCGCGTAACATCGACCTTGTAGCCGCCGCTTACGTCGCGACGGGCTTCCAGAACCTGCATATTCATGGGACGAAACTCCATGACGGGCGCCGGAAGCCTCTCTCCCGGTCCTCAACCCGTCACGGACAATCCGGCCACTCTCTCACTCTACAGGGGGCGTTGCGGGGATCCCCCGCAGAAGGGGTCGGACGAGACCAAGGGCTCGGCCGCAGGGGAAGGCCTTCCCCTTCACCCATTCCCGGATCACCGCGCTGCCATTTCCAATCTACGGGCCATTGACTTCCAATTATCATGCATCATAGTTCCAGTCGTCAAAGAATCGGAAACAGGCATGTACGAACGGCTCGTCGAGCATCGGGTGGAGGAAGCCCTTTCAGACACCCCGGTGGTCCTAATTGTGGGACCTCGCCGGGCGGGCAAGACCACGCTTGTCCGGAAGATGGGGGAGGAGGGCCGGAGCTATATCACGCTCGACGATCAGACGGTGCTCGACGCTGCGCAGTCCGATCCGGCCGGTTTCATTCGTGGTCTGGATCGCGCGATCATCGATGAGATTCAGCGCGCGCCCGATCTGCTGCTGGCGATCAAGAAGACAGTGGACGAGGACTATCGCCCCGGCCGCTTCCTCCTGACCGGCTCGGCCAATGTACTTACCTTGCCGCGAGTTGCCGACAGCCTGGCGGGTCGAATGGAAACCATTCGAATGCTGCCGCTGGCCCGGGCGGAAATAACAGGCCAGGCGCCGACCTTTCTGGAGCGTTTGTTCGCGGGGAAACTTCAGGGGGACCGTGAGGCGATTGTTGGCGATGACCTCATCCAACTCGCCCTGTTTGGAGGCTTTCCCGAGGCGATCAGCCGTGACAGCGAACGGCGGCGGCAGGATTGGGCGCGGTCCTATCTGACGTCGGTTCTGACCCGCGATCTCAGAGACATCGCCGAGATCGAGAAGCTGACCGAGCTGCCGAAATTCGTTCGCCTGCTGGCGGAGCATTCGGGGCAGTTGGTCAATTACTCGCAGTTCGGCTCCAGCATCAATGTCAGCCACAAGACGGGAGCGCGCTACGTCGCGCTGCTGGAGCAGGTCTTCCTCGTGTCGACATTGCAGCCTTGGTACACAAACGCGCTGAAGCGGATCGCCAAGACGCCGAAGCTGCATTTCCTCGATTCCGGCCTTCTCGCTACGGCGCGCGGGTTGACGTTCGATCGGGTGAAGGCGGACCGCGGCGTATTCGGCGCGCTTCTGGAAAGCTTCGTGTTTGCCGAAGTCCTGAAGCTCATGGATGCGTCCGACTTACGGCTGATGCCATATCATTTTCGCGATCAGCAGATGCACGAGGTGGATATCGTGCTGGAACGCGACGACGGCATGATCGTGGGGATCGAGGTCAAGGCGTCAGCGACGGTAAAGTCCAGCGACTTCGCAGGGCTGCGGCCCTTGGCCGAAGAGTGCAAGGAACGGTTCGCCTACGGCGTCGTGCTCTACGATAGCACCGATCTCGTGCCCTTCGGCGACAAATTGGCCGCAGCGCCATTGTCCGCCTTGTGGGGCTGATGGTCATGCGACAATCGGCAAAACCATCCCGCACCAAACGCAGCCCGTCTATCGAACCTGCGTTGGGATGGACCTATCTGTCGCGGGAGGCTCTCGCGCGCGCCAAGGCGCAGATGGACGAAGAATCCAAGGGCGTGCGCGATGAGATCGGTTTTCTGACTATCCATCAGCGTTATGCCGACCGCTTCTTCCCGGGCACGTCGGTATTGCACATGCGGTCTCGCATCAGAACAAGGGGCGCGTCGTCGGTTTCCTGGGCGATTCACAACGCAAGGCCGCAACCGCGACACCGGACCGACTCTCGCTGATCGCGATCACCAAGCGGCCGGACAATCCCGTTCTGATCTACGCGCTGACCCCAGCGACCTCCTTTCCAGGAGCGCGTGCGCGCCTCACAGGAGGACGCAAGGAAGAGCGAGCATTCCTCAAGGTGCTGCTCGAACAGACCTATCCCGCATTCGCCCGCGATCTTGATCCGGCCATATTGCGGCTCAGCGCGCGAGGTTCGTGGGACTGGGCCGTCAAGGACGCGGAAGCCAAATTCGCGGTTTCGCCGTCGCACCTCCGCCAGCGGTTTCGTGAGGCCCTGGCGGCAGAATTCGGTGAGCCGGTGCGCGCGATGCTTGATTTGGCGGTTCATGGTGATGCGAACCGAAAGATCCATTCCCTCAAACCGACCACCTTCGTTGGTCGCCTCCGGCGCGCCCTTGCGCTGGCGACGTTGCGCCATCAGCCGCCCGATCTGGTCGTTCTCGACGAGTTTCAGCGCTACCGGCAGATTCTCGATGAAAAGGCCACCGATCCGCTTCTTCAGGCGCTTCTGGAACCTGAAGGCTCCGTTGCTCCGCCGGCGATCCTCCTGCTCAGCGCGACGCCTTATCGGCTTCTGAGCACACGCTGGGAGGAGGCGCGCGGCACGCTTGCCCATGCGGAACTCCTGGAACTGATCGAGTTCCTTGCCGGCCCCGTCGTTCGTGAACGGGCGAGGACGCTCTTTTCCGATTTCGGTGACAAGCTGCGAGACATCGCGGCGCATTCCGATGCGAGCCATCCTGAGTTGGAGCGTGACGTGGCGGACGCTGCCAGGATCAGGGATGAGCTTCGCACATTATTGACCCCGGTAATGTCGCGGACAGAGCGGGACAGTGTGGCGCTGGCCGATCCGCTCGCGGCAACGCAATTTCTTGATGCGGACCCGTCGCCCGAGGATTTTCAGGTCTATCGGCATCTTGTGGAGAGTTTCTCCGTGCAGATGCGTTATGAGGCGCTACCATATTGGTCCTCGGTTCCACTGCCCGCACAGGCCCTTGGTCCTCGCTATGCGGCCTGGAAGCGCGCTAAGATCAAGGCAGCGCCGAAGCTCACGCGGATGACGCGCGATCGTCGCAACAAACTCGATGCGCCAGCCGCATGGCCCGACGCGAAGCTCCGGGCGCTCAGCAGCGTCGCTCCGCCGAAGCTGCTGTCGCTTCCCTGGGTGGCGCCATCGTTCCCTTGGTGGCCGCTCGACGGTGGTTGGAAAAGCACTACGGCTGACCCCAAACTCCTGATGTTCAGTCGCTTTCGGGCAACTCCGCCCAGCGTGGCGGCACTCCTGAGTTTTGGTGTAGAGGCGCACTGCCTTCCCAAGAAGCATGGCGGCTATGAGAAGGCGTACCGACGGCGGCGCTTCAAGTTGGCGGCCGTCCCCGGCCCCGTGATGGCGGCGTTCCATCCGTCACCATGGCTGATCCGTAATACGGACCCGCTCGTGAAGGCCGGGATGACGATCGGCGCCGTTCGCAAGGAGGTTCGGCGGCAGATTCTCGCCGCTTTGCCCAAAGGCATCATTGAGCGGGATACCGTGAAGGCCAGGCGACGGCACAGGTCGATTGCAAGGACGCTGGCGGCGATCGAACGGATGGCAGGTGTTGCCGACCTGTCCGCCGCGGGTTGGAGCAGCGCGATCGGTGATGACCGTGCTGCGCAGTCCGCTGTCCGGAAGTGGCGTCAGGCGCAGCCGATAGACCGACTCTCCCCAATCGAGCTTTCGGACCTCGTGGATTATGCGATTGGGGCGCCGGGCGTCGCGCTCGGCCGGGCGTTGCTGCGACATGACCCGACGATCCTTGACCCGGCACGCTATCCGGAACTGGTCCAACTCAGTTGGCAGGGACTGCGCGCCTATCTCGACAATCCGGTGATCTTGTCATCGTTGTCGGGGAAGAGTGCGGTCGAGCAAGTCATGGGCGCGGTCGTGGATGGTGGCTTCGAGAGTGTTCTTGACGAGCATTGCTGGCTACGCGCTCAAAACCTCCATGAAGGCGTCGCGGGTCTCGCCAAGGATTTGCAATCGTCGCTCGGGCTACGCGCGGGCAGCTTCAGCTTTCACGGAATTGGCGGGGCGCCGCACAAGATCCCTGTTCGTTGCCATGTCGCCGTGCCGTTTGGCGATGCCGAGACCGAGCCTGTCGTCAAGGTGGAGGGCGGCGTGGCACAAACCACTCCAGCCCGACCCGATGAAGTTCGCAGGAGTTTCAACACGCCTTTCTGGCCGCACGTCCTGGCGACGACATCCGTTGGGCAGGAGGGCCTGGATTTTCACCCGTGGTGTTCGCATGTGGTTCATTGGGATCTCTCGTCCAATCCGCTTGATCTCGAGCAACGTGAAGGGCGCATCCAGCGCTATGCTGGTTTGGCTGTCCGACGCCGGCTTGCGGCAACATTGCGAGACGAAGTGCTGAGGGATTCTACGATGGCGGAAGGCTCACCTTGGCGATGCGTGCAGAGACATGCGGAGCGTTCCGTCGATGCGAGCGGCCTTCGTCCATGGTGGGTGCTCGATGGCGCCGAAATCAGCCGTCATGTTTTCGAGCGTCCCTTTGGAAGGGATGTCGCGCGCTTTGCCCAACTTCGAGAGCAGCGCATGATTTATCGTCTGGCTCTTGGACAGCCCAATCAGGAAGATTTCATCGATGTGTTGTCGCGGGGCGGCGAGGCAACGCGCAGGCTGCTGCAACCACTCGTTCTCGATCTTTCCGCAATGGGCCTGCGCCAGACCCCGATGACTGCCCGTGCAGCACCGACCAATGGCGACGGGCGACCAATGGCGATTGCCCCTTCGATAATGAATGGCGGGGATATGTTGGCGACGACGACTATGGCCATGCCGATTGATCCCAGACCAGCCGACCCGATCCTTCCCGGCGCTGATCCGGGCTGATCGGGGAGGGGCGACGATCGCCCTTCATGTCGAACGGAGCACCGGGGGTGAAGGTTTGCCAGGAGATCACGCGCTGCCGATAATCCGCAACTTCATCGCTCGGGTTTCCAGCAGATACGTCTCGACTCCGGCTAACAGGTGCAAGCCTTCTTCGGTGAGGCGGCTTCGCTCGAGGGAGCGTGCGGCGCGATCGTCGAACTGGCGTTTGATGCGGCCATCGAAGGCCGACCGATCCTCCTGACCGAGGAGGGGAGACTGGTCGCGGCAAAGGCCGCGATCACCGTTCCGCGGCCTGTCTTCGACATCTGGCCAGCTGACCAGGCGATGGCGCTGCTCGACGCCAAGTCCCGGCCGGCGCTTTGCCAACATGTCTCAGCCAAGAACCGGACCAAGCTCGTTCACTGGGGGCTGATCGAGGAGTTCTCGAAGTCGGACTTGCTTGAGCGTCTGCGCAGCAACCATCTGCCGAAACCGGCGACCTGGCGCCACCTTCTGAACCTGTGGCTGTATATCGCGCCCGACGTGACGGGATGGCAGTGCCATGATGCCGACACCCTGCGGATCGTGCCTGTGCAGGGCAAGGATCGAACACTCCGAGGGATCGGCAAGGGGGTGTTGTTCGACGAGAATGGCGGGCTGGAGGAGCTGCTGCCGGAGGCCGCCCGAAAGACGCAGCTCCTGCACGGCGACTATGTC
>ERZ1292623.788-Hain-H51-01um-R1-788-length-32216-cov-19_pt4 | contig 15170 bp, 28 predicted proteins | sample MGYA00564398_ERZ1292623 | MGnify/ENA primary metagenome ERZ1292623 (study PRJEB36523, sample SAMEA6512633) | groundwater metagenome | collected 2019-01-07 | study: AquaDiva: Metagenomics assemblies of 32 groundwater samples
TCCACCTTGGCGCCTCGAAGTTTCAGCTTGGCGCAGAGGATCGCCTTCTGAATATCCACATCCATCAAGGCTTGCAATTCAGGAGTCAACTTCTTGCCCATCACCTGAGCCAACTTGATCGTGTGGTAAGCGTCCAGCCCGCAGTACGTCACCAGCTTCTCAAATGGGATCGTCGAATAATCCCAGCCGTTCTTGGCCATCTCGCTTGAGATATCCCATCGGTCAGCGTTCAAATGCAGGGCAGCAACCGTCTCAAGATCACGACCGGCATTCTCATCGAGCAGATTTTGGGCGATGAATGGGTCAAACACAATGTTCTTGGGCTCAACGCCATACTCCCGGATGGAAACCTCAGTCTCAAAGGCGCAGTTGTAAGCGACCTTGGGTATGGTAGAAGAAAGGAACTCACGCATCAACTCTGGCGTATCTATGTCGGTCCCGTCCAACACAACGGCATCCTTGCCGGCACACATACCCACAGCCCTCACTGCCCCGTCAAACCCAGCCGTCTCATAATCGAACGCAACCACGGAGCCTTTACGTTTATGATACTCAATAAATTGGCGCAGGTGCATGGCTGAATAATGTATTGGAGTCACTGGCAGCTTGCCCTTGTGACCATCCAGCAGCTTCACCAACTCACGGCAGTGCATCTCAAACTTGGGCAGCATCCCCGGAAAACGCACGATGTAGGCAGGGTGGTACAGGGCGAATATCTTCGTGCCTTCAACCTCGCGCACCAAAGTCCCGGAGTAAGAGTCGATGCCAACGATCCCGGTCAACGCCTTGAGCGCCGTGCCCCCAAGCGCGACGATGATCTTGGGCTTGAGCCTTTTAATTTCTTCAACGAGGTAAGGCCAGCAAGCGCCAACCTCATCAACGCGGGGTACACGGTTGCCTGGGGGTCTACACCGCACAGTGTTACTGATGAAGCATGGCGTGAGTTGGTATTCTTTGATGGCTTGTTCAAGCAGCTGCCCAGCCGGGCCGACGAACGCTTCACCTTGCCTGTCTTCTTCTTCACCTGGCGCCTCCCCTACGAACAAAATTTCAGGATGCTGTGAACCACGCCCATCTATCTTAACCGTACCGCATGTCTGATGTAATCTGCATTTCGTGCAGGTCATTGGACATCCTTCCCCTCGGCGTACAGTCTGTTACGTAGCTTTGCAATCTTTATATCTTGTAGCTCACACACGGACAGCCACTCCTTTGAGCCTGTTGCATACCCATCACGATGCCCTACCATATATCCAAATATGACAAGCACCAGCCCAACTACAGCATAAATAATAATCATTCGTCCTCCCCGCTTGGCTTTGGCAAACATCTAACCCATTTTTTATACTCCCGACCAAATGCCCGCCGTCCTGTCAGTCCTAGTGTCGGCCATATCTTAGCCTCGAAGTACAACTTAGCAAGCATTGGCTCAAGACGTGTAGTCCAATTTCTAGTGGTCATCGGTATACCCTTTAATCTCCTTCCGTAGCACGGTAATTACGCCTCCGTTCTTCAACTTATCCAACACATGACGAAGGATGCCGATCGCATCCAACTCACTGCAATTTCGGAACTCGTACTCATAGAATTTATGCCCGTCATCGTGCTCCGAGACGTGGATAGAGACGGACATCACTCGTTTCATTTGAACGTCCTTCGCGCATACTCGGCGATCAACAGCGAGTCCGCCGTACCTTTAAGCAGATTCGCTTTGGGGTACAACGCCTGCGCCCGCTGATGCAAGACTTTCTTGTGCGCGTCGTAAGTCTTGTCGCCTTTCGCCGGCAGCTTCAACTCCTTCTGCCAACGCTCCGGTAACACTTGGCTAAAAGGTACGCCTCTCAACGTGAGGATGGTCTTAAGCATGGAGAAACTCTCAGCCAATTCCCACGATGAAGATGAACCGCGGAACTTGGATGGCATGGCATGGACCCGCTCAAGGACACAGAACGCCTCGTCGTCATAGTCCGATAGATCAAGATACCTGCTGATCTGCATCGTGCTGAGGCCGCTGAATGATATGGTCATCACCCATTGACGTTTGCTTGTGATGATCGTCATCGTCCCATTGACGCCGGGGTCTACACCAAGGAAGATCACATCCCACCTGCCCTTGCATCCTTGATTAACTCTCTCAACTTACTCACCTGAATACGAAGCGCTTCTACATCCCGCCGCGCAGATTCATAACGTGCCTTCCAATAATCCGCACCGTGAATAGGCCTCACCCTCACACCCCTGTCTGTCAATTCTAAGTTAAGACATCTTGGTGTCATTGTGATTTCCCCCTGCACCGACTCCAATACCCGCACCACTTCGCGGAACAATTCCATGCAGAAGGCGAGGACAAGGGGAACACACCGGCTTGAATGGATCGGGCTGCTTCAGCCACCACTTGCAGGGCCCACATCACCTGTTGTGGGGTGCGTACGGATTGAAGCAATCCCACATGAGGGTTGGCCGTCTTCAGTAATTCGATGATACCGACGACGCGCTTCTTTGTGGCCCAGGAATAAAGTGACAACTGCAATGAGTTGTCCACTTCATTCTGCCCCTTGGATTTGGACACCGTTTTGTAGTCAAAGATTGCCTTATCTAGCTCAAGATCGCAGACGCCAGTGAGCAGCACGTTCACCCCGTTGGATGTGAACGGCAGTTCAAACTTGCGCTCGGCCTCGACCGGATGAATCCCCGGCGCAATGTCTTGAATGTAGCGTAGATGCAGGACCTTGGCGCGTGAGAAGATACTGTCCTCCGTCTCACCGCCCCAGTCAGCCTTGGCCTTCTTCTCCTCCTGCTCCTTGGCAATGCGCGTCCTGAAATCATCCATAAATATGTCGGTCAATTGCGTCGGGTGCATGTCCGAACCCTTGTCCCGCTTGCTTAGGTTGTTCATTTCCAACGATTTGTGATGGGATGAACCTTCGATCATCACAATTTTGGGCGGCTCCTTCAACCCATCCACATACCGGAACTGGTATTGTTTACCACAGCGCAGGTATGTGTCTGCACCTGAAAAAGAAAGTCGCAGCCGATTGACATCGACGACGACTTCCTTCTTTGAAGCGACAACTTTCTTTGAGGCAACTGCCTTACGCACAACCTTTTTCTTTTTCATTTCACAAGCACCGCCTCGCTTAAGATTTTATCCATCTTCATCAACACCACGTCAGCGCATTCCTGACAGACGCCATAAAGGGCGCCGTCACAGTGAAATGACACGCGCCCTTTCCAATCCAGCCCAGCCGTAATCTCGTGCGGCATATCAAGCCTCCTCTTCCAGCCATTTTTGGACCGTCACCTTCACATGATCACTCATCGTTTGCAGCAACCCACCGGCAACCAACGCCTTGAGGGATGGCACAGGCAATCCCCGCAACTGACGGAGCTGATACTTATCCCATTCATCCGTCGTGCTTGCCACTGGTGGTATGTCACTCGCCGCATGGCGCCGGCTTGCTGCGCTGACCGTGACGCCGAACGGCGCATGAGGGATGTGAAACACCTTCATGCACCAGTCAGCCGGGAGCCTTTGTAACGCGCTCACCATCAACAAGTCAAGGCTTACTTCCCTCTCTTCGTACAATTTATAAAACTCCATGCAATTACGGAACGAGACTGTTCCATTTGCAGGGAGTTTAATGTTAACGATCCTGCCATACAACGCCTTCACGCCCTTCATGTAAGCAGCGCATACGCCTGCCACTTTTGCGTTATCCATTGATTCCTGTATCATGTACCTCCGATAAAAATAGACAGGCAGGTGTCAGTCGCAACCTTCAGCACAAGCGTACGTCTACGCCGTTGACCACGCCAACTCCTTTTACTTGTCTTGCCTGTCAAAGTTAGGCCCCGCCATGTCCGCACTCTCCCGCCAATCGCAACATCCTAGGATGATACACGAAAGTTTGAAGAACACACCGAATTACCTACAACCATGCGCCGGGCTACATAAAATTAAGAGGGGCCGGTGGGGTATCAGCCCATCGCTGCAAGGTGCGCCTATGTTAGCAACGAGCATCCCATCCTCCGCATCCACAGCTACGATATCACAATACGCATCGCACACTAACCGCGTACTACCTCTGGATGGTTCGTCTTACCCCTCTACTAACCATAACGATTGAACCCCCAAAACCGTGCCAACCACCGTCGATCAGTGGCACAGAATTGGGGGTCTATTCGTTATGACTTATATACAGCTTTCCCCGGCACTATTAGTTAGCATAGACCTGTAGGATACCCCGCATCACAGAGATGTAACGGTATATGGTACGCTTGCTCATCCGCTCTATGCGCTCGATCTCTGCAACCGTGTACCCGCTCATCAGGTGATTCATCACGATTGCAGTACGCTTACTGGTGCGCTGCGTCAGCAGGCGCACCAGATCTGTATGCTCAAGGCGTTCGATGCGCTCACAGTCAGGCACGTTCTCATGTTCTGGCTCAAGCGGCACGATGTACTTGTGCGCCATCTGCCTGCGCCTAATCGTGTCGATGAGCTTGTTACGCATCGCCTGTTTCACATATTCATCGCTCTTGTGCCGGCACGTGATCGCTGTCAACGCCATGTCTTGACGGGCATCATCTTGGTCCACCCAAGATGAGCGGCATACGTAAGCGTACTTCGCGGCCCACTGGTACAACTTGGTAAACTTCTCTTGTGCAATGGTCACGGCTTCGCCCTTGTGTCGTTTGTTGGATCGTCAATGTCGTAATAAGTCAGACCCCCATCGTCGGAAAATATAGATGACTTGCGCTTATTCTGCAACCGTAACGGGTCATCCGTATAGGCGAACCACTCATCCAGCTTATACGTCAATGCAGTCAGGGGTTCATACTGTAACAATTTGTTTAAGACAGGGATCACTACTGATGCGCTCCCGCCGGAGTGTCCCTGCTTGGCGAAGACAGCTACAATTTCGACCACCGCTTTGGCAATCATGCCATTGTAATTTGAGTCTTCATCGTACATCCCTGCCAACCTCAATTCATTTTCCGCATATTCAACCAAGTTCATTTGAACCTCCCATGTTCTGTCATAAATTGCGTCGATCGCTGCTTATAGCATGACCGGCATACATCATACGTCTTCGTCTGCATCACTCGCGGGTCCATCCTTATTGGGATCATCTTGCGGTACACCATCGTCGCTTGGTGCTTCTTGCAGTCGTCGCACTTCATACGTCACCCCGCATGGAAGCTGTCGCATATGACACCACGCTTATGCTTGGTTGGCCCGAGGTATTCAACTTTAAGACACGAAGGTGCGCACCAAGCACCGTTGTCTTTATGTATGGATGTATTCTCAGCGTTTGATGGGTCTATCATTCTTGCATCCTTCTCGGACAGTGCAGCTACGACGATATCCGAGTAGGTATCATATCCTCCGTTACACACCTGCGAAACTAAATATAATTTCATCGCTTCCTCCTTGTGTCCTGGTTGCGCTCGACCATCATCGTCTCAAGGTAGGACAGGGCATCGTAGTGATGAATGAACAGCTTGACCACACCTCCCATGTCCGTCGTGATGGCATACCTCTTGCCTGATTTGTCCGGCTTGGCCAGCGTTATAATCTTCATACGATATGTCGGCTCCCTTTGTAGGTGACGGAGTGGACGTGCTTACCTGTCTTGTGTCCGGGCCCTGAGTCAGGGCAGTCGAAGTCCTCGATGATTACACAAAGACCCTTCGACTTGTAGGCCACGTGTGCCACCCCGCCCATCACCTGAATGATGACTGTTGGGATTGGCTTATTCATCTCGCCACCGCCAGCGCTTCCCATTGTACGGTTGGCATATCCAGCACCAGCCCGCCGACCCGTTCCAACTCAGTCGCCCGGTCATAAGACCCCACATCCTGCGCTGCCCTTGTGATGGCATTGGTCAGACCATACTTGGACAAGTCACCGCCTGCGATCAGGTGTTTCAAGATGCCGGCTTGCTCATCCTCTTGTAAGTTGTAGCGTTCGCGGATCACTTCGGTCACAGGCACAACCTCAGCCTCGATGATCTGCCCCTTGGCCATCTTCATTTGGTTGACGGTGCGCTTGAATACAGCCTCATTGAACGCGCCCTTGATCACGTCGCCCACCTTCATCCAAAAGGCCCGGTCATCGGCACGCTGCGTCTCACTGGTGAACAGCTCAGCCGCCATGTCAGCGTCCTGCCCCTTGCCGACGTGGTATTTGCGCATCGCCAGGTCATTGACAATCATGCCATTTAAGCAGCGGAGCTGGAAGGCCAGCGGTTCAATGCGAACCGAGCCCATCCCAACCTCTGACGTGGAGATCACGATGCCTGCCTGCACCGTATCACCGACGGCAACGTCAGCGGTCAGCCGGTCAGTCACAGCCTTGATATACATCCGGGTTTCAGTCAACGCGCATGATTCAATCCGGCATCCCATCTGTTGGATCACAGGCAAGGCAGCTTTCGCCAGGTCAAGGTAGTCCAACGGGCGGTAGCGATGGGAGAGGAACGCCCTCATGTTGGAGTCCAACGTGCGAACCATCCGCTTTTCATTGTCATGCGCAAGCCAGGCGTTCACGTTTTCCCGGAGCAATTCCTTGTTACCGCCGAGCATCTTGTCGTAGTACGCTTTCGGAATCTCAAGCCTCGTCGCCACTTGGGTATGCGCCGTCGGCGTCATGGTGAAGAACCCATAGCTTCCGACGTTCATCCCCACCTCATCCGCCCCGCCAATCTCACATGACAACTCTTTCGTCGGAGAGATAAAGTCTCTCTTAACTTTCGATTGTCTGTCAATCTCAACCGCCATATCCTGCAAGCTCATTCCTGTTTTCATTGTAATCCTCCACACGCTTCCTCGAATTTCAACGCCAAGAATCTTGGGTTGTCCGCCGCGAACGTATCTGATAGTTTGATGACGATGGCATCGACTTCACGACGATGAAGTTTCTGATGCGCTCGAACCTCTCTGATTGCATTTGCGATTAATATGTAATCTTTCTTGGTCATTTGTGTGCCTCCAATATGCGTCGTAGTTTGCTAACATTGCACCTTAACTTTGCCTCAGGGATGTCCGCTTCCCGATATTTTGTCGTAAGGTATTCATCGAAGGCGTCATCCATATTTATGATCACGGCTGTTATCCTTGCGAACAACGCCGCGCTTATTTCCATACAGTCATCCCGTAACCCTTCGGCGCGTCCGTCATGTCAAAGTCGCGGATGATCACGCGGATCGACACCGGCTTGGCGCTCACTTCTGCAAGACCATCACGGATATCCACTACGACGGTCTTGCCGGTAGACTTCTTCACTTTTTGCATAATACTGCCCTCCTTTCAAGCGGCGTCTTATGCTTGATCTGCGCTTTCAATTTGGCTTGATGCTCCTTGCGCTCATCATTCACGTGCCATTGGGCCGTATCAACGCCGGCATCAAGCGCCTCCTTTTCACTGTAATATCCATAACATGAGTCAATGTGCTTTCCTTGCTCATCCTCGACGATGAAGGCATAGACCTGGCCGGTCAGGAACTTATCATACGTTTCGACCTCCCCTTCAAGGCATTGGGTTGCCTTCTGAATTGCATCCTCAAGCGTAAGGCTTGGCCAATCTTTGATGATTGCCTCCTTCGTCGCATAGATGAGCCCGACCTGCCCTGAATCCCATCGGCAAGAGAACGGCGACGTGCTGATTGTGATGCTTGAGTGGTTATGCATGTAGATGGGAAGTACCACCAACGCATCCTCCTCCTTGCGCAAGTGTTCCTCAATGGCATCCCATCCATTGAAGTTCTCACCTTTGATGTCATGCTTATCGCCAAGGTTGTGGCGCTTGTGCGGACATACCATCACACCCAGGTTAGACCAATCGCGCGGGCTCTCAGGGAAATCATCCGTCAACACTTTGACCGTAAACCTTCCGACTTTCTGCTGTTGATGTACGTATTGTTCGCTCATGATTTCCTCCCTAGCTTTGCATAGTAGTGAGCTTCAGCTTGCTCGAACATTGAACGCTGTTCTTGTACGACCTTAGTCAATGTCTTCATCATCATCTCTGAGATTTCCTCCGGCTTCTTGTTCAAGCCTCTGCGCATTTGAATCTCAAGAAGTTCGAGCATTGCCGCCAGTACACCAGCCGAAATGCGGCCTTCTAATTTTTGCATCACATCTTCAGGCGTGTTCATTGTGCAGCCTCCTTGCGTTTCTCGTTATTCGCGACGCCTTCGTTGATGATTCTTTCGCAGTGATCGGCTGCCTCATGCATCGCGGCGATCAGGATATCCGCAGCCTCACGCACAGGCAGATTGATCGCGCCATGTTGTTGAGCTGTGTACATGATTTGACCTACTTCACCTACTGTGTTTGTAATAAGCACCATTGTTCTCATACGAACTATTCGCGTAAACTCCTCTGTTGTGATGCGTTCCATGATATCCTCCCTCGCCATCTCATTATCATTCGTCAGTCAATGTCGCCCGACAATTGCCATGAACCGACCGCCGTGTTGGGCACAGCCTCATACCATCCATTCAGCATCAGGTCTTTATGCTCACGGCCTGAATGTTTGACGAGGCCGGAACAAAGCACCGCTTCGCCAATCTTGATGGACTTCTCGACGGTGTTGGGGCGTGAATTGCCTTGTCGCAAGCTGCCTCTGTGCACGGTATATTCGCTGATCTTTGCAAGCGTATCCGGCGCGCCAACTCGTCTCTCCTGATAGCGTTCACTGTCAGACCGGTTCTTGAAGTCAAGCGGGGACACATAATCACCAGGTCTGTAGTTCTCGGCAAGTTTCTCGACCAGTTCATACCTCCGCGCATCCGGCAGTATCGCTTCCGCGCGGGCCAACTCTTCGGGCAACTGTTGAACTGGCGGAGTCCACATGGGTTCATGCCGCTTGATGAAGAACCATTCGCCTTGACGCTTGACATCCACCCCATCCCCAATGGCTTGTTGAACTCGCTCAGGCATCAACCCTACATAGGCGTCAAAGATGGACGAAGCCGACTTGGATAGCTTCACGACGAAGGCGTTGAAGATTCCATGCTCCAACTCTTGACGATCAATGTCGAACAGGAAATACTCCAGCTTATTGTCGACTTGCACGTTGAGCAGACATGCGCCGACGTAATGACGCTCGATTGGTTTTAATTCATCTTGCGGGTTAGTCAGTTTCACCGTTTCTGACGGAGCCTTCTCGATGATGATCGCTTGTGATATTGAAGCTCCGATCGCAGTGAACACGTTGAAGGGAATCGGAGATGCTCCGGCTTTCTCAAGAGTGCGTTGCGCAACCGATTGACCCCAACTACTTGTCCTTGAACCCCATGCCATCCGCGTCCCAATCAACTCGAAGCGGTTGGCATTTGAGAAACAGACGCCGTTGACGCGAACCGCGGCAAGCTCCGCTTTCACGTACGTTCGCTCATTTGTGGCGTTGCCCCACTTAGGCAAGCCGCCACCATCTGTGATGAACCATAGCTCTTTTCCGTCTTGCCGAACCTTCCACCCGCCACAAGTCTTGACCTTCCCCAACGTGTCTTGCGCAAACCCCGTGATGAACTGCTCAACCGTAAACTTTGTACGCTTTTCATTCGTGCCCTTCGTTGTTACGCTCATTGTTATAACCTCCGATTTAATGTCCCCGTGTAAGGGGATTATGCTTCACGATAATGGCCTATTTCATACACAAAGCCTTGATCATTAAAGATCAAGGTTACGCGCTTGCGATCCTCAAGCTCAGGGAAGATGGCAATATCTTCGGGCGTCACGTTGAAACGGAATTCAACACCGTCGTCGAAGTCCGACCCGCCGTTCATCCCGATGTCCCAATAATATGGGACGTAACGCTTGCATCCCTCAAACTTGCCGGGGTTTTGTATCACTCCGTTCACAAGGGCGTATTCAGCTTCCAGTTCATCCGTCACCGTCTTGACGATGTTCATGACGCAAGAGTCTCCAGCGATTCAGGCCTTGGCGCATCCAGCGGGAACACGTAATTGACCGCATCCTCACTTTCAGCGGCGCGTGAATCCGTCGGCATGAACCAACGGGATAACAGCTCAACACCGGCCCGTTCCGCTTCATCCTTCGTCGCGAACCGGCATGAGTTAGACGCCCACTTTCCATCTACGCATACTTCCATTTTCCATGATTTCATTTTGACACCTCCGATGGTATGTTTGCGCATCTTGCACAAATGAATCCGCCTTGAGGGTAACGACGAGGCGGGTTGACTTTGGCTTGCATATCGCGAGGAACCCGATTAACAAACTCTCCGATGCCCCGCTTGACGCTGCATCCGCAAGCGGCGCAATACTCATGAACCGTCTTGACTTGTGGTTCATCCTTCTTCGCCTGTGGTGGAATGGGTATTGCGTGCGACTTGAACGCCTTGATCAACTCCATCCGCATGGTTTTCATAACGCGAACCCCCTTATGCACGACATTTCAACCGGTTCATCCTCAATGGCGTACATGAGGGCGTCATAGAATTGAGACGGTTTCTGGTCAAGGCGCATTTCATCATGCGAAATGGCCAGTTCGCGCATGATTTCTTGTGATTCACGGTCAAGGCGCGCTTGTGTGACGCGCCGTTCATCCTCGATACGATTTAATTTCACTATAGCCTTGTGTAATTCAGGTGACATACGGTGTACCTCTCTTGCGTCCATGTGGGCGCGATGGATAGAAGTGAAATGCAAATAACCCTTGCGTGAAAACATATCACGCAAGGGTCTTGCAAGGTTATTTACTTGGCACGAATTTCAAGGCGGATTGAATAACCGGCGGGAACTAACGCAAGGCAAGCGTCGACGGTATCGCCGAATGAGTCACCGACGGGAACGTTGACGGTTTCGTCGACGGCGGGAAGGTTGCTTTTCGTCGCGGGATTGTAGCAAAACCCATGCACCTTGACGACGACGGTATCGACGGGAGTTTGCACAGAAGGCTTGACGCTATGCTTTTCAACCGCAGGACGAACGCTAGACGGTCTTTCCGTCAATCCAAACGCTTGCGCCATTGACGATAGAAAGCCACTTTGTACGACGGGAGCGTCGACGGTCAATCGACGATCAATCTCTGCAATTATCGCCGTAGCGAACGTTTCGTCCTCTTTCGTCACGTTCGGGAAACTTGCAATTTCCATCGCGATGTCCCGTATCTGCACAAGTGACTTGCCCTTGACCACAAGTGACTTGATCAGCGTATTGACATTTTCTTGCAGTGGAATTGAATACGGACGCGAAGGATTTTTCGACGACAGCTTGACGGTTTTCTTGACGGCGGGCGACTTTTTTGCGTTGACGGTAATCATGTGATTTTACCTCTGGGGACCGACGACGAATCGTCGGTAAAACCCTCGAAACTTTGACGGCTGACCGTCCAGCCAACCGTCGAGGGGTAGACGGCTCGGGTTGGCTTGCCAAAATTATAGCACAGTTCCGGCCTTCCTTCCCGCGTTCGGAGTTACCGACGGCCACCGTCGACAATGCCGAATTTTCTCCGAACGCGGGAACTGCCGACGTTCTGGGTCGACGGTAGCTAGGAGCGATTTACCGTCGACAACATTTTGTCGAAAATAATGCTTGACACGGTGTTCGGATTTTTGACGCCACCGTCGATCTTACCGTCGGAGAATTGGCCTTCTCTTAAGACGCGATGGATATTGTCCTCTTAAGACGTGGGCGATGTATTCAACCACATGTGCGTAGTCATGAATTGACTATGCAAACGAACGAGCGACATACCGCTTAAGACGCACGTGCGATGGATGAATGACATTACGACGCCATGCTGTATGCTACGCGAACGAGCGGTCTGACGGCAATTCGTGATCTCTCCGACGGAAACACGTTCGCGCGATGATCAAAAGGCTTAATATACAAGGCTTTTGCACAGATACTTAAAGTGATGTATGATCGTGCGCTCATAGATGGCCAAAACCGGTCGGCTCCTTCGCGCGTATGATGTGTCCGTGCACGTTACCGTCGACGAAAGGGGTTTGTCGTTCGCGCGTCATTGATGTGTGTGACATTACGACATCCATATGCGTGAAAGGGGTTTTTCATTCCCCGCGTACCCCCATATAAAGGAAGGTACTATAGGGCGTGTACTCCCGGAAGCAAATCGTCTCATGCGGCTCAACATGTGTACTCCCGGAAGCAAATCGTCTCATGCGTCAGGGTGCGCAGCACACAGGGAAAGGGGTACGGGTGCGTAGAAATAGGGTGGTTGGCGATTTTTGGGGAAATTCTCCGTCGGAGAAGGGAGCTAACGTCGTACGCATAACGCATAGGAGACTTTTCGGGGGTCTAGTTGGATCGGGGCTAGTCCAAGTAATAGGGATGATCGGGGCCGCAGGTGTGTAACTATCGTCGGTAGAGGAAAGAGGGGGACGATAGCTTCGCACCCGCAAAATTAGATGAGGGCCTTATAGCGGGTAAGTTTGAAGCGGCGGCAGAATTTTACCGTTTTGATTGGGTAGTGAATCGAGAACTTCTTGTTCGAGAGAGAAGGGGAGTTCCAATCCCCTTCTGGGAAGGAGGAAGGAGCGAAGATGAAGCGGAGAGAACGAAGTGAACGAAGTGACTGATGAGCCCTTCCGAGTGGAAGGGTAGCGAATTAAAAGACGTTTGTCAAATCTTTCTCGGAGAAATCTGGATGGCTTGATTTTTTTAAATTGTTATGGTATGAATGTTGGTATGGATAAGTTGCAGCAGTTGGAGCAGTCTGTCCTTTCCCGGCTGAAGTCTGCCAACCGGCTGGCTGTTCTTGAATCTCCCCCTCCTTCCTCTGGTTATCGTTCCCCTGCCCCCTTTGATCCTCTGTTGATGAATACTCCCAAGCCTTTCTTCCCGGCCACCAATGAAGAGTTGCGAATCGCCGATCCTGGTTTGCAGCACGCCGGAATCATTGAAGACACATTGGTCAACCCAATCCCGATGTTTGCAATGAAGCCTGTAGTTGCCGCGGCCAAGAAGATTGTTCCTGAATCTTTGGCTGCATTGGAGAAGTCTGTGTTGGCTCAATTGGGTAGGCTTGGCGGGAAAACCATCCCACAGAAAAGCGGCATCGCTTTGAATCTGGAGAAAGGTTTGATGGAGCATCGGGGTGAGCTTGCGGCAGATGTGACGTTTGAACAAGGCAAGAAAAGAGCAGTAGGTCAGGCAGAGCGGGTGATGAGTGAGGCTGCGGACCGGAAATATTTCGATTCGTTATCCAGCGCGGATCAGGCAAAGTGGCTGAAGGAACATCCTGAATCTAATTTTGAAGTGCGTTGGCCTACCCTTGGTGAAGTCGAAGCGGACCCTTATGGCTATAACTTCCGCGCCCCTGGGCTGCCGGTCGAACGTTCCGTCGAACGTCCTGTTGATCCTCTCTTGTCTGGTGGTTTGACTTCAGACGTTAAGCGCCCCTTCGAGAACTTACCAGACGAGGACCTGGGTAAGCTGGCGGACAGCGTGCTGGATAAGATGAAGCCGCCCAAGGGCGCCCCCAAGATCACCCCTGTACCCGGCGAGATGGAAGATATCATCAAGAAGTCCATGCTTGCGGACGGCATTGATCCCAAGTTTGTTGACGACCGGTTGGCAATTGCTGACTGGCTGCTGGATCGCTCAGAGGAACGGGGGATTACGGTTGAAAACTTAAAGAATTTTCTACTGACTCGAAGCCATATGCAGCGCAACAAGAAGGAATTGGAATTGCTGCTGATGCCTAAAGTTCCAGTCGGCAAGAAGGGCGTTCGCAATATTATACTCGGCCCTGGCCCTAAGTCACCAGAGGATGCGATAGATTTAACACATGACTTATGGCCTTTATTGGGCGGGAATCAAGGATGGGATTACCGGAATTAAAATGGCCTACAAAGTTGAGACAGAGCAGTGGCGGCACAAGAACGCTTTTGAGTCCTATCTTCTGTTAGGGCCAGGCAGATCGTTTGCGGAGCTTGCGAAAGTCACGGGGATTCCCTGGCGCACGTTAAGCCTGTGGGCCAAGTCTTTCGGCTGGGAGCAGCGCTGCGTCACTCGCGACAATAAGGCCATCGCCCGGATCGAGCAAGAGAACGACAAGGTGCTGGCTGAAGTGATCATGCGGCGCCATCAGCAGGCTTATCAGGCGGTGCAGGAGAAGGCGTTAAACTTCATCAAGAAAACCAATACCAGCTTTGGAAATTCTAAGAGCCCCATGCGTGACGCTGCTTATGCTCTGGACTTGGGTGTGCAAGGTGAGCGCAAGACTCTTGGCTTAAACGACAGCAAGTTGAAAGCGGCCGTAGTCAAGAATGGAATCGCGGCGATGATTGAACTGGTGATGAAGGAATGAAGCCGACTGTTCAAGAATTGGAACAATCAGTCCTTTCCCGGCTGAAGTCTTTCTCTGCCCCCATTACCTCCGGCGCTACTTCCCATGAGATAACTGATCCACTTTTAGCTCACCCTATTGCAGACGTGCGGATGCAAGGGGATGCCTTTTACCAAACGCCGGTAGGGGAGAGTGTTGGGACGATCTTGCAGGATCGAGCGTGGCTTGGAGAAGTTGACCCTTTTTATAAAAGTCATTTGAATACGACAACAGTTGCACATGGCATGGCGCCTTACTTTGAGGGCGGTGGGTTGACGCTGGGGGAAACTGCGAAGCCGCAATTAAATAAGCGGGAGTGGGAAGATACTGACTCCCCTGAGTTTGCCAGGGTAGGGCTGTCGAATATGAAACGGATGGAGCCTATGACTGCCGCCCGCGGGGTCGTACCTCTTGGAGTGGTGGCGCATGAAATGGGGCATATCCCTCAGCCGACTTTGTTCAGTCTCCAAGAATACTACAACCGAGGCATTGACCCAAAGGATGACAAAGAGGTTAAAATCCTTGAAATGATACCTCGTTCGATTGAGGTGGCTGTCAATCAATGGCTTCAGGCAAAGGCCCCGGCGCTCTACAAAAATCTCCCTGTAACTCAAGAGGCCGGCAAAGAGGCAGTTCGTGTGCTGCGCAAAGGAAAATTCGGATTTAAAGAAGTGCAGCGGTTTATGCAAAGTGATGCTTTCGACTCATTCATGCGCAATACAGTCTTGAGGCTTTTACAGAAACATCCTGAGCAATTCTCAAACGCCCTGTTGGTCGATTCAAAGGGTACAGCTTAATGAAGCAGTCCGAAGCGATAGACTCGCAGACAGAGGAACTTTCCCCGGAACA
>ERZ1292623.2842-Hain-H51-01um-R1-2842-length-15158-cov-8_pt1 | contig 15158 bp, 19 predicted proteins | sample MGYA00564398_ERZ1292623 | MGnify/ENA primary metagenome ERZ1292623 (study PRJEB36523, sample SAMEA6512633) | groundwater metagenome | collected 2019-01-07 | study: AquaDiva: Metagenomics assemblies of 32 groundwater samples
ACTTTTCCCATGCTTTTATAATACCATGAGGCACAAAATCTCCCAGATTTTATGCCCCTGGCAGGAATCGAACCTACATCAGCGCCTTAGAAGAGCGCTGCTTTATCCATTAAGCTACAGGGACTTGGCTCGGATATTACCATATTTTCAAGCATTTATTGAGTCGAGATAACTCTTAAGAATTATGGAGGCGGCGGAAGCATCGGTCATAGAAGTTTGCCCTTGGAGCCGACGTGCTTCGACGGTGGTAAAAACTTCTGGGTGATAAATCACTTCTACTCCCCGCTCTTCTAACTCTCTCTTGAACTTCTCAATCTCCGAGAAAATGGGATTTGGTTCGCCCTTAAGATTACGCGATTCTCCCAAGATTACTTTCTCTATCTTTTCTTGCTTTTTAAATTCTAGAAGCTTCTCTAGAAGAAGAGGATCATTGGGTAGGACCAGGCGGGGCAGAGCGAAGCGACCTGTCTCGTCGGTCGATGCCAGGCCCACCCGCTTTTCTCCATAATCTATAGCCATGAGTCTCATTTAAGCAATTATAGTACAATTAAGATATGAACACGGAATCGATTAAGTTTTTAGCCAACTGGGCGGGAGTGAATCCCTTGGTGATAATTTCAGTAATCGCCTGGACGCTTGTCTGGAAAGGACTGGCCTTATGGCGCTCGGCCTCTCTTCGGCAGAAATGGTGGTTTATCGCCCTTATTTTTATCAACACTTTGGGTATTCTCGAGGTTATTTATCTTTTCTTTGTAGCCAGAAGATATAGGGTGGAAATAGTAGAACAAAACGAGTAGAGTAAGTTTCTGGAGGGTTCGCCTAATGGTATGGCACTGGTCTTGAAAACCAGCGGGTGAAAGCCCTTAGAGGTTCAAGTCCTCTACCCTCCGCCAATAAAATGCGCAAGAAAATTTTAAAAGTTGCCGCAATAGTCTTGCTGATTGTGATTATGTTTTTCGCATGGAAACTGTTTATCCGCTTTCTACCATTTATTCCTCACGAGAGAATTGCTATTTCCCTTCCTTTTGACGAAAAGGATGATGATTTGATTTTTATAAATCCCATGGGAGAAAAGGTTATGCACCCGAACGCTCCGCACGGACATCCAGGAATAGATTTCGGCTGGCATCATCCGGCACCATTAATAGCTGTGGCGGATGGAAGAGTGACTAAAATCAAGGAACACCGAAGCGGTGGGTACGGGGAAACGGAGAAAATCTATGATGTTGAGATTGTCAGTGGAATTTATGCTATCCGATATACGGAAATTGCGCCCGCGGCAAATATTAAAGTGGGTACAGAGGTTAAGAAGGGCGATGTTATCGGCAGAGGCGGCGAGTACAACCAGCCTGGGGGATTGGGCTTATACTACAGCACTCATTGGGAGTTTGATTACAATAATTTTTGGACAGACAGACTTTGTCCGTTGACATACTTCGACCGTGATTCGCTTTCTAGGATTAATGTCATCTGGAAGAAGGTTGGCACAACATATGACGGTAAATACCCCGAGATCTGTAGCGGAGGTTATAAAGGTAAAGACAACTAAAAGACAGGTTATGCTACAATTTTTACATCTATGCCACGGCAAACCTTTACAATTGAGTGGGACGCTCACGAATACGAGCACAAGGAGAGAAGCCGGGACTGGTTCTGGGCCGTTGGCATCATCTCCTTCTCGATGGCCATCGCTTCCGTCATCTTCGGCAATATCATTTTCGGCCTTCTTATCCTTATAAGCGTCTTCGCTCTAGCCCTTTTCATCAATCGCCCGCCGGAGACCATACATGTGGTCGTGGACGAAAGAGGTATTACCCGCGACAAAATCCGCTACCCCTACTCCACTCTCGAATCTTATTGGATAGATACCGAGCATCCGCATAAAAAAATCATCTTGAGGTCAAAGAAGCTTCTCATGCCTCTTATCATCGTGCCTTTAAGCGACGATGTTCCACTTGATGAGCTCGACGATATGCTTGCCCATTCTCTCTCGCGAGAATATCATTCCCTGCCCTTCGTTGAGCAGATTTTAGAATACCTAGGATTTTAAGTGTGCTCTCGCCAAGAATCGAACTTGGATCGCAAGATCCGCAATCTTGCATTCTATCCGTTGAACTACGAGAGCGTAAAGCTTCTTCAGCTTATAGCTTTTTAATTAATTTAGAAAGGCGAGACTTTTTGCGGGAGGCAGTGTTTTTGTCGAGAGTGTGGCCTTTGACCGCCTTGTCTAGCGCTTGCTGAACCAGATGCATTTCGACTTGCGCTTCTTTCTTCTTGCCCAGGACTATGAACTTCTTCAGAGACTTAACAGTGTGAGATACCTGGTCCTTCCTGCGCAAGTTGAATACGCGCTTGCGAAGCGAGGCGCGAAGGGCTTTTTTAGCCGAACTAGTGATTGGCATTTGAGAGATGCTACACTACTTATTGTATGATTTCAAGCCTTTCCGGCACTATTCGCCACAAGGAATTCAATAGTTTGATTGTCGACGTGGCTGGGGTGGGATACAAGGTAATGGTCACCACCGATACGGCTCTTGAGGTTACTCCCAGTTCTCCTATTTTTCTTTGGACGCATCTTGTCGTAAGAGAAACCGCTTTAGAACTCTTCGGCTTCCCGGAGAAAGAGACTTTGGATATTTTTGAGCTTCTCATAACTATTTCAGGCATAGGGCCGAAGACTGCCTTGGGTATATTGAATGTAGCCACGCCAGCGATGCTTCGCCAGGCCGTAGCAAGCGCGGATACATCTTACTTGACTCGCGTCTCTGGCATAGGCAAGAAAAATGCCGAAAAGATTGTTCTCGAGCTTAAAGACAAGCTGAAAACAAGTCCGAAAGACAAGAATATCGATACCCGCTCCGAAGGCGATGCTCTCGAAGCCCTTGTTTCTCTCGGATACACGGAGCGCGATGCCCGGGATGCGCTTAAAAAGGTTCCTAAGAACATATCAGGAGCCGGAGAACGTGTCAAATCGGCTTTAAAGATTCTTTCTCAAAATGCCTGAACTGCCGGAAGTAGAGACTACCGTCAACGGGCTGAATAAAACTGTCAAAAACAGGAGAATTATTGCCGTAAAGACGAGCTACAACAGCGTGCATCATGTTGGCAAAGACAATATCAAAGACCCCGCCTTTTTTAAAATATTCAAAAAGAAAGTTCTTGGAGCAAAGATTCTGAGAGCAGAAAGACGGGCTAAGAACGTACTTATCTTTCTCTCGAATGGCTACACTATCATCGTCCATATGAAGATGACCGGTCATTTTGTTTACGACAGGCCTGATTACCCATTTGTTCGTCTTACATTTAATCTTGACAACGCCAAGACCTTGGCGTTGTCAGACATGAGGAAGTTTGCAAAAGTCACCTTGGTAAAGACTTCCGAGCTTGAGAAGTGCCTTCATCTTGAACACTTGGGCTCAGAACCGCTGGAAAAAGTTTTTAAATTTGAAGTTTTTAGGTCTCAAGTTTTGAAAAGGCCGAAGGGTAGGATTAAGTCCGTCTTAATGGACCAATCTTTGATTGCCGGTATCGGCAATATTTATTCAGACGAGATTTTCTGGCGCGCCGGAGTGCACCCCCTCTCAAAGCCGGGCAAGATTCCGGAGAAAAATATTAAGCTGATGTTTACTGCTCTGAAGCAAACGCTTCAGAGGGGCATCGATTTCGGCGGCGATTCAATGTCAGATTACCGCAATATCAAGGGTGAAAAGGGCAAATTCCAAGAGCATCATGAGGCCTACCGCCGCACCGGCAAGTCGTGCATGAAAAAGGGTTGTAGAGGGGTGATAAAAAGAATCATTGTCGGCGGGAGGTCCGCCCACTTCTGCCCAGCACACCAAAAGCTTTATGGTAATATAGATTCGACAAGCTCACCATAAATAAAACCATGCTTAATCCGTTCCCCGACCTTCTTACTTACTCTATGTTCGGACCGCTTATCTTGCGATTAGTGGTGGGGTTTATTTTCCTTGACCTCGGTCTTCTCAAGTTCCGTGAAGAAAAAAAGCGTTGGATTGCCTCTTTTGAAACACTTGGTTTGCGGCCAGCGGACCTGCTTGTGCCATTCTACGGCTTGCTCCAGATTGCGGGCGGCATTCTTTTCATCATCGGACTCTGGACCCAGGTGGCAGCACTCGCCTTCGTCCTCTTTACCGGCATGGAGCTCTATATCGAATGGGATGCCCGCGATATTCTAAAGCGGGACATAGTCTTCTATCTATTGGTCTTTGTTGTCTCGCTTTCACTCCTTTTTACCGGCGCCGGCGCTTACGCCCTCGACATACCTCTATAATTTATTGTATTCTTTTAAGCATTATTTGCGCCCATAGCTCAGTCGGTAGAGCAGGTCCCTTTTAAGGACAAGGTCGCAGGTCCGATCCCTGCTGGGCGCACAAAAACGTAATACGTTTTTGTGCGGCGCGGAGCGCGATGGCGCGAGCGGGGGTCGCGAGATTTTTCAGCAGAAAAATACTTGTGACCACAATTAAAGTCTCAAAATAATCTTTTCGATAAGCGTTTCCGTTTCCCCCTTTCCTTTTCTAACTGCGTGATATCCAAGCACCAACTCTTCGGAAAGCCCTTCTAGTTCTCCTGGTTTAAAGTTTTTCAAAAAACCCTTGGCCTTACTGTAGGGATACGGCTTCATGTCGGTTTCTCCGGCATTTTTCGTTTTGGAAGCGATAAGCATATTCTTGACCTGCCAGATGACGGCTCTGAAAAACACGTCTTCCGCCGACATTCCCGAGGCCAAGGCCTTCTGGTAAAGCACCCAGGCGTCACGCTTTTTCCTCGCCCCGATGGCATCAGTAAGAGTAAATATATTGAAAGGCTGCCTCCCTAAGGTCAGACCTTGGGCATCATTCTTAAGGTCTGACCTTTCTCCAGTAGCCGATTTCTCGCCAAAAAGGTTTTTCTCGTAATATTCCGGGTGAATTTCCACCGGCTCTAATTCAAATTCTGGTTTTTCTTCATTCATAAATCCTAAATCATAAATCTACTCTCTGCATTTCACCCCAATTATCGCCCACGTGCGCCTCTGCCACAATAGGCACGCTATGCAATTGCTCCTTCGAAATAATGGTTTCCATTATTTTCTTAAAATGCTTCACCGCTTCACTAACTAGATTATTTTTTACCTCAAAGACAAGCTCATCATGGACTTGAAGAATCATTCTCATGTCATCTTCATGCTTCTCAATCTTAATATGCTCGTCGATTTTCGTCATCGCAATCTTGATGATGTCGGCTTGAGTGCCTTGGAGCGGGGCGTTGATAGCCATGCGCTCGGCCGAGGCGCGGATAAACGGCAGCGGGGATTTAAATCCCGAGAAATATCGGCGACGGCCGAAGAGAGTTTCCGTATATTCCCTCCTGGCGGTCTCGACCTTCACCTTGTCGAGGTATTGAGCAAGACCGGTAAAGGTTTTGAAGTATTCATTATAGAATTCCTGGGCCTCACGCCTCTCCGCACCTAGATTTACCTTAAGAGCATTGACTCCCATGCCGTAGAGGATGCCGAAGTTAATCACCTTTGCTTGGCGACGCTCTATGCCGATTCTTTCTGCTACTGCTTTATGCACGTCTTTCCCGCTCTTAAAGATTTCAATAAGCTTCTTATCTTGAGAGAAGATGGCCGCCAAGCGAAGTTCAATCTGGGAATAATCGAGAGAGACGAGTTTGCATCCTTTTTCGGGTACAAATGCCTTGCGAATAGCTCGACCGAGTTCGGTTTTGTTCGGAATGTTTTGTAAATTGGGATTGTTTGAAGACATTCTGCCGGTCACAGCCCCCATTTGAGAGAAGGTGGAGTGGAGACGGGAACTTTTATCAAGCTGGGGTGGAATGGCGTCGATGTATGTCGAGAGAAGTTTGGAGAGTTCGCGATAATCTAGAATATGGCTAATTATCGGACTTTTTTCGCGAAGCTTTTCGAGCTCGGATTCCTTGGTCGACAGAGCTCCGCCCGGCGTCTTCTTCTGCCCCTTACCCGCAAGGCCTAGTTTGGTAAAAAGGATTTCCGAGAGTGCTTTAGGAGAGTTTATGTTGAATTCTTCTCCTGCCTCCTTCCAGATAGCTTTCTTCAGCCGGTTTAATTCTTTGTGATAAGTCTGGGATAAGTCATTCAAAACTTCTTTGTCTATCTTTACTCCGGTTTCATTCATCTTCTCGACTACGGGCATCAAGGGCTTCTCGATTTTCTCGAAAACAGCCCTTACCTTCCTCTTATCCATCTCTTCCTCTAAAGCTTTTCTCGCCTCCCCAATATCAGTGGTTTTAGTGAAATTGAAAACGTCTTCGAGAGTGGGTGCCACGATATTGGAATCAATAATCCAGAGCATGAGGCATAGTTCTTTTTCTTCTTGCGAGGAGGCGAATAAATTTTCGGTTGGCTTCGGAACTTCTACATCCGAACCAAGTTTCTTCGCCATTCGCTTGACCCGCTCGCTCAAAGTTCTGAAACCAAGCGTTTTAAACAACTCAAGAATTTTCTCCAAATTAAAATTTGGAGACCATTCCGGGGGCAGTTTGAAATTTATCGGGGCATCGGTACGAATGGTGGCCAAAGTTTTAGAAAAAAGCGCCTCTTCTTCATTCTCGAGCAGAATTTTTTTCATTCTTTCCGGAATATCCGCCTTATTTTTCTTCAACTTTTTGTAGATGTCTTCTATGGTGCCGAATTTCTGTATTAATTCTGTAGCAGTTTTCTCTCCCACTCCTTTTACCCCGATGATATTGTCAGACGGGTCGCCTCTGAGACCCTTGTAATCAATAAGTTTTTCAGGCGGGAAGCCGAATCTCTCGATGACTTTCTTCTCATCATAAAGAATAGTGTCATTAAGACCTTTTTTAAGTGTGTAAACCTGTACTTTCTTGTTATCGATAAGTTGCATGGTATCCATGTCACCTGAAGCGATAATAATTTCTAATTTAGAATTTTCAATTTTCATTTTCTCGACGATAGTGCCAATGATATCGTCCGCCTCAAATCCTTCTTTAGAATAAACCGGGATATTAAACGCTTCAAAAATATCCAGGGAGCGTTTCAGCTGGATTTCCAAATTCTCATCATTCTCCGGCCTACCGGCTTTGTAACTTTGAGCGGCTTGGTGACGGAAAGTGGGCCCCGACAGGTCAAAGGCCGCTACGATATAGTCAGGCTTAAGCTCTTGGACCATCTTGATTAACATGGCCACCAGACCGTAAAGGGCGCCTGTCGGCTCGCCGGTGGATGAGGCGCTGAATTCCGGTAAGGCGTGGTAGGCGCGATGGATAATAGCGTGGGAATCAAGGAGAATCAGTCTTTTTTTATCAATTTTCTTCGGCATGGATTTCCCTCGTGTTCTCATCGACGTGCTTGAAAAGTATTTTTCTCGCGTTCTCCGGGATAAGGCCCGGGACATTCTCCGGCCATTCTATAAGAACGAGGTTTTCCGGCTCTTGAATAATCTTTCCCCAGCCGAGATGAAGCAATTCCTTTTCCTTCTCAATCCGGTAAGCGTCAATATGGATTAAATTTTTAAAGCCATGAAAGTCTATATCATAGACTTTCATAATGACGAAGGTCGGGCTGTGCATGTTTTCTTCTACTCCCAAAATTTTGCCGACTTGCTGGGCGAAAGTCGTTTTGCCGGCGCCCAATTCCCCTTGCAGAGCAATTACGGTAGCTTGATTGCCTAATGTGAGTGAGTCGACAAGTTCTTTCGGAGAAAGATTCATCATGCCCGTATTATACATAAAACAAAAGAGGGCGGTCCGACCGAGGTCGGACCGCCCTGATTCATCTGACCATTTCTCATGGAGAGCGCGGTGGCTCACATTGAGCCCCCGGCGGCGAATCGAGGCGATCAACTTGCCACAACCTATCTTGGGTGCCTTGATAGGTATCCACGTATTCCCGGAACATAGTTGAACCGAGAAAAACTAGATTACTGGCGTACGCCTTTACCATGACCCAGATTTCCCGGCTATAACCACCGAATGCTCGTGAGGAAATCGGAAGCGTAGCCGACTCGCCAAAAGGTAGTTCCGCGACTTCCACGCCGCGGATACTTTCGACACTCACGAACGGCGCGCAATTGTTCTGTACGGTCATTATCACCCCAACCTGGGGCATAAAGACCGTACGCCGCTGACCGCCCACATTGCTTGAGGCACAGCCACCAACCCAGATTACGGCCAAAATCGCCAAAACTAGTTTTTTCATGGGAACTCCTTTCTTTTCATATTATACCATAAGTTATATTAAAAAGTCAAGCCCGTAAAAGGGCTGCGCCTTCATGGGCTCTGATACAATTAAAATATGGTTATTTTTGACGAAGCTCGCCAGGAAGAGCGCGTAGAAGCACTCCGCAAGAAAGAGGAGGAGGAGCTCGCCGAGACGCTTGCCTCACGCCATGGCGTTCCTTATCTCGACCTTTCCGCCCACCCCATAAATATCGACGCCCTGCGCGTGATTCCCGAGGCCCAGGCCCGAGAAGCCCGAATCGCGGTCTTCAACGCCACAGATAATAAAATCGACGTAGCCGTTCTTTCTCCCCAGAGCGAAGAAACTCTCTCGGTCATCGCCGACCTCAAACAGAAGGGCTTTTTGCCGGAAATATTCATGGTCTCGCACGCCTCGCTCGAAAGGGTCTGGGAGAGATACAAGGACCTTTCTTATTCCTTCGAGACAAAATCCGGCGCTCTTGATATCTCAAACGAAGAGATATTAAAGATTACCAAGTCGGTCACATCGCTTGCTGACATCAAGAAGCAAATCGAAGAAGTGCTTTCTCTCAAGCGCGCCTACCGGATATCGAAAATTCTCGAGATAATACTCGCCGGAGCGATATCTCTCAAGGCCTCTGATATTCACTTAGAGCCAGAAGAGGCTGACCTCCGCCTAAGGTATCGCCTGGACGGAGTGCTTACCGATATTCTCCACTTCGATACGGAAACTTACAAACTTCTGCTCTCGCGCATAAAGCTCGTAAGCGAGCTTAAATTAAACGTGGTGGAGAAGGCACAGGATGGGCGCTTCTCCATCAAGCTTGAGAATATCGAAATAGAGGTGCGCACCAGCGCCCTGCCGGGCCCTTATGGCGAATCAGTAGTTTTGCGCGTGCTTAACCCCGAGGCCATCTCGGTCGAGCTTGAGCATTTGGGCATCCACGCGAAACTTCTCTCCATTCTGGAAGAGGAAATAAGGAAGCCGAACGGCATGATTCTTACCACCGGCCCAACCGGCTCCGGCAAGACCACCACTCTTTATGCATTTCTCAAGAAAATCTACACTCCGGAAATAAAAGTCATCACCATCGAGAATCCCATCGAATACCACATCGAGGGCATCGTTCAAACCCAAGCGGAAGGAGAGAAGGGCTACACCTTCGCCGAGGGCCTCCGAAGCGCCCTGCGCCAGGACCCGGATGTCATCATGGTGGGAGAAATCCGCGACGAGGAAACTGCGGCGGTGGCGGTAAACGCCGCCCTTACCGGGCACTTGGTGCTCTCAACCTTGCACACCAATAATGCCGCGGGCTCATTCCCCCGCCTCTTAGACCTCAAGGTGAATTCCAAAGTGATGAGTTCCGCTTTAAATGTTTCAATCGCCCAGAGATTGGTAAGAACGCTGTGTCAGACCTGCAAAAAAGAAGTGGCTCTCGATGGCAAGGCCAAAGAAACCGTTGAAAGAATTATCGCCGGCATAGAAGATAAAAGTTATCTCGAAGGAGTGCGGCGTGAGAAAGTCTGGATACCATCGGGTAAGGGCCCCGATGGTATCGGCTGTTCGGAATGCAACGGCTTGGGCTACAAAGGCCGCATCGGCGTCTTCGAAGCGATACTCGTAGACAGTGAGATAGAAAAAGCGGTCATTACCAATCCTTCCGAACGGGACATTCGCGAAGCGGCCAAGCATCAAGGGCTCTTGACCATACCTCAAGACGGCGTTTTGAAGGTCTTGAACGGGGTAACGACTCTCGATGAATTAGACAGGGTAGTCGATTTATCTATATAATGCGAAAAGGGGCAATCAAGCGCATGAATCTCTAAGCAAAAGCCAAACGATTCTCTTGAGGATGACTCCAGTAACCATAAAGATTGCCAGAGTGTCCTTAGAAAATTGTCCGTTGCTTAGAGATTCATGAACTGGATCAGTTTTTAATCTAGCACAGAAAACTTTTTATGTCAAGCTCAAAAACAAAAGCGCCGAAGAAAAATGAAACAGCGGAAGAGCCGAATTACGCTTCATTTCTGGACAAAGAATTGCGTCCTTCGAGCTGGGGAGACTATGTGGGCCAGAGTGCGGTCAAGAAAAATCTCAACATTCTAATTAAGGCGGCCACGGAGCGCGGCGCCTCGCCAGAACACGTGCTCTTCTACGGCCCGCCGGGGCTCGGTAAGACCACCCTGGCTCATTTAGTGGCTAAGGAAACGGGGCGAAATTTGAAAATCACCTCCGGGCCGGCCATAGAGCGCGTGGGCGACCTCGCTTCCATCCTCACCAATCTCGCGGCAGGAGATATTTTATTCATCGACGAAATCCACCGGCTTAATAAAACTATTGAAGAAGTGCTTTATCCGGCTATGGAATCCGGCGTTCTCGACATCATCATTGGCAAAGGGCCTTCGGCAAGAACCCTCCAGCTTGAGTTGCCGCCCTTTACCCTCTTGGCGGCCACCACCCGGGTAGCCATGATTTCCTCGCCCTTGCGCAGCCGCTTCTCCGGCGGGGTTTTCCGGCTAGAATTTTATAGCGAGAAGGAAATCGAGGAAATTCTTCGGCGTTCAGCGAAAATCATAGGGGTAAAAATCGAAAAGGGCGCCGAGAAAGAGATTGCCAAGCGCTCGCGCTTTACCCCCCGCACGGCCAATTACTTTTTGAAACGCGCGCGCGACTTCGCCCAGGTGGAGAATCGGCCGCTTGATTTGGAAACCGTTAATCTTTCTTTAAAACTTTTAGGTATTGATGAAAAAGGTCTTTCCCCCGCCGACAGGCGCTTGCTTCTAGTGATTGCGGACAAATTCGGCGGTGGGCCGGTCGGCCTTGGCACTCTAGCGGCCGCGCTCTCGGAAGAAGAAGCGACGATTGAGGAATTTAATGAACCCTATCTACTCCAACTCGGCCTCATCGAGCGCACCACCCGCGGCCGTACTCTCACTCCTCACGCTTACGAGCATTTAGGTAAAAAAGTCCCGGCAAATTTACAGAAAAAGCTTTTATGAGCGGACACAATAAGTGGTCTAAGATCAAAAACAAGAAAGCCGGGACGGATGCGGCTAAGTCTAAGATTTTCTCCAAGATGGCGCGGCTCATCGCAACTGCCTCCAAGCAGGTCAAAGGTGATACTTCTTCCCCTATCCTCCGGGCCGCTATCGATAAAGCCCGTGAATACAACATGCCCTCGGATAACATTGAACGCGCAGTTAAGAAAGGTGCCGACCCTAGCACCCAGCACCTAGAACCTATCACCTATGAATCTTACGGTCCGGGCGGCTCAGCTCTCATAATTGAAGCCTTGACTGATAATAGGAACAAGGCAGCGCAAGAAGTGAAATTCATTCTCTCCCAGCATGGCTTCTCCCTCGCCGCTCCCGGTTCGGCTATGTGGGCATTTAAAAGAGAGCCGACAACCAACAACTTACAACCAACAATGACGATCAAACTCTCAGAAGCCGATGGCCAAATTTTAGAAAAATTAATTGAAGAACTTGAAGATAATGATGAAGTCCAGGAGGTCTACACCAACGCGGAATAAGTTTGTAAGTTGAGAAGTTTGAAGGTTTATAAGGTAAATACGCTATTATCTCACCACAGTGAGTAAATAACGTATACGTTACTTTTGTGCGACCGTATAATTTTAACGTATGTGAATTTTTATAAAATGAAAGGGCGAGAGCGTAATACGCTCTCGCCCCCACTCAGGAAATGCGCCTGAGCCGATGACCAGCCATTACCTTAGTTACTCTCGCATGGTGTAGCCAGGCATGTTCGGATCGGGTACGGGGACGCCGAGCGGCAAATCGAGAGTGAGAGCCCTGATGTGGTAGCTGTCATAACTCTCATCGAGATACCAGGCACCTTTGCCGACTTCGCGTTCGCCAGCCCTGTTCTCAGCCGGCTTGAAGTTAAACCGCTGTGTCAGCTTGAAGTCTGGATTCATCTCCTTTTGCTTCGTTTCGTACGCCTTGATACCCTCCACGACTTTCTCGAGCGATGAGAAGACACCTATCACATCGCCGTAGAACAGCATGGGGGTAATCGAAACCACAATATAGTACATGAGCACCTCCTAACTTTCATCTTATCATACTATACTTTATTTGTCAAGGACTTTTTATTTTATGGCTTTAAATATAGACTTTTGGTATGGCTAGTAGAATCCTGGCTATAGACCCTGGGTTTGATCGAGTGGGAGTTGCCATTCTTGACGAGAAAGGGGTACTTTTTTCTTGCTGTATTGAAACAAATCGTAAGCTTCCCCACGAGGAAAGATTACTTATGATTGGCAAAGAGTTGGGGGGAATAATAAAGAAATGGAAACCGCAAGATTTGGCTATTGAGAACTTGTTTTTTAATCAAAATACTACCAACGCGTTAAAGGTGGCCGAAGCGAGGGGAGTAATTCTTTATGAAGCGGCTTTGGCCGGATTAGAGATATACGAATACGGCCCGCAAGCCATCAAAATTGCGGTGACTGGCTACGGGAAGGCGGATAAGCTCCAGATGGGAAATATGGTTAAAAAATTGGTGTCTCTGCCGAAAACTTCTTCAAAACGGCTTGATGACGAGCTCGACGCCATAGCGGTGGGGATAACCCACCTTGCCACCCAAAAGAGTATTTGATACAAATAAGTGCATTAAAAAATAATTCGACTACTTTAAATATGGAAGACGATATTATTAAGGACGATGAACTTGAAAACGAAGTGCCGGAGGGCGAGCTCGACAGCAAAAAGAAACCCTTGACGGACGATGAGGATGTGGAGAGCGTCGAGGACCTGGCGGAAGAGGAGCTTGACGTTGAAGAGCCCTACGACGACGTGGACACGATGTAATAAAAAGCGATATTATCGCTTTTATTGCCTCTCGATTTTTATGAAACGGTGTTTGCCCACGCGGTAAACGCCGCTTTCCATTTCTTCAATCGCTCCCTCCTTATTGAGCCGGTTGAATTCCGATTTGGAAGAAACCACTCCGTGCTCTAGTAGAATTTCCACAAGCGGAGTATCTTTACCCGCTTTGACAGTCTTTATATCTTTCGGCACACCACCTTTTGAAAAGGTTTCTTCGAAGTTCTCTTGCGCTTTACTTGCTTCTTTTTCTCCGTGATAAATCTTGGTAATTTCATATGCTAGGCGCATCTTGGTCTCCTTTGGATGCTTCTTGATAATTTCTTCAACTTCTTCAAGACCTAGCCAGGTGCAGTCAGTAAATAGTTGTTTCATATTCTCATCTGGCTGAGCCATTATCGCCCCAAACATTTTATTTGTATCCCAGTCTAGAAATATTCCCGTTCCCATCGATTTCGACATCATTTTTTCTCCCGTAATCGGATTTTCGAGAAGAGTAGTAATGAATACGAATTTTTCTTTGTTTTTAAGCTTTTTGAGTAGCGTACGGCCAGCCAACGCATTGAATTTCTGGTCATTTCCACACATTTCCATATCAACATCCATAGCTACCGAATCGTACCCCTGCATTAGGGGATAAAATAGTTCATGGAGATAAAGGGGCTTTTCCTCTTGTATGCGCTTCTGGAACATATCTCTCTCGATCATGTGTTGAACGGTAAAATTAGATGCCAGATTGAGAACGTCTTCAAAAGTTAAGTTAGAAAGCCATTCATGGTTGTACATGACCTTGACTGGATTGTCTTTATTATCGACATCAATTATAGGTCTGACTTGATCTATCCAAGTTTTGGTATTTTGTACTACCTCCTCTCGAGAAAGTTGTTTCCTTTCAGATTCCCGATCAGTGGGGTCGCCAATTCTTGATGTAAAATCACCGATCAAAAAAATTACTTCATGCCCAAGTCGGCGGAATTTCTCAAGAATCATATAGTTTGTGGCATGGCCCAAATGTAGGGATTCGCCTGTGGCATCCGTACCAATGTAGATTCTTAATTTTTTACCCGAGATGAGGACTTCTTTTAAGGCATCTTTTGACGGAATGATTTCTTTTACCGAGCGAGAAAGCAATTCTTCTACTTGTAGTGAGCTTGTCGAATCTACGTCTTTATCCATGATAAGCATATTAACATATGTTAAAATGGGAATTCTCATGACCCATTCGACCCTGCTCAGGGTCATGGTGAGTACAATCGAACCATGAAAAAATTGCTGAAAAGGGCCCGCCATTCCAATTATTTTCTCGCCGCTTCCGCCGTATTGCTGTTTATGCTCGGATTCTCCGTGCTCTGGCTCGCATCGCTGCGTATTCCGGCTCTTGAGAGCATTTCCGAGCGCCAAATCGACCAGTCTACGAAGATTTATGACCGCACCGGCCAGATTCTTCTCTATGACTTTTCCCAGGACGTAAGGAGGGACATGGTGCCGTTTGAAGACATTTCTCCTCACGTAAAGAACGCGACTATCGCCATAGAGGATAAATCGTTCTATTCCCACCACGGCTTTATCTTAAGCTCATTCCTCCGTGCCGTGTGGGTGAACCTGACGACCCTCTCCTTCAGCCAGGGCGGCTCTACCATCACCCAGCAAGTGGTCAAGAATTCGATACTGACCAAGGATAAAACCCCCACCAGAAAGCTTAAGGAATTAATCCTTGCCTTAAAGCTCGAGAAGGTTTTGTCCAAAGAAGAGATTCTTGCCCTGTATCTCAATGAGATTCCTTACGGCGGCACTATTTACGGCATAGAGGAGGCGGCCCAGAGCTTTTTCGGCAAGAGCGCCCGCGACTTAACACTTGCCGAGTCCGCGTACCTTGCCTCATTGCCCAAGGCGCCAAGTTTCTACTCCCCTTATGGCTCGCGCCAGAGCGAACTGGAGGCAAGAAAAAATTTGGTTCTTTCCGAGATGCTAAAGAACGAATTCATCACCCAGGAAGACTATGGGTCGGCCATGAAAGAAAGGGTGGTGTTCAAGGAAAAGCAGGACACCGGAAACATCAAGGCTCCGCATTTCGTTTTCTTCGTCATTGATTATCTGGCCAAGAA
>ERZ1292623.2843-Hain-H51-01um-R1-2843-length-15156-cov-5_pt1 | contig 15156 bp, 16 predicted proteins | sample MGYA00564398_ERZ1292623 | MGnify/ENA primary metagenome ERZ1292623 (study PRJEB36523, sample SAMEA6512633) | groundwater metagenome | collected 2019-01-07 | study: AquaDiva: Metagenomics assemblies of 32 groundwater samples
ATCCGTACTTTACCCCGTATACAAACAAAATAAGGCTATACTGAGGCATATTTCAGCTGGAACCAGCCATCGCCAGATTAGATAGGCTTTTCACCCCTAACCACAAATCATCTAAGTGCGTGTACACAACACTAGTTCAGGCTTCCATCTCTATTTCTAGAAACTTCACCTTGTTCATGATTAGATCATCTGGCTTCGGGTCTTCATCTTGTGACTAACGCGCTTTCACACTCGCTTTCGCTACGGCTTTTAACCTCGCCACAAAACAAAACTCCCTGGCCCATTTTTCGAAACGTACGTTACAACCGCTATAAAAACAGGCTGTAACAATTTTGTAACTGTTAGATTTCAAGTCTTTTAACTCTCTGCTATAAGTACTTTTCAGCTTTCCCTCGCGGTACTAATGCGCTATCGGACTTGAGTTCATATTTAGGGTTAGCAGTTAATCCTGCTATATTCATACTTCCAATTCGGGAAATACTACTCTTTAAAGGCACACCATAAATTTTTAGATACGAGACTATCGCTCTTTTTCGTGGCACATTCCAGTGCACTTCTCTATAGATTCTTAGGTATGATTCCTCACCACATCTCTGCCTCACTTTCGCAAGGAGATTCAGTTTGCCCTCTACTCCTTTCACTCGCTGTTACTAAGAGTATCATTATTTATTTTCTTTTCCTGCGGTTACTAAGATGTTTCAATTCACCGCGTGCATTTTCTTTTCAGAATAAATACGTAAATCGCATTCGGAGATTCTAGGTTCAAAGCTCGCTTGCAGCTCGCCTAGACTTTTCGCAGCTTGCCACGTCCTTAATCACAACTCAAGCCAAGCTATCCGTCTAACAGCGTAATAAGATCATTTAAGCACTTACTAAGTTTATTGTACTCGTTTCATTAATTGAACATGATTTTAAACAGTTGCAGGATTCATAAGAACCTACAATAGTTTTATTATCCAATTTCAACTCCCTCCACGACAAAATCGATGAAGTTCATATTAATCTTAAAACAGTAATCAGAATTATTTTCAAACACACGCATAATTTCTATTATTTAATGCATTTGATGATGAATATTTCCTGCTTACCATTTTATAATCCTTCTAGAAAATTAAGCTTTATAAATCTTTCGCGAGTTTTAAAATTTTTCGACGAGAAATAAAATTTATAAAGATATTTCTTTTATTATATTGTCATCTATTAATCTTTGTCTAAATTTTTATTCCTTATAGAATTAAGCAATTCTTGTTCTTCATCTTCAAGAGTTTCTTCAACAAACTCTTCATCTTCCTCGTAATATTCATCATTGTGTTCCATAATCCCTTTGTTATTCATCTATTTAAAAAGATTTCTATATTCAACAAACTAGTTTTTTGAAAAATTTAAATACCTTTAAACATTTGTTTTTCAATGCGGGAGTGCCGGAGTGGTCAAACGGAACACGTTTAGGCCGTGTTGGCTTAGTGCCTACAGAGGTTCGAATCCTCTCTCCCGCATAAATGCAATACACATCAAAAATGCAATACACATCAAGACCTAATAAACAAGCAACTTTATGTTTTGTTCTTGATAGGGAAAATAAAAAAATACTTTTAGGAATGAAAAAAAGAGGTTTTGGCATTGGAAAATATAATGGATTTGGAGGAAAAGTAAATTCTGAAGAAACTTTTAAACAAGCTGCTTTAAGAGAATTTATAGAAGAATCTTGTCTAACTGCGAAGCTACAAGATTTAACTAAAGTTGCAGAACTTGATTTTTATTTCCCATACAAACTAGAATTTGATCATACAGTGCATGTTTATTTAATTAAAGAGATAAATGGATATGCAAAAGAAACTGAAGAAATGGCTTTTAAATGGTTTAAATTAACAGAAATACCTTACGAAAATATGTGGGATGATGACAAATACTGGCTACCAAAGATTATTGAGGGAAAAAAATTATCTGCTAGTTTTGTTTTTAAAGATATCAATGGAGAAAATATTGTAGACCAAAAATATATTAGTGAATATGGCATTACTTTCTAATATTTTTATTAAATTAAATTTCACAACATTTTTTAAACTTGATTTCTTAAGAAATTTATGCGCCTGTAGCTCAGTCTGGATAGAGCAGTGGGGTCCTAACCCAAAGGTCGAAGGTTCAAATCCTTTCGGGCGCGCTTTATTAGATATTTAATAATAATAAGATTTAAAACTAATATAAATCAATTATAAATACCAACGCGCCGGTGGTTTAATGGTAGAATCATTGCCTTCCAAGCAATTGATCCGGGTTCGATTCCCGGCTGGCGCATTTAAAAAAATGGAAGAAAATAATCAAGAATTAAAACAAAAAACTAATGAAAAATCTGAAATAGAAAAATTCAATTTTGAAAAATTTTATAATAAAAATTATAAAATTTTATTAGCAATACCTTTAATATTTTTAATAATTTGTTTTATTTATCTGTATAATTTTCAAATAAAAAATGGAGATATAATATTAAAAGACATTACATTAACAGGAGGAACTTCTATACAAATAAATTCAAAAGTTAATGTAGAAGATCTTAAATTAAAATTAGAGGCTAATTTTAAAGAAATTTCAATTCGCGAAATCTATGATTTAACAACAGGAGAACAATTAGCTGTTATTGTTGAAACAACAGCAGAAATTAATGAAATAAAACTGTTCCTTGAAGATTATCTAGGATTTACTTTGGATGAATCAAATAGTAGCATAGAATTTACAGGCAGTTCGTTAAGTGAAAGTTTCTATAATCAGTTAAAAGTAGCTCTATTAATTTCATTTATTTTAATGTCCATAGTAGTCTTTGTAACTTTTAGAACATTTATTCCAAGTATTGCAGTAATATTTGCAGCTTTAGGAGATATTATTATGACTATGACAGTTGTAAATATTTTAGGTATGAAAGTATCTACTGCAGGAATTGTAGCTTTCTTAATGTTAATAAGCTATAGTGTAGATACAGATATTCTTCTTACTAGCAGAGTGTTAAAGAAAAAAGAAGATTCTGTAAATGGTAGAATTTATAGTGCCTTAAAGACAGGTTTAACAATGACATTAACTTCTTTAGTAGTTGTAATAATAGGATATTTTGTAGTATCAGAATTTTCAAAAATCTTCAGCCAAATATTTACTATTTTATCAATAGGACTTTTATTTGATATATTTAACACTTGGATATTCAATGCAGGAATAATTAAATGGTACGCGGAAAAAAATAATTAAAATGAAACTTAGTCTTAGAATTTGGGTTTTAATATTTTTTATAATTTTATCTTTAATTTCTATGTTAAATTTCCAATCGCTTTTTTCTTCAGGAGTTATAGTTAAAGATATAGAAGAAAATTCCACAGTATTCACTTCTGGTATAAAAAAAGGTGAAATTATCACTTCAATTAATAACAATAAAATCAATAATTTTGAAGATTATTCTAATGTAATTCTTGATATTTTTAAAAATTCTTCTGAAGAAAAAAAATTAATTATTGATACTAAAAAAAATCAATATATATTCTTTACATCAGAAGCTCCAAAAATTACAGTATCTAATTTAGAAAAAACTAAAATTAAAATGGGTTTAGACTTGCAAGGTGGAGCTAGAGCATTAGTTAAACCAGAAAAAGAATTAACTAGTGAAGAAATGCGGGATCTTATAGCAATTAGTTTACAAAGGTTAAACATTTATGGAGTAAGTGATATTAGTATAAGACAAGCTAATGACTTATCTGGAAATAGTTTCATGATAATTGAAGTTGCTGGAGCTACTTCAAAAGACTTGCAAAAACTAATAGCTCAACAAGGTAAATTTGAAGCTAAAATTGCTAACCAAACTGTGTTTACAGGTGGAGAAAATGATATAACCTATGTCTGTAGAAATGATGCAAATTGTGCAGGAATTTCACAATGTGATGAGTTTCAAGGATCATGGGTATGTAAATATGAATTTTCAATTCATTTAAGTGAAAATGCAGCAAAAAAGCATGCTGATATAACAAGAAACTTAAATCTTGATCCAGCAAACCTTGGATATCTAGACAAGCAAATAGAATTTTACATAGATGATATTTTTTCTACTTCTTTATTTATTTCTGAGAATCTTAAGGGGTTAGAAACAACTCAAGTGCAAATACAAGGATCTGGAAGCGGAACAACAAAAGAATCTGCATTTAAAGATGCTGAATCGTCAATGAAACAAATGCAAACAATCTTAATTACTGGAAGTCTGCCTTACAAACTAGAAATAGTTAAATTAGATACAATTTCACCAATATTAGGAAAGACATTTGTTAAATATATATTATTAACTACAATACTAGCATTTTTATCAGTATCTATTATAATATTTATTAGGTATAGGAATATTAAAGCATCTTTAGCACTTTTAATTACAAGTTTTTCAGAAGTTTTAATAATATTAGGTTTCGCAACAGGTTTTGGGTCATCATTTAGATGGGTATTAGATCTTCCAAGTATAGTTGGAATATTAGTTATGATAGGTACTGGTGTAGACCAACAAATAGTAATTTTAGATGAAGCTTTATCAAAAAAAGACGTGGGAATTAAAGAAAAGTTAAAACGCGCAAAATTTATTATTATTGCAGCGTACTTCACATCAGTATTTTCACTATTGCCTTTATGGAATGCAGGAGCAGGGTTATTAAGAGGTTTTATGGTAACAACAATTATAGGCTTAACAATTGGAGTTTTCATAACAAGACCTGCATTTGCTGACATGATTAAAATTATGGATAAAGGATAAAACAATTAATAATATGCTACCCAAATATCACTTTTTATATGGATTTCTTTTTTCCTTATTTTTATTTTATTCATTTCCAGAAATTAATTTCATTGAAGCATCAATTATTTTTTTAGCTTCTGTTCTAATAGATGTTGATCATTACATTTTCTATATATTTACAAAAAAAGATTTAAGTTTAAAAAATGCTTATAATTGGTTTGTTAAAAAAAATAAAAAATTCATGAAACTTAGTTATAAAGAAAGGCTAAAAATAGTAAAACCAATACCGTGTATATTTCATGGTATAGAATTAACAATTATTTTAATTTTTCTTTCTTTTATTTCAAATATATTTATTTTTATACTACTAGGTATTTTATTTCATCAATTTTTAGATTTCATTAATGCTATTTATTATGGTTTCCCTTTACAACATATAGGATCACAAACATATAATATTATAAATTACAAAAAAATAAATTATAAATTTTATACCTAATAATTTAGAAATATCTAAAATGGATGATCCAAAAGTTTCTATAATAATTCCAACAAAAAATAGAAGTGATACTATATTAGAAACTTTAAAATCAATTAAAAAACAAACTTATAAAAATTATGAGATAATTATAGTTGATGATGCTTCAATTGATAATAGTATAGAATCTATAAAAAAATTTTGTAAAAAAGAAAAATTTAAAGTTAAAATAATTAAACTTAAAAAAAGCAGCGGGGCATCAAAAGCACGAAATGTTGGTGCTAAAAATGCTAATGGTAAAATTATTGTTTTTACAGACTCTGATATAGTACTTTTTAATAATGCATTAGAAGAGGGAATTAAATATTATAAAAATAATCCAAAAATTTCGGCATTTTTTGGATCATTCACAAAAGAATTAAGATTTAAAAATTTTCTTAGCCAATATAAACATTTATATCTTTGCTATTTATATTCAAAACAAGGAAAAGAAAGATGTACCTTAGATACTTCTTTAAGTTTTATTGATAAAAAGATTTTTGATAAGTTCAAATTTAATGAAGAAGTAAAAATTTCAGAGGATGCTGAATTAGCAATGAGGATGTTAAGAGAAAACCATGTTATAACCCAAGTTCAAAATATTAAAATGGAGCACATAAAAAAATATTCTATTAAAAGTTTTATTTATTCAGAGTTTATGAGAGGAAAAAGATTTTCAAGATTGCTTCTTAAAGCAATTTTAAAAGATAAAGTAGAATCTGGAAAAAATACTTTTTATCTAAAGCCAATAAATGTTTATTTAAATGTTGGAATCATGCCTTTCTTTATTATATTTTTAATTTTATTTTTAATCTTTAATAATTTAATCTTATTATTAACAACTTCTGCAATATTTCTTTTGCTAATTACATTAAATTTAGAATTTTGGAATTTTTTAAGGAAAAAAAATGGTAAAATTTTTGCATTAAAATCAATATTTACAAGCTTCTTTGATTGGTTTATTATGGATTTAGGTATTACTATTACCTTCTTAAATTTTTTAATATTTGGTAATAAAATATTAAATTAATATAAGATAGATAAGTTTTAATAGTTGGTATAGTATGATATAATGCTTAAAATATATAAAAACTAATTGTAAATAAAATGAGGTTTAAAGATAATTTAAGACTTGTACCTAGAATTGTTTCGAATAGAGATAGGACTCCGCTTTATTTGATATTTTTTGTAACATCTAGATGTAATCTTAGATGTGATCATTGTTTTTTTTGGAAAGAACTAAATCAGGCAAAAAACGAGATTAGTTTAAAGGAAATTGAAAAAATGACTAAAAATATGGACCCTTTAATACTTTTAAGAATGACAGGGGGCGAGCCATTTTTAAGATCAGACCTCCCAGAGATAGCTGGCTTATTTTATAAAAACGCAGGTTTAAGAAATCTTGGAATCAACACCGCTGGATTCTTTACTGAAAGAATTGTTGATAATGTTATAAAAATATTGTCAAATTATGATATGGATTTAGAAATAGTAATTTCAATAGATGATTTAAAAGAATACCATGATGAAAATAGAGGAGTTAAAGGGTCATATGATAATGCTGTTAAAACAATTAAAGAGCTAAAAAAATTAAAAGAGAGGTTTCCAAGTTTAACTGTAACAACTGTTACTACAGTTTATGCTAAAAACCAGGATAGATTAGCTGAAATATTTGAAGATCTTGAAAGAATAAATCCAGACTTCATGAATGTAAATATGATAAGGGGAAATCCAAAAGATCCAATGCTAAAAAATACTAACGTTGGTAATTACATGAAACTTGTAAACTGGGTTAATGAGTACAACTCTAAAAAACTTCATAATTTTTATTTTAATTCTGTGTTAAAAAACAAACTTCTTTCAAATGTTGTATATAAAACATTTTTGACAAATGAAAATCAGGGAGTAACATGTGTTGCTGCAGATAAAATGGCTGTTTTGTATTCTGAAGGAGATGTTAATATGTGTGAAATGCTAAATGATAAACTAGGAAATTTAAAAGATTTTGACTTTGACTTTAGAAAACTTTGGGATACTGAAAATAGAAGAAAAATTAGAAATGACATGGTTGCAAGAAAATGTAATTGTACTCACGAGTGTTTTATGTCTGCAAGTTTATTTTTAGATGTGAAAAATTTCTTAAGAAATCTTAAAAGAGTTGCTATAATGGATGAACTAAAAAATTTTAATCAAACAAGAGATATGTATAGAAATAACATTATAGTATCTAATAAAATAGAACAAGACAAAAAAATAGAACAAGACAAAAATATTCAACTAAATAAAATTAGCCTTAAAGTAATTAATTAGAGGGATTTGCTACCCACCTATATCCAATACTCTGTTTTAATCTAGTTTCTAAATGCCCATTAGTATTTACTTGTTCATTAGCTATATCCCTTAATTCTTCAACTCTTTCTGGAGCGACAGTTGTATTTTGCATCACAGGTCTCTTCCAGTTAAATACATCTGTATTGAAATCCCTTGGTAAATAGCCACCACTTATTGCAATATCGAAAAGTTTTGATCCTGGAAAAGGAATTGGAATAAAGAAAGTAACGTAAGGAGCTCCAGAATCCATTAGTTTATGAGCCAAAGTTATACTTTGTTTCATCTCATCTTCTGTTTCATCAGGAAATCCAATCATCATATTTACAGGAGCTTTTATTCCTATGTCAGTCATAGTTTTCATTAAAAGAGGAAAATTCATAGTTGTTAAATTGTTTTTTCCAGTAGCATATTTATCTAATATTCTTTGAGATCCTGACTCCACTGGAAAAACAATTTGATCAAATCCAGCATCTCTCAAAATTTCCAGATATTCTTTGTCTATTTCTAACCCATATTTACCTTTTTGATGAAAATGAACAAGATTAACCCCATTAACATTTGATATGCTAAGTCCCTGGCCAATTACCTCTTTAAAAATATTCTTAACCCTTAGCTTTTTTGCTAATAAACTATCATCTTCAAAAAATAATTTCTTCACATCCAAAGATTTTAATCTAGATATTTCTTTTAAAACCCTTTCTTCAGAGTGCAACCTTAGTTTGCCTATACTTCCTGTTAAACTAGTATCACTTTTTTCATCAGAGATATGACAATAATCACAGCTAAACGGACAACCTCTTGAAGTTGTTATTGGACCATATCTGCTTACTTTTCTTTCAGTTACATCAACTCCATGCGGAGAAGCAATAACTTCATATTTATTAAAAGGCAGTTTCTCCCATGCAGGCATTGGCAAATCATCTAAACTTTTAGGAAAACAAGTTCCATTTGTTGGATTAACCTTTATTTTTCCATTATTATTTATATAAGCCCAACCAGGAGCATTTTCAACTCCATTTAAAATTGCTACTGGAAAAATTAGTTCCCCTTCTGTCAAACAAATACCATTAAAATAACCTGTTTGCAAAAATCTTTCTTTTAAAGCCCTAGCATTTACACCGCCAGCATAAATTTTAATATGTGGGTTAGCACTTTTTATTGCCTTAGCTGTTTCAAATGCCATATTTGTCTGCGGAGTGAAATTAGAATGTATTCCAACAACATTATAATCATTAGCTACAACATAATCTGCTATTTCTTCAAAAGACATCCCTATTCTTGTTAAACCATTTTCTTGTCTTACATTTCTAAAATAAGTATCTTTTATATCATGGCTATTTGAACCAACAGAAGCATCAAGTATATTTGCTTCTATCCCTGCTGATTCCAAAGAAGAAACTAAATATAAAGGTCCTAAAGAACCATCTGGACGTGGAGTTTCTACGTCCATAAACTGGATTGGAGGATAAATGATCAAAGCTTTCATTAATTCCTAGAACAATAAAGCTTTTATAAACTTTATTAATGCATTAATATATAAAATGAATCGCGCATTTTTTTTCGATCGTGACGGAATCCTAGTAAAAAATATTTATGGGTATGACCTAGAATATAAAAGAATGATGGACGGTACCCCAAAAAAATTAGATGAGCTGCAAATATTCTCTGTTGCGAAAGAGATTATTGATCATGTAAAGGGAAAAGGTTTTTTGCCAATTATTATAACAAACCAACCAGATTTTTTAAAAGGAGATGTATTGTTAAAACATTACGAGCAAATCAATGAGAAACTTTGTAATGAGTTAGGCCTTAAAAGAGCCCACATTTTTGAATGTTTGCATAAAGAGGGTTTTTCACTAGAATGTGAATGTAGAAAACCAAAGTCAGGACTATTTTTAATGGCAAAAGGCATGCATGACATAAATTTAGAAAATTCATGGATGATAGGAGATTCATGGAAAGACATTGTAGGAGCTAACAATGCTGGAATAAAAAACACTATTTTTTTGTTTAGAAAAGCTATTCTTGGAGAACAAGAAGGAAATGAATTTTCCATTAAAAAATTAAATGAACTTAATATTAAACCAACACATATAATTAAAGATTTAAGCGAGGTAAAAGATTTAATCTCTTAATATAACAAATATTATAAATACCTTTATTTTTCAAAAATAATGAAAATTCTTGTTAGTGGTGGAGCAGGTTTTATAGGAAGCCATATTGTTGATAGACTTATTAGTTTAGGGCATGAAGTTTTCGTGATAGATAATTTATTAACTGGAAGCAAAGATAATCTAAATCCAAAAGCTATTTTCTATGAGCTAGACATAACAAACCTTAAAGATATAGAAAAAGTATTCAAAGAAAATAATTTTGATTATGTTTTTCATACAGCAGCTGGTTATTTAGTACAATCAATTGAAAATCCACAAAGAGATTTGGCAATTAATGCAATGGGAACACTAAATATTTGTGAGCTTGCAAAAAAATATAAAATCAAAAAAATTATTTACTCAAACTCTGGAGGAGCAAGTTATGGAGAACCTATTAAACTACCTTTTACAGAAGATCATCCTATGAAACCTTTGAATCCTTATGGAGCTTCAAAAGGCGTTGCAGAACTATATCTTTATATGTACTACCATAATTACGGAGTTAATTATACTTCTTTAAGATATGGTAATGTTTATGGTCCAAGACAAAACCCAAAATTAGAAGGAGGAGTTGTTTCAGTATTTCTTGATGCTTTCATAAAAGGTGAACAACCTATAATGAGAAGTGATGGCACTCCTACAAGAGATTATGTTTATGTTGACGATGTAGTTGATGCAAATATTTTAGCAATGACTTTAGGAAAACCTGATGGATATCATGTTGCAACTGGAAAAGAAGTGAGTGTTATCGAATTAGTAAGTGTAATGCAAAAAGTTTTAGGCATAAATATCGGAGTTAAACAAGGTCCTCCAAGGATAGGAGATATTCAAAGTGCTGTTTTTTCAATAGAAAAAATAAAAAAAGATCTTAATTGGGAACCAAAAACTTCTTTAGAAGAAGGAATAAAAAAAACAATATATTGGATGAGAGAATTTCAAAATAAAAAATTATGAAACTAATTAAAGCAGATTTTTAACAATATAAAAATTTAAATAATATTAATCTAAGGTTAGATACGTGAAAGCTATAATTCTTGCAGCAGGCATTGGGGAAAGAATGAGACCTTTAACTAACAATTTGCCAAAACCAATGCTGCCAATAAACAAAAAACCAGTTCTTGAGTATACTTTAAAACTTTTGAAAAAACACGGGATAAATGAGGTTTTAATTACAACTTTTTATTTAAAAGAAAAAATAATTAATTATTTTGGTGATGGAAGAAAACTTGGAATGAAAATATCTTATTTGCAAGAAAAAGAGCTGATACCAAGTGCAAGAGCTTTGAAACAAGTTGAAACTTTTGTAGATGATGAAGTTTTAATAATATTTGGGGATATTATTACAGATACTGATTTAACAAAATTAATAAATTTTCATAAAGAGAAAGAAGCAGATATAACTATTACAACTTATTTATTAAATCCAGGATATCCAACAGCTATTGTCAGTTTTGATAAAAATAGTAAGCTAACTTATTTTATTGAAAAACTTCCTAAAGAAAAATATGATAAAATACCTATAAATAAAAGATTAGTTAATGGCGGAATATTTATTTTTAAGAAAAATATATTTGATAATATCACAAAAGACAGTGATAAAAATATAAGTGATATCATAGAATCTATTTATAAAAAACAGCGGATATTTGTCTATAAACTAAAGAAAGATGATTACCTTATTGAAATTGGTAAAATGCAACGTTATCTAAATGCTAAAAATGAAATAGAATCTGGAAAAATAAAATTAAGAATTAAAGAAAATAAAAAAAAATATGAAATACCAATTTCTTTTTTTATTCCTGCTTATAATGAAGAAGGAAATCTAAAAGAAGTTTCAGAAGATATTTTAAAGTTTTTAGAAAATAATTTTTTAACCTATGAATTAATTCTTGTGATTAATGTTTCAAAAGACAATACTTTAAAAATTGCTGAAGAATTGGAAAAAAAACATAAAAATATAAGAGTTGTTGAACAGAAAAAATTTGTTGGTTATGGAAAACAAATAGGAACAGGTTGGGAAAATGCAAAAAATGATATTATTTTTTACACAGATTCAGATAGGCAGTTTAATGTTAATGAATTGAATAAATTTATGCCTTATATAAAAAATTATGATATTGTGATAGGATATAGGGAAAAAAGACAAGATCCTTTTATGAGGATAGTATATTCAAAATTGTATAATCTAACTTTAAGATTTTTATTAGGGTTAAATTTTAAAGATGTTGACTGCGCTTTCAAGCTTTGCAAAAAACAAGTTGTTAATAAAATAAAACCCATAGTTCATGATAGAGGTGGAGATGCAGAATTTCTTGTAAAAGCTAAATCACTGGGGTTTAGAATTAAAGAGCTTCCAGTAACCCATAGGCCAAGAATTGCAGGAGTTTCAGAAGCTGAATCATCTTCGAAAGGCTTTTTTGTTAAAATAAAACCAGAAATTATTAAAGCTTTAATAAAAGAGGTTCTTGAATTAATATCGATAAAAGCTGATTTCCAAAAGAGACGAGGTGTTACCACTTCCTATTTATAAATCTTTTGCCGAAATGTTTATATATTAATTATATTTTATCTCTTAGCTAGGATTTCTAGCCTAAAAAGAAGATGATAATTACTAAAACTCCTTTAAGACTTCCTTTAGGTGGAGGTGGCACTGATTTACCATTTTTTTATCCAAAATTTGGTGGAGAACTAGTAACTGCAGCCTTTTCAAAATATATTTATGTAACAGTATCAAGAAGACATTTTCATGATAAATATAGGATAGCTTATTCAAAAACAGAGAATGTTGATAAAATTAACGAAATAGAGAATGATAGAGTTAGAGAGGCTTTAAAACTTCTCAATATTAATGACACTCTTGAAATCTCTACAATATCTGAAGTTCCTGGAAGTTCTGGTTTAGGTAGTTCTGGAGCATTTACAGTTGGGTTGCTAAAAGCCCTTCACGCATATAAAGGAGAAAATGTAAGCTCTAAAACTTTAGCAGAAGAAGCTGCTAAAATAGAAATTGAAATCTTAAAAGAGCCTATTGGAAAACAAGACCAATATGCATCAGCAATAGGCGGGTTAAATCATTTAAAAATAAATAAAGAAGGAACTGTTTTTGTAAGTCCATTAAATTTATCATATGAAACTATTAGGGATTTAGAAGTTAATTTACATATGTTTTTTACAGGAATAATAAGAGATTCTATAGAAATTTTAAAAGATCAAAGCAAATCCGTGTTAAGTGATGAAGCTAAACTAGAGAGCATGAAACAAATTAAGCAAATAGGCCTTGATATAAAAAATACACTTGAAAAAGGCGATACAAAAAAATTTGGAAGATTAATGAATTTACATTGGGAAACAAAAAAGAAAACATCAGATAAAATGTCTGATGAAAGAATAGATAATTTGTATGAGATTGGTTTAAAAAATGGAGCCCTTGGTGGGAAAATTATGGGGGCTGGAGGTGGAGGATTTTTATTGTTTTATTGTGATACAAATATAAAAGAGTTTATTAGAGCAATGACTAGTAAAGGATTAATGTACGTTCCTTTTAGATTTGATATGGATGGAAGTAAAATTATGCTGGATGTAAGATGAATAAAGAATATATAGAAAAATATTTGAAAGAAACTCAAGAAATAGCTCAAATTATCAATAAAGAAGACATTGATAAATTTATAAAAATATTATTTGATGCCTGGAAAAATAATAATAAAATTATTACTGTTGGAAATGGTGGATCCTCAAGCACAGCATCTCATTTTACAGGAGATTTACTAAAAACTGTTGCAAATACCAGTTCTATGAAAGAAATTAGTAAAGTAAAGGGATTTAAATCTATTTGTTTAAATGATAATGTAGCTTCATTAACTGCTTGGACAAATGATTCTGGATGGGACAATGCTTATACTGGATTATTAAATACTTTATTGGACAAAGACGATGTAGTTCTATTAATTTCAGTTCATGGTGGTTCAGGATGGTCTGGTAATATTGTCCAAGCAATGCAATTAGCAAAAGAAAGGGGAGCTAAAATTTTAGGATTATCTGGCTTTAATGGTGGAAAATTAAAAGAGATGGCTGATGCTTGTATTGTTGTACCAAAAGATTCTACTCCACATGTTGAAGGATTTCATGGAGTTTTACAGCATTTAATCATTTTTAGACTAGTAGATTTAATTAATGATTACTCAAAAAAAGATGTAATTAATAAAATAAAATCTCTAGCAGATGAATCTGAAGACCCTATAATTAAAATTCAATTGAATGATATACTAAAAAAACAAAATATTAATGGGAATAATGAAATCATATATTAAATTTTTTGCAGATACAGCGGATCATTCTGAAATAGACTATTGTTTTTCTAAAGGAGTAAATGACGGTATAACAACAAATCCCAGAATAATGAAAAACGCAGGAATTACAAATTTTGAACAAGCATGTAAATCTATTTTAGAAAGATATACTAATATAGATGTAAGTCTTGAAACTGATTTAAGAGAACCAAATAAAACTAAACCTCCACATAATGGAATTAATTTATCTGATCTAGATTCAAGAGTAGATGATGTAAAATTAACTTTATTACAACAAGCAAATGTTCTTTCAAGTTTAAGTCCTAGAGTTGTTGTAAAAATACCAATATCTAGAGGTGGTATTATTGCTACTGAATATCTTTCAAAGATAGGAATAAAAACAAATGTTACAGCTTGTATGACTCCATATCAAGCATTGGAAGCTGCAAAAGCTGGAGCTACTTATGTAAGTTTATTTGCAAATAGAATGTTAGATGGCCACATAGTTGAGCTTGCAACAGGAAGCTTAAATACAATTAGCAATAATGGAAATTGGAAAGATATTATAAAAGTAGAAAAAGATAAATTTCTTGATCAAGCTTGGAGTAGAACATTAGAACAAATAGCTTATGTTGCTAAAAAACTTGATGATACTAGTAGTTCTTTAATTGTTGGAAGTATTAGGTTACCGGAAGACATTTACAAAATCGCTTTATGTAGACCACAAGTTATAACAATTCCTAAGAAAATTGTAGAAGGCTTAAACAATATCCCAGAAATTAAAAAAACTCTACGAACTATTAAAACTAATAATGTGATAATAGGCAATTCATTATCTCATCCAATGACCCATATTACATTAAAAGACTTTGAAGAAGCTGCAGATTCATATCGAAATATTAATTAAATTATTTTATTTATTATTTTTTAAAAGAACATTATTTTTAAGTATATTAGCTACTTTCTCTCCTAACCAAAGTGCTTGGTTAGTTCCCCTATCCCAAGGATATATATGATTCATATTTGCTATAAATAAATTTTTTATTGGTGTTTCTATAGGCGGAATCATCTTAGAATAATTCAGTGGGAGTATTGGCTGAGCATTTGTAAAACGAG
>ERZ1292623.2844-Hain-H51-01um-R1-2844-length-15153-cov-9_pt1 | contig 15153 bp, 14 predicted proteins | sample MGYA00564398_ERZ1292623 | MGnify/ENA primary metagenome ERZ1292623 (study PRJEB36523, sample SAMEA6512633) | groundwater metagenome | collected 2019-01-07 | study: AquaDiva: Metagenomics assemblies of 32 groundwater samples
CTTACCTCAACAGGAACGGCTCGAAGCGCAAGCTGAACCTGAACTGGAACGACAATAGGTGGAACGACAACTGTCGATTCGCGGCCGTGCGAAACTACTGTTATTTTTACAAACCCCGCCTATTGAGACGGGGTTTGTGCCTGTTTGTACCAAGCGCCGAGCATTCTCCCTATTTCACCAAGCGGTTCGGATAGTGCCGCGTATTTTTTATTATCCATTGAGCCTGTTTCCCACGCGATCTGCAGAAAGAATTTTAATAGATCAAAGATTCCGATTGCTTTTTGAATATATGGCCGTTTCTTGTCTTTTGAGAGATAGCTTGCGATAAACATCAGCTCTGCGGTTTCTATAAACAAAGCATCAATTTTACCACCAAGCGTATGTCGAGATTTTTTTGGGAAATGACCGACATATTCCTGCCAAAGCTTGTATGCCCCGATTAATCTTTGAATAATGGAGAGAGAATGCCGTAGGGGGGGGGGCTTATAGGATTCGATATATTATGAGAGTCAAATTCACTCATACGTTTGAAGATATTATTTCCGTTGAGAATCTACTTGAAGCGTGGTGTGAGTTTGTGCGAGGAAAACGTTATAAAAAAGATGTCCAAGAATTCGCGTGGCATCTTATGGATAACATTCTCACATTACATCGTGAGCTAAAAAATCATACATACAAACACGGTGGATATCAAGCGTTTACTATTTGCGACCCTAAGCCTAGAAATATTCATAAAGCCCTAGTGAGGGACCGATTATTACACCGTGCGATCTATAGGGTTTTGTACCCATTTTTTGACCGGCTTTTTATTTCCGATTCCTTTTCCTGTAGGGATGGCAAGGGAACGCATAAGGCGCTTAACCGCTTTCAAGATATGGGACGCAAGGTTAGTAAGAATAATTCAACCACCTGCTGGGTGCTACAGTGCGATATTAAAAAGTTCTTTGCAAATATAGATCATTCAATTTTAATCAACATCTTAGAAAAATATATTTCCAATCAAGTTATTTTATGGCTTCTCAAGGAAGTGCTGGTAAGTTTTTACACCGTGGCTCCAGGAGTAGGTTTACCCCTTGGTAATCTTACCTCCCAGCTATTCGTGAATGTGTATATGAATGAGTTTGATCAATTCGCGAAACATAAGCTAAAGACAAAATATTTCATTCGTTACGCAGATGATTTTGTGATTTTATCGAGTGATAGGGATTGGCTTTTGCACGTTCTTCCGAAGATCGGTGACTTTCTTTCAGAAGAACTCAGGCTAGAGCTACGCCCCGATAAGGTTTTTATAAAAACACTAAGCTCAGGAATCGATTTTCTCGGCTGGGTTCATTTTTCCGATCATCGCATTCTTAGGACAACTACAAAAAGGCGCATGTATAAAAATATAGCGCATGCTACGAATTGGGTTTTGACCACGCAATCCTATCGGGGATTACTGCGCCACGGAAATACGATGAAGCTGCAGAGTATATTAGATTCATTTGAATAGTTTTTTGTTTTGCACAGGGCGTACTCGCGGAGAAAGTAGGAATGGTATACTGGTGATAAGTAGTTGCCGGGCGGATCTCCGCAGACGGCGATAAAAAGAAAGGGGGTGTCGCATGTATAAACTCACCTTCTGGTTGTTGATCATTGGAGGCTTGAACTGGCTCTTGCTGGGCTTGTTCAACTGGGAAATCGGATATTTCCTCGTAGATATTGCTTCGTGGCTTCCAAGAGTCATCTATGTTGCCGTCGGTCTCTCGGCAATATACCAGTTGCTCCGTCGTTCATAAGGCGACACCAACAAAAACGCCTCTCATACGTGGGGCGTTTTTGTTTGCGTGGACTGGAGGGGGCGATGCTGGTACGATTGGGCATGGCATTTGTACGTCCCATGCGCATCTCGCGAAGCGGGCTCAAATTATTCCTCGATTGCCCGCGGTGTTTTTGGCTCGATACACACCATAAGATAAAGCGTCCACCAAGCTACCCATACACCCTCGCGTCTGCGGTGGATTATCTCGTGAAACAAGAATTTGATACCTACCGTGTGCGCGGCGCACTTCCAGAAGTGCTTGTGCGTGCCGGCGTTGACGCAAAGCTTTATGACGGGCCAGATTTAGAAACATGGCGTAATAACTTTAAAGGCATTGCTTATACTGATGAAGATCTGCAAGCCACACTCTATGGAGCCGTTGATGACATTCTCACCTTTGCCGACGGTTCACTTGCAGTAGTGGATTATAAATCAACAGGCGCTCGCGAGATAACAGTGTATGCGGACTATCAAAAGCAGATGGATACGTACACCTACATCCTCCAGCGCATGGGATACACTACCCAACCGCACGCATACTTTGTATTCTATATGGCAGACAAAACGGGAGGCGGGTTTAAGGATGCACTTCCGTTCACGAGCGATGTGCGTCGTGTAGCTGTTGATCCTACGTGGGTGCCCAATGCGTTTGAGCGTGCAGTGACCACATCGCGCCAGGGTAAGGCGCCCGCACCTGCGCCGCAGTGCGTACACTGTCACTATGTCGCCAACGCCGCAGCGCATGGGCTGCCAGAGCTTGCCGCAACAGATCGTGACGCCGATTATGTGATTGTCTCCGAATAACTATGCAAAAACCACTTACCGCAGAACATTTTTATAAATTCTTTCAGTGTCCTCACTGGATTTGGTATGACATCTACGGCGATCAGTCAAAGAAAGGTGCCGTGCCGGCGCTTTTAGAGTTGATTAATCGGGGTAAATCATCTGCAACCAGTTCTGCGCTCGGGTCTCATAAGAAGTTTGAAGAACTCAAATCAGATGTGTATAAGGATTTGGAAGAAGCGCACCGTGCTACATTGGAGCTCATGAAGCAGGGGAAGAATATTTACCATGGCGTGCTCATGCATAATGAGTGGGTTGGTATGCCTGATTTACTCGAAGCGCGTCCGGGTTCTTCACGTTTCGGCCCGTGGCAATACGTGGTGTACGATGCGCAACGTTCTCTTGAATTGCGCGACGAGCACAAGTTCCCACTCGTGTTCTATAGTCTCATTCTCGAAACCATCCAAGGCGTACGGCCAACAGAAGCATACATGATCGACCCCTCAGGGAACGAGCGCTCATTTGCGATCGCAGATTTCATTGATGAATTTCACCTCACGCGCGAAGAGATAGAGCGCGTGCTTGATGGAGAAAAGCCAGCACCGTTTTTAAAGTCTACGTGCAAGCGCACGCCATGGTATTCTTTGTGCTTAGAAGAAACAGAGGGGTGCAACGATGTTTCGTTGGTGTATAGGCTCTCGCAGTCAGATCAGCGTCGGCTCTATGACATTGGTATCCATACAGTGCGCGATTTGGCTGAAGCAAATCCGGAAGCATTGCGAACGAAGTTAGAAGACTGGCCGTATGACAAAATCATTCGCTTCTCCAACCAGGCTCGTGCACTATATTCTGGTCAGCCGCTCGTTCTTCGCACCACTGCATTCCCCGAAGTAGCCACCGAGCTCTATTTTGATATCGAAAGCGACCCCATTCGAGAGACGGACTATCTCTTTGGCGTGCTTGCGGTTGATGTGGCAACGGGGAAAGAGGAGTATCACCCGTTCCTTGCGAAAGACGCAGCGGGTGAGGAGGCTATGTGGCATGCGTTCCTCGATTTTCTCGCTCCGCTGGAGAGCTATGCGGTATACCACTATGCGGGATATGAGCGCCAAGTCTTTGACCGCCTTGCACTCAAGTACGGGGCGCCGCATGTCATTGTTGATGCGTTCCGCGAACGCTCCATTGATGTACATCAGCGGGTTCTCGATGCAGTGATTTTTCCGCTCTACTTCTACACGCTGAAAGATGTGGCAAAGTTCCTCGGTTTTTCGTGGCGCAATCCACGCGCAGGAGGCGCGGAGTCAGTATTGTGGTTTGATCAGTATATGAGCACGGGAGATGAGTCTCTCTTGCAGAATCTTCTTGCCTATAACGAGGATGATGTACGTGCTACGCGGCTTGTCAAAGAGTGGCTTGCGGCACAAAAACCCCAGAAGGGCGAACAAGAAATGCTGGACGCCTCGTAGGTTATTGACTTTCAAGGCCAGTGTGGTTGAATGACGAGCGTTGCGCGTGAGCGCATTTTCTATGAATCCACAACGGACACGAATCATCGCGTTGCTGGTCCTTTCGTTAGCGCTTTTTGTCTACATCGCGCCTGGTGTTGTGAACCAAGGAATCGCATGGGTAGATGGCAAGGTTGGTGCTACGCTTCCGCGCATTCCGGCATCTGACTTCCACCTTGGTCTTGATCTCGTTGGCGGCGCGCACCTTCTTTATCAAGCAGATCTTTCGCAGGTTACGGGCATTGACCCAGACGATGCTATGGAAGGCATTCGCGACGTCATTGAGCGCCGCGTGAATGCGTTCGGTGTTGCCGAACCGCTTGTGCAGGTCAGCGGGAGCGATCGTCTCATTGTGGAGCTCGCGGGTATTACTGATATTAATCAAGCCATTCGTCTCATTGGCGAGACGCCCTTTTTAGAATTTAAAGAATTAGCACCAGCTCCTTCGGTTGTGCCAGGGAAAGCAACGCCCACACCGAATCCGTTGGATGACGGTTTTGTCACCACGGGACTAAATGGTCGGCACCTCGCCCGCGCACAGGTTATTTTTGACCCCAATACGGGCCGTCCGCTGGTGAGCTTGAACTTAAACGCAGAAGGAACAAAGCTGTTTGCAGACATTACCAAGCGTAACCTTGGGAAGATCGTCGCCATCTATCTAGATGGACAAATTATCTCTGCGCCTGTCGTGGAGTCAGAAATTCCTAACGGTGAGGCCGTGATCTCTGGCGTCTTTACTCCTGCAGAAGCAAAGACGTTGGCAACTCGTTTAAATTCCGGCGCCCTGCCAGTGCCCATCTCACTCATTTCACAGCAGACTGTGGGTGCGTCATTGGGTGCGGCCTCCTTGGCACAGAGTTTGCGCGCAGGGCTCTTCGGCTTCTTGTTTGTAGCACTCTTCATGATGCTGTTCTATCGCGTTCCTGGCGTCATGGCGGTACTCGCGCTTGGCGTGTACACGCTCATTGTATTGGCGATGTATAAATTCATTCCCGTGACGCTGACGCTGGCGGGTATCGCAGGATTTATCCTTTCCATCGGCATTGCGGTTGATGCGAACGTACTTATCTTTGCGCGTATGCGTGAAGAACTCGCACAAGGCAAAGCCCTCTCGCTCGCGCTTACTGAGGGGTTCTCTCGTGCCTGGCTTTCTATTCGTGATGGCCACATGACCACCCTCATCGGCGCCGCAGTGCTCTATGGGTTTACTTCTTCGGTGGTGAAGGGGTTTGCGCTTACTCTCGGCCTTGGCGTGCTCACAAGTTTGTTTACGGCGATATTTGTAACTCAAACGTTCTTGCGTGGCGTAGCGAACACGCGACTTGGTAAGATCCGCTCACTTTTCTCATAGTATGAACATCCGACACATTCTCACGATTGGATTCGTCTTCTCGGTCATTATGATGGCGCTTGCTACTGGTTCGTTCCTCCGCTACGGATTACTCTTCGGTGTTGATGTTACTGGCGGCACGGTCATGGAAGTCTCCTTTATTGCGGAGCGCCCCGATGTAGCAACGGTGCAAGCGGTACTTGGAGCCAAGGCAGATACTCCGTGGGCCTCTGCTACGGTAACTCCGGTGAATGAGCGGGGGATGATTATCCGCACCGCACCGATCACAGAAGCAGAGCACCAGCTGTTGTTGGGCGCGCTTAAGGTGGGGCTACCTAAGAACCCGCTTATGGAAGAGAAGTTTGATTCTATTGGTCCTACTATTGGAGGTGAACTCAAAACAAAGAGCATCCAGGCAATCATTATCGTTCTTGTGTTGGTGGGCCTCTATATCGCGTGGGTGTTCCGTCGTGTGGGCCCAGTGCTCTCTTCTTGGACGATGGCATTTGCCACCCTCGTGGGTCTCATTCACGATCTCATTATCCCCGTGGGTATTTTTGCATACCTTGGGCACGTGGCTCACGTCGAGATCGGAGCCGTGTTCGTTGCGGCACTTCTGACGGTGCTCGGGTACTCTATTTCAGATACCGTCGTGGTATTTGATCGTGTCCGCGAGAATATCATTCGCGGAAATGGCCGCACCTCGTTGGATGAGATCATTCCGCTCAGCATCCGCCAGACACTAGTGCGTTCATTGAACACAACGCTTACCACGCTTCTCTCGCTTTTCGCAGTGTATTTCTTTGGAGGGGAGAGCGTGAAGTATTTCGCGCTGGCGCTCATCCTCGGTATTGGGCTGGGGGCCTATTCGTCAGTGTTTGTGGCGTCACCCCTGTTATTGTGGCTTTCGCCACGGAAGCGGTAGAGCTTATCCACAGCATAATTGACAGTATGTAAAGAAAGTGATATTCTAAAACTCATCGAAATCCTATGGCACGTTCATCACTTACTGGTATCCAAAAACTCGTCACCCGTCTCGTACGGGAAGTAGCTCCACGTAACCGCGATATTATCGCACGTCGCTTTGGTTTTGCATCGGGTCGCCGTGAGACTCTTGAGGCTATCGGCTCTAGTTATGGCATTACCCGTGAACGCGTTCGTCAGATTGAAGAAGCAACTGTTTCAGCGGTGGCAAAAGTTGCCCAGCGCGACCCAGACGTGAGCGCCGTGGTGGCCTCCGTTATTGATGTACTCCAACGTGAAGGTGGCGTCATGCGCCAAGATCTTATGTTCCAAGAGATGAGCGGTGCATCAACACTCACGACAACGAACGCAGCTCTCGTTTTTGTACTCACAGCCAGCAACCAAGTATTCCATGCCCCAGAAGGAGATCATTTCCATGCATTTTGGGCGGCGCATCGTGCGCAGGCCGACGCTTTCCGTTCCGGCATCCAAGCGCTCTCGCAGGCACTCAAGTCCCATGCTGAGCCAATGGAATGGGAAGCTTTCTGTGGTGTCGCAAAATCAACAAGCGCCGTATTAGCAACGGGCATGCCAGTCAACGAAAAGCATCTTGTTGCGGCGCTCGCAATTTCTAAAGATATTGGCAAAAACATTTATGGCCAAGTTGGTCTCTCCGCGTGGCCACAAGTGAATCCAAAAGGTATTCGCGATAAAGCATATTTAGTCCTCAAGCGCGAAGCAAAGCCACAGCATTTTTCTGCGATTACAAAACTCATTAGTTCTGCTACGTTCCCAGACGGCAAGCGTGTGAACATGCAGACAGTCCACAACGAATTGATTAAAGACAAGCGCTTTATTCTCGTGGGCCGCGGTCTCTACGCGCTCTCTGAATGGGGATATCAAGCCGGTACGGTAAAAGACGTTCTCGTGCACACTCTTAAGGAAGCAAAGTCAGCACTTCCTAAGGCTGAACTGATCTCTCGCGTTCTCGCGAATCGCATGGTGAAGGAAAGTACTATTGTCCTGAACCTGCAAGACAGTACAACGTTTGCAAAGCAGGCAGACGGTACCTACACTCTTCGTAAAGCTTAGTCCACACACCCACGGCGCCACAGGCGCCGTCGTGGTATGATACAGGGGATCGTATGTTCTCGATTCTCTCTCAGACGCTTGCTGCATTTCAACCCATACTCCCGGTAGCTCGTGTTATTGTGGGGTTCCTTTTTAGCATCTGGTGGCTGTGGTTGCCTATCGTGCTCGCGGCTCTTGCTGTGCGTCAATGGCAAGAGTATACGCGCACGCGTTATATCCGTGGCATGAAGTGGACACTTTTGGAAGTCATTCCTCCTCCAGAAGTGCAGCGAAGCCCAAAGATCGCCGAGAATTTCTTCTCAGGCTTGCACGGCATTTACGGAAGCTCTCTCAAGTGGAAGAAGATGTTTTTTGACGGGAAAATCCCCGATTGGTTTACGTGCGAGATTGTGGGCGATGCGCAAGGTATGCGTTTTTATATCCGTACGCCATCGGGCCATCGCAACTTACTTGAGTCGCACATTTTTGCGCAGTGGCCAGAGGCTGAAATTCGCGAAGCGGAAGAATATACATCACGCCTTCCGAAAGATATCCCTAATGAGCAATATGACCTCTTTGGCACAGAGCTTATTTTTACCAAAGAGCACGCATACCCCATTCGTACGTACCCATTCTTTGAAGAGCAGAGTGGCAAAGACGAATATGTGCGCACTGACCCCATGGCTGCGCTTGCTGAAGTGATGAGTTCGCTTAAGCCTGGCGAACACATATGGCTTCAACTTACCTTGCGCCCAACTGGCGGTGACTGGGTAAAGGAAGGCCAAAAAGTCGTGGATAAAATTATGGGTAAAGAGCCCAAGGTAGAGCAAACGACCGGCCAAAAGATCATTGCCCTCATAGATGCGATTGTGCCCGGTTCGAGCGGAGGCGGGGAAGAAAAGAAAGAGAAAAAAGATTTTAATGTGATGGCGCTTTCGCCTGGTCAGCGCTCGGCATTGGAGCAAATAGAAATAAAGCTTTCGAAACTTGCGTTTAAGGCCGGATTTCGTTTTATGTATGTTGCAGAAAAGGCTGCGTTTAATCGCGCGCGCATTGCTGGTGTTATTGGCTACTTTAAGCAGTTCTACGCGAATGACCTGAACTCATTTAAGCCAAATGGTGAGGTGACGACCTCTTCCGATGGAAAACTTGCATGGCTCTTCCCGTCGAATCGCGGGTTTGGAGCTGCGGAGGCGGAATATAAAAAGAAAGTCGAACTTATTGAAAAGTATCGTGGCCGTGAATTCGTGAAAGACTATGCGATCCTCAACATAGAAGAGCTTGCGACACTATGGCACTTGCCCGGCTTAAATGTAAAAGCTGCTGGCTTGCCCCGTGTTGAAGCGAAGAAGAGTACACCACCAGCAAACCTCCCGGGGTTTTAGTTTCGTGGTACACTAACATCACATGGCGTTGCCTCCAGAAAATCCGGTAGTCCTCTTCGGGCAAACAACATTCCGCAATGAACTGCGGCCTTTTGGCATTAAAATGGACGACCGTCGTCGGCACATGTATGTGATTGGAAAAACAGGTATGGGCAAGTCAGAATTGCTCAAAAATCTTGCTATTCAAGATATGCGCGATGGTCGCGGGCTTGCGTTCATTGATCCACACGGAGACCCAGTAGAAGATCTCCTTGATTTCATTCCAGCGCATCGTGTGAAGGACGTGATTTATTTCAATCCCGCAGACTTAGAGCACCCCATTGGGTTCAACGTCATGGAGCAAGTGAGCTTCGATCATCGTCACCTTGTGGCCGATGGTATGATGGCAGTATTTAAGAAGCTCTGGGTAGACCAATGGTCCGCACGTATGGAGTACATTCTAAACAACACCATCCTTGCCCTCCTTGAGGCGCCCGGTTCTACACTCCTCGGCATTAACCGCATGCTTGCCGATAAGACATATCGAAAGTCTGTGGTGGATCAAGTATCTGACACTGAAGTAAAGGCGTTCTGGACGCAGGAGTTTGCAAAATATAATGAACGTTATGCCGGAGAAGCGACGGCTGCTATCCAGAACAAAATTGGACAATTCGTATCAAATCCTCTTATTCGCAATATTATTGGACAAGAGAAATCCGCATTTGATATGCGTCGGGCGATGGATGAAGGCAAGATCGTGCTCGTCAACATTTCAAAGGGGCGCGTGGGCGAAGATGCAAGTCGTTTGCTGGGCGCTATGTTAATCACTAAGATCCAACTTGCTGCTATGTCGCGTGTCGATATAGCGAAGAGCGAGCGCAACGATTTTGTGCTTGTGGTTGATGAATTCCAAAACTTCGCCACTGCTTCATTTGCTAACATTCTCTCTGAAGCTCGTAAATTCAACTTGAGCCTAGTGATTGCGAACCAATACATTGCACAGATGGAAGATGAAGTGCGCGATGCGGTGTTTGGCAACGTGGGTACCATCGTCTCGTTCCGCGTCGGTGCGGAAGATGCCGAGATGCTCGAGAAAGAATTCGCTCCCGAATTCGTCGCACAAGACATTGTGAACCTGGGGAAGCGCCAAATTTATCTGAAACTTATGATTGATGGTGTGGCTTCAAAAGCGTTTTCTGCCATGACTATGGACACGCTACCGCCAGAAGTGAATACCGAACGGTTTAATGCCGTTGCTGCATCGCGTGCTGCGTATGGGAGGCCTCGCGCAGAGGTGGAAAAGACCATCGGAGATTGGCGCGAAGCTGGCGTTGCTCGCGATGATCGCGATGATCGCGAACCAGAAGATCGCCCCCCTTACCGCGAGCAATCTTTCAGTCAGCCGCGTCCGCAGGGGGATCGTCCTCCTCGCCGTTCTCGGGGCGGTGGAGGCGGCGCGCGAGGTGGGCAGCAGCAACGCCCAGCGCCTAGTGGGAAAATAACCGTCTCGGTAGGTGGAAAGGAGCTTTCTCTTTCAGAGGCAATGCGCCAGGGCGTTATGCCATTTACGTCACAGAAAAAAGAACAGAGTCAGCCGCCAGAGCCGCGTCAACGCATGGACAACGAAGAGCTTCGTAAAGTTCTCGCGGCTGCGCTTGGCAAAGAAGTGCCCGTAGCCTCAACTGCAGATGAGCGGATGAATGTTGAAAAATGAGCCATATCTGATACACTAGGCCCTGCATTTGCCCCTATAGCTCAGCTGGTAGAGCAGCTCCCTTTTAAGGAGACGGTCCCAGGTTCGAGTCCTGGTGGGGGCACTAGTATTACATTTTCAGATTTATGAATATTCGTACGCATGTGATCGCAGGAATGCTCGTGCTTTTAGTAGGTGCCGGATTTTTTATTTTTAATAAAGAGGAAAAAACAAATAACGTAGAAAGCGCCATCGAGCAAGACGTGCGCACCGCCATCGAAAAGGTAATTGTTGATGCGAAAAGCGTGGATCGTATTTCTCCTCGTGCCGCGATCAATTCTATACGCATTACTCAACAGGTAATAGCCCTCGACTTTAATCAGGAAGTCGCATCACATGGGCAGGCCGCTTTTGAAGATTTCTTTCGGACAATTTCGAATGTTATTCATCCGATTATCCAAGGGGATGGTATAGACTCCACATATTCTGAGCTTGAATTCATCATTCGCATTAATGGGGAGCCCTTGGAGACATTCTCTTGGTAGCCTCGTTGTTAACTTCTCTGGCGATAGTTTTTGTAAAAGAAAGAGCGCTCGGGGGGAGCGCTCGGGGGAACGAAAGAACGGATGAAGAACGGGGTGGATCAGACCCTCGTTGTGGTTCGAGGTATGCCTCCTCGTTCGGCTAAAGGGGTTGCCACCACCTTGGACGTAGTTGTCTGTCTTTCGCTACGTCCGTTTGTGTGGTACCTACTTTTGCCATCCCACCTCTACTAATCGGCCTCGACTTGCAAGGTCCTTCTAAGGCCGTACGGTATGAGGTTTTGAACCCACAGTTGTAAGAACTGTTATCCCTGATTTGAGTCTATGCCTTGCTCGTTGAGCCGGAGCTCGCAGTAACTTAGCATAGCTTCACGTTGGTGTGAACAACGTGCTAGGCACCCCGCCTAAGGCTGTGAACCAAGGGGAGGTGGAGCTAGGGGAATATCTTCAAGGATCTGATCCGCCTGGCGAGAGGGTATCATCGCGCGGTAAAGCCGTCAAGAACCGTAGATTTCATCCAAAAGGTTGCGTGCTGCACCTATTCTTCCTGCTCGTTCGGTGCGGTCTTTCTCCTCTAGGGCGCGCATGATATCAGAGAGTTTGAATGCTCGTACCTCTTGAGTGGGATCGTGGGGTTCTGGGGACATTGCTTCTCGCTCTGCTCGTGCTTTTGCTTCGGCATTTTTGCGCATGACTTCTTGTGCAATGCGCCACGCTTTTTCACTGTCTTCTGGCGAGAGGCGCTGGGCAGTATCAAGGGGAGGTCGTGGCTTTTCGCGCACGCCAGCTTCTTGTAGTTTGCGGGCAAGCTCGCGACCCACTTCAGGGCTAAGTGTTTTTGGTTCTTCTGCGTGAGATCCGCTTTCCATACGCACAGGATATCACATTGCACATTCTTTTTGGACAGCATATCATGCAGGATATGGCAGGATTTCACACAAACATAGAAAAAGATACTCTCGAGAATGAGAACTATCGAAAGGTGATCTACACCGCACAGCACATGCAAGTGGTGCTCATGACGCTTCGTGCCGGCGAAGAGATTGGTATGGAAACGCACGCAGAGCACGATCAGTTTATCCGCGTAGAAAATGGCGAAGGCAAGGCATATTTGAATGATTCCGTATACGACCTTGCGGACGGTTCCGCAGTCGTGATCCCTGCGGGTACGCAGCATAATATTGTGAATACGGGGAGCGGGCCGATGCGTTTATACACCATCTATACTCCACCTGAGCATCCCGATGGCACGCTCCAAGCGACGAAGGCAGAAGCCGACGCTGCACACCACTAAGAACAGGGCCCGGAAACGGGCCTTTTCTGTGGGGAGCGTGATGTGGTACGATTGGCCATCATGGCAAAAGAAACGTGGGTCAAAGACATTGCTGGTTTAGCGGGCACAGAGGTTGAGCTCTATGGATGGATCGCGAACCGTCGCGATCATGGCAAGTTGATTTTTATTGATATTCGAGACCGATCTGCTTCGGCGCAGGTTGTGTTCACGCCCTCCTCTCCTGGGTATGAAGAGGCGCAGAAGCTTCGGAATGAATGGGTAGTGCGCCTCAAGGGTCTTGTCAAAGAGCGGCCCGCAAAGATGGTGAATGCAGAGCTTCCTACGGGATCGGTAGAAATAGAACCAACAGCGCTTGAGATTCTTAATGAGTCTCCAACGCCTCCATTCCCACTTGATGGTCCTGGATATGATATTGGCGAGGAGCACCGTATGGAGTATCGCTATCTTGATATGCGTCGGGATCGCCTCGCGCGCACGTTAGAAATGCGTCATAAAGCCGCGCTCGCTATCCGCACGTGGCTTTCAGATCGTGATTTTCTCGAAGTAGAAACACCTATTCTTACGAAGTCTACGCCAGAAGGCGCTCGTGACTACGTGGTGCCCTCACGCCTATACCCAGGTTCGTTTTATGCATTGCCACAGTCACCACAGCAATACAAGCAGCTGCTTATGGCGGGAGGGGTTGAGCGCTATTTCCAGATTGCGCGGTGCTTCCGCGACGAAGACACACGTGGCGATCGTCAGCCAGAGTTTACGCAGCTCGATATGGAGTTAAGTTTTGTGAACCGTGAAGATGTCATGGCGCTGAATGAAGAGCTTCTTATTCACTTAGTGCAAAAACTGTGGCCTGAAAAGAAGATTCAAGAGATCCCATTCCCGCGCATTTCATATAAAGATGCGATGGAAAAATACGGCACTGATCGTCCTGATCTGCGCGCCGATAAAGAAGACCCGAACCTTCTCGCGTTTTGTTGGGTCATTGATTTCCCATTCTTTGAGAAAGTAGATGGCGGAGGGTGGACGTTCACGCACAACCCGTTTTCTGCGCCCAAGCCAGAGTATATGGCCGACCTTCTTGCGCAAAAGAATATTGGCGATATTCTGACTACACAGTACGACATTGCGTTAAATGGCTTTGAGATTGGCGGCGGAAGTATTCGCAATTTTCAACCACAGGCACTGCGTGCCGTGTTCGAAATCATGGGGTTTGCTCCAGAGCGCATCGAAGCTAACTTCGGCCACATGCTTAAGGCGCTTGAGTTCGGGGCACCGCCGCATGGTGGTATCGCCTGGGGATTCGATCGGTTTATGGCTCTTCTTCAAAATGAACCAAACATTCGCGAGGTGATCGCATTTCCAAAGACGGGGGATGCGCGAGACCTTATGATGCAGAGCCCTTCGCCGATTGAAGAAAAGCAGCAGCGCGAGTTGCACATCGTGACTCGTTCGTAGGAGGCACACCTTTTTATGGGACGCATTTATGGAGCAACAATTGTTGTGATCGGTGGCGTCATGGCGCTTGGTATAAGCGCCTTTGTGCATTGGCCAACGCCTCCCGCGGCAGAGGTGGCGCCAGCGTGGGGGCAGGCGCTCTCGGGCATCAATGATGCACAAGCATACCTTCTTCCATTAGCAGAATCGAACATCTTTCCGGCTCGCAAGGCGGGTAGTGCGGATGCTATCACGGGTGCTCGTGCGGCATATGTGTTTGATGTGGCTACGTTGCGGCCACTCTTTGCAAAAAACGAAGACATGCGCGTTCCCATTGCATCACTCACAAAGATCATGAGTGCAGTGGTGGTGCTGGAACGTCTTCATGCTCAAGATGTGGTGACGGTAACCGCGGAATCGATCCGTGTTGATGGCACAAAGCGCGATCTCTCCGCGGGTGATCGCTTCACTGTCGGAGATCTCATGCGCTTTATGTTGGTGCAATCTTCGAACGACGCCGCCGCGGCGCTTTCGGTATATGCTCGTGAGCGAGGCATTGATTTTATTAAAGAGATGAATGATACCGCCGCGCGTATTGGCATGACACATACCATATTTAAAGATCCCGCGGGACTTGATGATACGGCGCACGCAACGGCGCGCGATCTCGGTTTTCTCATTCGCTACGCATTGCGGTACGAGCATCAGATCTTCGAACCCCTCCGCGAGAAAACATTTGTGCTCGAAACCGTTGATGAAACGCGCGCCATCACAGTAACGAATACGAATCAACTCCTTGATACATTAGAGGGGATTCGTGGTGGGAAAACGGGGTATACAGATGGTGCGCGGGGGTGTATGATATTGCTCGTACAGGTGCCAGAAACACGTGATACCATCGCCGCAGTTGTGCTCGGCTCTGAGGATCGTTTCACCCACACCGCAGAGCTCGTTACTTGGGCGCGCACAGCCTTTCAGTGGCAATAATCTATGGACGTCTCAATCGCCTTCGAACAATTCACTGTCTTCAATGTCGTCCGCCTTTTTGCGGTGGGCACCATCGCATTTGTGGTGAATCTCATTGTTACGTGGCTTTGGACAAAGGTGCTTTTTAAATACTTTCGACCAGGTAAGGAAATTGAAAAAGAAGGTGCGCCTGTTTTTAACGCACTCCATAAAAAGAAAGAAGGGACACCAACCATGGGAGGGCTTCCTATCTGGTTCACCGTCGCGCTTATAGCGGGCGTCTTCGCAGTTCTTTCACTTACCGTTGATGGATTTTGGTCAAAGATGAGCTTTCTCTCTCGGCCGCAGACCTATCTACCCCTTGGGTTTTTGGTTGTCGCTGGGTTAGTGGGTATGGCGGACGACGTGTT
>ERZ1292623.2845-Hain-H51-01um-R1-2845-length-15151-cov-7_pt1 | contig 15151 bp, 12 predicted proteins | sample MGYA00564398_ERZ1292623 | MGnify/ENA primary metagenome ERZ1292623 (study PRJEB36523, sample SAMEA6512633) | groundwater metagenome | collected 2019-01-07 | study: AquaDiva: Metagenomics assemblies of 32 groundwater samples
ACTATTCACCATTTTGTTCAAAAATAGTTCGAGCAGAAGCGAGAACACACCACCATTTATTTTTCATTAGCAGGTTCGAATCCTGCCGCGCCCCGCGTAGCCTATGGCGTAGTGGGGTCGGGTCCACCATCCGCTATCCTTCGAAAAAAAAGTTTGTTTCAGAAAGGTGACAAAATGTTAAATGAAAATGACGGGTCAAATGACCCTTACCTAATAGAAATGGATGATTTGCATCAATCGGGCATTTATCCTGAAGCGTCTTTCACTGAGACGGCGAAGTTTCAAGATGAGATAAGAGCGACTCATGATCGATGGAACCAAGCTCTCTCCTCTTTCGGATCAGATTTTGGAATCGAAGGTGATCGAAGGAGTGATCCGAGACAACTGGAATCCAAGACTATAGCAGAAATAACAAAGAGACATGAAACGGAAGGTCGGACTCAAAAGACAATTGTTGGTATTGCCGGTCCAGGCGCTACAGGAAAGGAGACAATCGCAAATGCTCTAGGATATCCCCAAGTTCTTAGAACCACTACTCGTCAGAAGCGACCGAATGAGATAGATGGAGAACATTATAACTTTCTTAGTGAAGAAGAATTTGAACAAAAAACAAAAGCGGGTGAATTTGTATCAGTTACACACCGGCAAGACCGGGGTTGGTATGGGATATTAAAAAAAGATCTTGAAAAAGCTCTTACCGACGCAGATGTTGCAATCATCGAGGAGAATCCCGAGACTCTTACAAATTTAAAGAATTCTATAGAAAGGGAAATGCCGCAATACGATGGTTTTGTAATCGTTTATTTATTGCCGCCGGCACCAGTCGCGCTCCATCTCGCACTTCGATTAGCAAAAAGATGTGTCGAATCCGGAGACGATTTAGGTAAAACGATCGCTAGCACTATGGGGGAACGACAGATTGCCGAATTTCAATCATTGAAGGAACCTATTAAAAAAGGAATCGACACCGTTTTCATTGTTAACGATAAAATTGACAGAGCAACAAATCTAATATCCGATTTAGTTGAGGACAAAAACCCCGACAAAGAGATTTAAGTTGTCGTTTCGAAGGTGAATAAAATTAGTATTAGAAACTTCTTCGGGCCCAACATGCTTTGTGTGATATTAGAGACGCTTAGCGTCCCACCAAACTTCGTCCACGCCTTTGGCGGGACTTCGCTTGGCAGGCCAAGAAAAACGCATCATTTAAGGAATGGTGCTTTTTTCTTGCCCAAATTATTGAATATCTGAACCAAAAATGCTACTATACACTCGCTTTAGGCAACGCTCATGTATGCCTAGCAGAACCCCTGGTCATACAAGTCCAGAATAGAAAGGGGATGCGATTATGTCCCGTTTTAGAAAGGGATACCAACTCCCTGGTCGGTCGGGTAAGACCAAAGTCGGATACTCCGTGTTCAATGCTACCGACCGGTCGGAAACCCCGATTGAGGGGTTGGTCTGGTTTGAGTACAAATCGGACATCACCAAGAACAACGACCCAAGTCAGACGAAGGAGTTTGCCACCAAGGCGGAAACCTCTAGCACGGTCAATGACTGTGTGATGAGGTTGTTGCACGACGGGGGAATTCCGGTTGCCTATAATTACGAGGTAACCAAGACGGCCTTCATCGCCTACGACTGCGTGATGCTACCGCTTGAAGTAGTTGCCCGGAGGTATTTTGTCGGAAGCAGCTTGAAGCGCCATCCCGAGTTGGAGAGATCGGAAGGCATACCGCCGGTCATCACGCGACCGCTTGCGGTTGAGTTTTATCTCAAGACCAATAACGGTTGTGTCCTCGGTGTTTACGGCGAAATGATTGACCTTCACCTGGGCGGCGATACCGACGCCGAGGATCCGATCATCTACGGGCTCTACTCAGATTACGAATGGGGTTTATTTCATCCCAAGAAGCCGAAAGAAGGGTCGCTACTTTGGTGTATCGAACCCCGAAAGGTGCTTCGCGATCTCGGGATGATCGAGCAGATGGATCTTCTGATGCGTAGGGTCTTTTTGACCCTTGAGACCGCCTGGGCAACGCTCGATTTGCGGCTCATCGATCTCAAGATCGAGTTCGGGATTACTCCGGATGGCCGCTTGGTCGTCGCCGATGTCATCGACAACGATTCATGGAGACTGCGCACGCAGGACTGGCAAGAGCTCTCCAAGCAGGCCTTCCGTGACAACGAGGATTTGTCAATCGTTGAGGAGAAGTATATCCAAGTCGCACGGCTTGCCGGGCAACTTAGCTATCAGGGATAACATCCCGAAGACAAGAACTTAATAGGTGGTGTTGGAAAGCGCATTTGTATTGCGCGCCGGCACCACCTATTTACTTATATGAAAAAAGAAACAACCTTGGTTCTATTGTTTTTCAATTATTATCGTGGCGATTACCGCAGTTCTAAAATTGACAATCACCGGCACCAATATTTAATTACCCGATTTTTGTTGACAATATTTGATTAAATATGCTAGATTAATTACTGTATTAGTTGAGGAATCATGATAAACAACGAACAAACAGAAGGAGTCAGCGGATAACAGAAATATTATCGTTTTTCTGTCGTTTATCCGCCTCCGGCGGATTTTTAAGTTACCAGACCAAGAACGGATAGCGAATTGTTCTAATAACGAATAAACGAATATCAGATCTTAATTATGAGATAGGGGCTCATAAGTTGGGATCCGTCTCGCTCTTTAACAATTAAATAGAGTAATCGTAATTTCATGTCCCGCGAAGCATTATGCGGAGTGGGGCAAATTTGATCTTCCGATCAAAATAAGTAATCAAAAGGATTAATCCCTTGTTGCTCCCCACGGGCAACGCGGGATAAGTTCGAAAATTACTAGTCAAGATCTATGTCAACCCAATGCGTAGCATTGGGAATTTCTAATTTCTAATTTCTAATTTCTAAATAAATTCCTAAATTCTAATTTCAAAATTAACAAATCTTTGAAATTCAGTATTTAATGATTCGAATTTGTCTAGGATTTAGGGATTAAGATTTGGAATTTCCACTGCTATGCAGTGGTATTGACCTCTGGAAAAATTATTATTTCGTTTAAAAGTATATGGAGGATGCCTTGGGAGATTGAGGCCGAAGAAGGACGTAGTAGACTGCGATAAGCCACGGTGAGCTGTCAAACAAGCTTTGACCCGTGGATGTCCGAATGGAGTAATCCTATAAACCGCTGCTTCGCAGCGGTGGGTAAGCCGGGGAACTGAAACATCTTAGTACCCGGAGGAAAAGAAATCAAAGAGATTCCCTAAGTAGTGGCGAGCGAACAGGGAACAGTCCAAACTCGCTGTGTTTCACACAGCTCCAGAAATGGATAACGAATTTGACTAATAGCGAATGGCGAATGTTGCATTAAAAGCATTTATCAGTTTCGTTTATTAGCTATTCGAATAATTAGCCATCCATTTTTGGCCGTGTGAAACACGGCGGGGGTTGCGGACCCGCATAATTGTCGTGAACGGATAGAAGAATGATCCTGGAAAGGACAACCATAGAGCGTGATAGTCGCTTATTTTAAATCCTAGTAACGGCGAGGCGGTGTTCCAGAGTAGCACCAGACACGTGAAACCTGGTGTGAAGCAGGGCCGATCATGGTCCAAGACTAAATACCTCATCTCACCGATAGTGAACAAGTACTGTGAAGGAAAGGCGAAAAGAACCCCGAATAGGGGAGTGAAATAGAACCTGAAACCATATACTTACAAGGAGTAGGAGGTCGCCTCGGCGACTGACTGCGTGCCTTTTGTAGAATGACCCAACGAGTGAGCTATGTGTGGCAAGCCTAAGGGATATACCCGGAGGCGTAGTGAAAGCGAGGCCTAATTGGCCGACTTAGTCGCACATACTCGACCCGAAACCGGGTGAGCTATCCATGGCCAGGGTGAAGGCCGAGTAAAATCGGCTGGAGGCCCGAACCTTTTTACGTGACAAAGTGATAGGATGAGCTGTGGATAGGGGTGAAATGCTAATCGAACCCGGAAATAGCTGGTTCTCCTCGAAATATATTTAGGTATAGCCCAGGTCAACAGCTAGGAAGAGGTAGAGCACTGACTGAACTATGGGGACTTCGGTTCTCGTATTCAAACAAACTCCGAATTCTTTCTAGTATATCTGGAGTCAGAACGCGCGGGCTAAGCTGCGCGCTCAAAAGGGAAACAGCCCGGACCGTCGTCTAAGGTCCCTAAATCTATGCTAAGTGGAAAAGGAAGTGAAATCTCCAATACAACCAGGATGTTGGCTTAGAAGCAGCCATTCATTCAAAGAGTGCGTAATAGCTCACTGGTCTAGTTAAGAGATTTTGCGCCGAAAATTCAACGGGGCTCAAGCATAGTACCGAAGACACGGATGCTGTGCATAGCACAGAAATCCAAAATCCTAATATCTAAATCCGAAACAATATCAAAATTAGAAAATAACGAAAAATTCAAAATATTTTGGATTTAATTATTTGAAAATTAGAATTTGTTTAGGGTTTAGGATTTCGATATTCGAATTTCTGCGCTATGCGCAGCGTGGTAGAGGAGCGTTCTTAGCGCAGTGAAGGTCTAGACCGCGAGGTCGGCTGGAGCGCTAAGAAGCGAGAATGTTGGGATGAGTAACGAATTAGCCATGCGAGAAACATGGCCACCAAATATCCAAGGTTTCCTGGGCCACGGTAATCGTCCCAGGGTTAGCCGGTCCTAAGCTGAGGCCGTTGTAATGGCGGCGTAGGCGATGGAAAGCAGGTCAATATTCCTGCGCTCGTTTGCATATAACCAAATGACGCTTCATAAAAGTCGTATTAGAATCATGGTTTATTTAATACGGTGGATATGGAGACAAGAAAAGTTTGGCTCAAAAGTGCAAGCAGCCGTACCGCAAACCGACTCAGGTGGATGAGGCGAGAAGCCTCAGGTGATCGGAAGAACTCTTGTTAAGGAACTCGGCAAAAAAGCGTCCGTAACTTCGGAATAAGGGCTTCCCCCGATTCTGTCGGGGGGCGCAGCGACCGAGCCCAGGCGACTGTTTACCAAAAACACAGGTCCCTGCTAAATTGAAAAATGATGTATAGGGGCTGATGCCTGCCCAATGCTCGAAGGTCAAACCGGACCTTGATTCCCCTCGCAAGAGTGGGACTAGGGGTACGACTAAGCCCGAGTGAATGGCGGCCGTAACTATAACGGTCCTATGGTAGGATAAATGCTGCCATAGTGGAGTGAAAGCCTCCTGTTCGAACTTCGAATGCCTCGAAGATGTAGAATAAAAATTTGGCTATATGCTGGAAAATCTCTCAAATTCCAACGGGTAACCGGTTGGACTATGGAGACAATCAGCAGGAAAGATTCCATTAGAAATTTGGAAAATCCTCAACGACCATACGCCAAACCTCAATTAAATGAGGAAGATATGGTCTGGACTATATGGCGACATATAGAGTACAGCAGAAATGACTGTACCATTGTAACAATTTCAAGCGAAATTCCTTGTCGGGTAAGTTCCGACCCGCACGAATGGCATAACGATCTGGGCACTGTCTCAACAAGAGGTCCGGTGAAATTACACAGCCGGTAAAGATGCCGGTTACTCACAGCAAGACGGAAAGACCCCGTGGAGCTTTACTATAGTTTAACATTGGCTCGGAGAAATTCATGTGTAGGCTAGGTGGGAGACTTTGAAGCGTCGGCGCTAGCCGGCGTGGAGTCGCAATGTGAAATACCACTCTTGAATTTTTCTGATTCTAACTTTGCCCTGTGATACGGGCGAAAGACAGTGTTAGATGGGTAGTTTAACTGGGGCGGTTGCCTTAAGGAGATATCCATGTTACACCGATTTGATCATGATCGGCGGATGTCTCGTGGGGCGTTTCGACTAAAATGCTGGAATAGCTTTGTATCTGGTGATACTCGACCGAAAGGTCAGTGAAAATTCATCCAGTGGAGCCAATCAGCAGGAAAGGAATATTACCTTGAAAGCGATTTTGAGGTAGCGCGGGTAAGCATACATGATGCTCGCTATACTATCTAGAGACTCTCGAAGTCCAGTGGTAAGAGAAGCACATGTTTAGCGTTAAAATACTGATGATATTATTGCTAATAAAAAATATCAGCGCGTATCCATCCTCAACGACTACACGTCGAACAGTTTTACCTGTATAACATCTGCCCGATGTTATATTATATAAGCAGGTAATGTCTGAAGATATAGTCTGAACTCTATGGCGACATAGAGATCCCAAAAATTCTTACACTTTTTGGGAATCCAAGAAAATTTTGTTATGTACAGTACCAAGATAGAAAAGTATAAACAGGAATTATCACTGAATCAAAATCAGCGTGGAATTCTTGTTGGGCTTTTACTTGGGGACGGTCATCTTGAGACACAAAATGATGGTAAAACCTATCGTCTCAAGATAGAACATTCAGCTGTGCAAGCAAAATATGTAAATTGGCTTTATGAGCAGTTTAAATTATGGGTATTAACTTCCCCGCAAGAAAAAACAAAGGTTGTAAACGGAAAAACAACGCAAAACTATTGGTTTAATACCATTAGCCACGCCGGTTTTCGTTTCTACGCCCAACAGTTTTATGGCGGTAAGAAGAGAATAGTGCCAAAAATGATTTATAAGTTGCTTACGCCAATCAGTCTGGCGGTCTGGTTTATGGACGATGGCTCAATCAAATCGAAAGAGCATAAGGCCATAATTCTCAACACGCAATGTTTTTCGACAATCGATATTAATCGATTACGGAGTGCATTGGTGAAAAATTGGGAAATCGAATCTCAAATCAGAAAGCAAGCAGAAGGTCTGCAAATTCTTATTGTTGGAGATTCAGCAATCAGATTTGCCAAGATTATTATTCCCTACTTATTACCGGAATTCTACTATAAGTTAGGGAAAATTGGATTAACATTATTGCCTAAATTGTAACGGAGGCGTTCAAAGGTGCGCTTAGTCCGGATGGAAATCGGACCTCAAAGTGTAAAAGCAGAAGCGCGCTTAACTGGGAGACTGACAAGTCGATCAGACGCGAAAGCGGGATTTAATGATCCGATATCATCTAATGATAGAGATATCGCTCATCGGATAAAAGTTACCCCGGGGATAACAGGCTGATCGCATCCAATAGTCCACATAGACGATGCGGTTTGGCACCTCGATGTCGGCTCATCCTATCCTGGGGCTGAAGCAGGTCCCAAGGGTTTGGCTGTTCGCCAATTAAAAGGGTACGCGAGCTGGGTTCAGAACGTCGTGAGACAGTTTGGTCCTAATCTGCTGTGAGCGTGGAAACTTGAGTGGGTATTCCCCTAGTACGAGAGGACCGGGGAGTGTGAACCTCTGGTGCATCTGTTGTCCGACCCTCGGGCATAGCAGAGTAGCTAAGTTCTACTGGATAAGCGCTGAAAGCATATAAGTGCGAAGCCATCCACAAGATTAGGTTTCTTGAGATCCCTCAAAGATAATGAGGTTGATAGGCTCTAGGTGTAAGCCCCGCAAGGGGTTCAGCCGAGGAGTACTAATTGATCGATTAAAATAATAATTAACCTGCCTTTGGGCGGGTAAACTTGACTAGTAATTTTTGGACTTATTAACCCCGTATCCGAGCGCAAGCGAGGCATCGGGGCTTCCAATACCTTCGAGCGTCAATGATGCCCACGAGTGGAACTCGAGTTTTAAATTATAAATTATAAATTTAAAATTGCGAGCTCTGCTCGTTGGGATCTAGCTCATTCTTTTTTCAGATGTGGGCGTACCCGACTTTTCGGTGCGCCTCGTGTGGAAAAAGCGATTTGAATTTTTTATGTTGGTGCTTTTAGCGAGATGGGTACACCTCTTCCCATTCCGAACAGAGAAGTTAAGCATCTTAGCGTCGATGGTACTCGGACCGCAAGGTCCCGGGAGAGTAGAACGGCGCCAACATAAAAAATTCAACTAATCAAAAAAGAGCTGTTAACAGCTCTTTTTTGATACCTCTTCCCCCCGATGACAACTATTTATCACGGTACTAATCATGTCAAAACTTACGCTGCAGCGTTAAATATGACATGGATTATCTTAGGTCATCCTCCGATAAAACACCTTTATTAATAAAATGATCGATTATCTCTTCTTCTCCCTGTATAATATCGGAAATCATTATTAACACATTTTTAGTGATAAGTAATTGCTCTGCTAAAGTCGATATTTGGTTTGTACACTCAAAAGGGAAAACATACACACTTTCCTGGATTTTTTCAAAACCCATTCTAACCAATTTGTGCCGCAATATATCCCGGCTAGTTTTTCTCTTCTCTGGAATATCGAATATCACGACTCGCCATTTCTTATCCCATTTGCCTAGGTTGTTGCGGATTGGGTTATTGAATGTATCCGCCCTGATTCGATCTATGCCTTTAGTTGTAAGTTCAAGATACTTCTCTTTACTTTCAACCAATTCTTCAATTAGCCCGTGTCGTTTCAGATAGCTGATTTTCTCTTTAAAGTTGGATTGTTCGATACCTCTTTCCTCGCGATACTTTTTTGCCGATACACGATATACGCTACTGGCTTCAAAAAACGGTGTCGCTAAATCAAAAATAGAAAGCAGTACCTCCTTAGCGGTTGCTTTGATAATCGCTTTCTGATATTTCCTCATAAAAATATTGTATCGCTTTCTTGAAAAGAATGTCAAAACATACGCTGCAGCGTATGTTTTGACATGATATGAAAAATTGTCAGGTTTGATATAATTATATTAATGAATGACAAAATGAACAAAAAGAGGAAGGTAAATAAATTTGATCCGGGAATTTATAACTACTGCGACCGATGGTGTAAAAAATGTTCAAAAACGGAGAAGTGTTATTTATATTGTCGTGAACAGGAAAATCGCCAAGAATTGATTGAAAAAGGGCTAGATCCGGATGATTTTAAAAACGCTTTTTCAATGATTGAGAAAGAACTGACAGAAGTCAAAAATCAACTCGACGATTTATGTAAAAAACACAATATCGATACTTCTGATTTGGGCGACGAAGAAGAAAGGGATCAAATTGTCGATAAACAAATAGCAAAAAACAAGGTAAATAAAGTTGCGAATCAATTTTGTAAAGATTTAAGCAACTGGCTTGGGACAAGACCGCCTTTGTATTATAATGAGTATAAAGACGCTTACGAAAATGTGGCCTGGCACGGGCCGTTGATGGCGACAAAGATTTACCGATCTTTGGTTGGAAAATACGAAGCAAAGTTAGAGAAGGGGGAGATCAGAGAGGCAAGCAAAGACGACTCAAAAAAATCCGCCTATGTTGCATATCGGTCGGCGTTGATTTCGTTGGAAGCATTAGATTTGATGGACTCGCGGATTGTTGATTTTCGTATCGGTAAGATGATAAAGCAGGTTAAGAGTGTTATCAAGGGAATCGAAAAGGAATTATTGCAACAGGATTGATAAATCTACAAATAATAATTGAATAATCAATATGTCAAAACTCACGCTGCAGCGTGAGTTTTGACATATAATTGGTCGTTATTAAACAATAAATCGAAAACTCTTGTTTTAGGACAATGCAAACAATGTCCCGCTGAAGGCGGTCAGGTAATATAGAAATTGCAAGGGTGGTTTTTGTAATAAAAAAGAGCTTGTATCAAGCTCTTTTTTATAATTATTTAAATATTTACGCCGCCTTGTCCAGCGATTCATTATCATCGGGTGTCTGCTCATTGTTTTTCTTGCGGCTGACAGTAAACATTCCCTCATTAATATTTTGGTTGCTAACATCATAATTGCTCTCAAAATCTTCACCGTTCGACTGTATAAAACTCTTTAAACGCTTTAGGACTTTGTTTGCGTCAATCGCGTTACTTCCGGAATAGACAACGGAGTCATGGTCGCTCTTTAGGGTATCGAACATATTTTTTGCTTGCCGATCGCTATCCTTTTCGTCCTCGCTTGGTTCCGGAACTTCTTTCGGGCCCATCTCCGTCATCCAGCGGGGGGATTCAATCATTGCCATTTTTCCTCCTTTTAATATTTCGTTAATCGTTACCAAAAGATTATCACCTGACAATAAATAGTGCAAATATTAAAGTAATATCGCTTTGCGCAGTAGGGGGATGACTTCACCGTATGCTTTGGCGGCGGCGCGGTAGGCGGTTTTGCCTTTATTGGTCAGGGTATAGATCTTCCTGACTCTTTTTCCAACCGAGATCTCATAAACATCCAAGTATTCGTCTTTGCGCAACATTTCCAAGGCAGGGTAAATAGTACTTTCGGTCGGCCGGCAAGTTCCCTCGGTAATCTCCTCGATCCTTTTGACCAAACGATAGCCGTAACTTTCCTTGTCTTTATATAGAACTTTCAGTAAAAAAAATCTGATCAGACCCTGATTAATTAATTTTCTCCAATATCCTTCACTCGTCAAATCCATAACAACTCCCAGTTATTCGGTTATCGTCTAACGGTTACGATGCCCGTATCGGCAGGCGTATGTCGGTTACGGTTCCGTACAACATTTTTCGCCTAACATTACGGGTTTCGTTACCGTACACCGTTAGCCGTTCTCGTGGCTTTCCCCCTGTAACTAAAAAGGGGCTTGCCCGCCTCTTTAATTATTCACTTTTTCCCTCGCTGTTCGTAGTAATATTATCCTAGACCATAATAGAAAAGATGTCAAATGATTCTCCCCCTAAAGTAGGGGGAGCTAGAGGGGGTATAAATAATTATTTTTCGAAAACCAGGATGGCTTTTTCGCCGTTTAAAATATTATTTGAGTTCCAATCGTGAATAGCATTAAATAAACCATCATAGGTATAGACAAATCCTTCGCCTTTTCTGGTGCCGGGATCATTGGTGATAAATTCGGTCTGTGTGTATCCTTTAACCACCAGCATATGATAATTGGGACCGCCATTTTGAAAATTGGGGTTTGGCAGAATCTTGCCGGCCGCCGGAACGATAACCGGATTGCCTTTAGCGATTTCTTTTTTCATATCTTCGGTTGAGGAAACCGGAATGACCCGGTAACCGGATAATTTATAAAATGCCTGACCAATCTTGCCCAAGTCATCAAGTGTAATCGAAGGACCGTAAGAGTGTTCTTCCTCCCAAGCGACCAATTCCTGAATTTCTGATTCCATTTTTTCTTTAGTCACCGATTTATCTTTCGCGAAAAAGTGGATAATGGTCAAAATACTGGCCTCCTCACAGGCATCTTCGTGAAGTGGGTCCCAAATTCCAAACGGCGCTTGCAGGACGAAGGGAACAGTCAGTAATTTTTCTGGTGGAATCGTTGGCTCAATATTTTCAGTTGTTTTCTCCGCTACTGGTTCCGACTTTATTACTGTTGGCTCGGACGGAGTTATTAACTCCTGCAAGCTTACGATCTCTTTACCCATCCGTCCGGGAAAAAGGAACATCAAAATAAAGAGCATCGCGCCAGCCACTACATAAAGGTGTCTTTTCTTGCCTCTTGTTCTCATTGAGATTATTATTAAATAAATCCGTGATGATAACAAGGGCGGACACCTGCTAAATAAATGTCAAAATATACGCTGCAGCGTAAGTTTTGACACAATCAATACTCAAAAGGAAAAAATTTATGCCGGAATTGCCAGAAGTTGAAACCATCGTAAGGGGTTTGCGAAAGGTGATTTTGGATAAGAAAATCACCGATTTTGAAAATCGGGATAGCAAGGTTATAAAATTCGAGGCCAAGGATGTCGTCGGCAGCAAGATCGAAGCAATCGGGCGGCATGCCAAGATAATTGAATTAGATTTATCTAACCGGAAGCATTTATTAATTCACTTAAAGATGACAGGCCAGTTGATCTGGGAAGAAAAACCAGGAACTACAGCATTTGGGTTGAGGAAAGCTCGCCCTTCGACTTCGCTCACGGCAGGACGGGTAGCCGGCGGGCATCCAAGCCCGGCTTGGGTTGAAACTTTGCCTAACAAGCATACCCGAGCTGTTTTTCATTTTTCTGATAATTCAGTGCTATTTTTCAACGACCTTCGCCGGTTCGGCTACATGAAGCTCTATGATTTTTCCAACGGCGAAGATGTTCCGGAACTGAAGAAACTTGGTCCCGAGCCCTTTTCCGCTGATTTCACCTCTGAATATCTTATTTCCCGCGTCAGGAAAATTCCCAATCGCAAAGTAAAACAATTCATCATCGACCAGGAGATCATCTCCGGTGTCGGCAATATCTATGTCGACGAAGCATTGTTTTATGCCAAGATTTCGCCTTTGCGGCCGGTCAAAGAAATTTCTCTTACAGAGTGGAAGACCATCCGCGAAAGTATTCGAAAAGCACTTGAGCTAGGCATAAAGTACGGCGGTTCTTCGGAAGATACATATGTCGATGCTTTCGGCAATCAGGGAAAATTTAACGAACACACTCAAGTTTATCGAAAAACCGGTCAACCCTGTCCGCATGGCTGCGGCGGAAAGATCGAACGGATCACTCTCGGCGGTCGAGGGACGCATTACTGTCCGGATTGTCAGAAGTAAAAATCATTAATACCTGTATTGAAAAACCCCTTCCTTTATGCCTCTTATCCTAGACAAAGAGGCGGTTTTGTGATATAACAAATGCCGAAGGGGGGTGGATAAGTTGAAATCAAATCCACTTGCAATTCTCGGCCAAGGTTTGGCCATCCGCCCGCTTAGGGCGGTCGATTTCATACTGGCGATTGTGGTGTTTGCCGCTACGCTTAACGGCTATCTGCACTCGCCGATGAAACCGAACAACGATGGGGTTTGGACATATCCAACCACCCTATCGTTATTAAAGTATGGAAACCAGAATCTTAATTGGTTTTTTGCGACTCCATACTGTGTCGGTCAGGTGGCGCCTGGCGCCAGGTTTGGGGTAAAAAAAATCCTACCTGATGGTAAGGTCCGCCAGTTGGATAAAGTTGAAAAGAGGCTTACAGTCACAAAAGCTTTCTACGCCAACTTTTTTCCGCTCGGCCCCTCGCTCATAGCGATGCCTCACGCGATCGTCAATCAGTGGCTTGGTCGCGGGGACCTTTACACCCTCGACCGCGATGCTTGCGAGGTTGCTTGCCTAGCAACGGCGCTAGCCGCCGCCCTGCTCTTTCTAACACTTAGAGCGGAGGCGTCAATTTGGCTGGCGTTACTTCTCACGGGAGTATTCGCATTTGCCACCAACGCCTGGTCGTGCGGGACTGCTGGTCTGCTCCAACACGGGCCTTCGATGCTGTGCCTAACTGCCGGATTGCTTCTTTTTACAAGAGGATATGGTGGTTTGGCCGGTTTCCCGCTGGCCCTTTCCTACCTTATGCGCCCGACGAACCAGGTAGTGCTGTTGGTTTTTGGGTTGCTTCTGCTTATCCAGAACCGCAAGCAAGCGTACATTTACGCTTTGTGCGCGGCCCTAGTGATCGTGCCATGGTTGCTTTACAACCTGCACTTCCTGCACCGGTTGTTGCCGTGGTACTACAGCAGTTACCGCGGGCATCCGAGTTTTGTAAACACTCCGGAGGCCCTGCCGGGTCTGCTGATTAGCCCGAACAGGGGACTGTTTGTCTTTTCGCCCATTCTTCTCCTTGCGCCAATCGGCGCTTGGATGCGGTGGCGTGAGAAACAATGGCGCCCCTTGGACACTGCTATGATGCTCTCTTGCATCGGTGTCTGGGCGGCTTCGGCTACCTTTATATATTGGTGGGCCGGGTTCTCATTCGGACCCCGCATTCTCACCGATATCGGACCATTTTTGGTGATGGGATCGGTTTATCCCATCCAACGACTATGTCGAGCGCGGTGGAGTTATAAAGCTCCGCTGGGGGTTCTGGTTGTGGCCGCCTTGGCCTTCAGCGGCTTCGTGCAATATCGAGGCGCTGTCGACTTTGCCGGGTCCAGCCAGTGGAATGTTTCGTTTCGAGATAATGTCAACCGGCAAGAGGCATGGGTTGACAAGAACTCGAAACGGGTCTGGGACTGGAGTGATCTCCAGTTTCTCCGCAGACCATAAACCGTTCGTCCTCCCGCCCTTCGGGGCGGGAGGACTAGAAAGCAATATTAAAGTAAATCCCTGCGGGGATTTTTTAGTGTCTAAACTACTATTTGTTATTGAATAAATCACTTAAATAACTTAAAATAGTGATGGTTAGTTAAAAATTGAGGGAGCACTCGCACATGGAGGGCAAATCTTTTGGTATAAATAAGAACCTTGAAGTCCTGAAATTTTTTGGTGTGCAGAAGTTACTAATTTGTTCCAAGGAGAGTTAGTGTCCATACTGGAAAAAATTAAAAAGGGACTTATAAATCAAGACGAAGCCGATGAGTCTGGTTTTGATATGGAAGCGGAACCGACTGGCGGCGGAAGATTAAAATCTATTCCGAACGCTTTCCACAGCGCAATTGTTCTAATCCTAATTATTAGCGCCTTTTTGGGCAGTTTTTGGCCGAGCGGCAATCCGATTGTAAAGTACGCTATGGCGGCAACTTCTACTAACTTTGCCGGCACCGGCAGCGGCTGGACCAATTCAGCAAATATTATCTCTGATAATAATGTTTATGCAACCCAAGATTGTATTGGTTGCACGCCAACAGCATTGGTGGCAACTGGTTTTTCATTTGCGATTCCCTCTGACGCGACAGTCGATGGTTTTCAGGTGATTATGGGTAGATACCATACTCCGACCGGTGCCTCAACTTGGTCTGATAGCTCGGTTAAACTAGTAAAAGCCGGCGTTGCCACCGGAAATGATATCGACACTAACGCCGCCTGGGGGACAAGCGAACAACAGGACACTTTGGGAAGTTCAACCGAAAAGGGTGGAACGACTTGGACAGCGGCTGAAGTCAACGCCTCGAACTTTGGGGCCTCAATTACCGGCGCCATTGGAGGGCTGGATGCTGATACAATCGCTTTTGTTGATTATGTTAAGATTACCGTTTATTATACCGCGGCGGGTATTTCGGTTGGCGGTTCTACCAATGCTAGCGATGGTGTTACCGTAAAAGTGGCTGTGGACGGAGTAGCTCAAGCTCAATCAACAACCACTTCAGGAGGTTCTTGGACAATTTCGAGTGTTACTGCCTCTTCCGGCCAAGTAATTACCACCTGGCTGGATGGCGTTGCCGATGCCAGCGAATCAACCGCTGTAACCAAATATGACGGTACGGGCAATATCACCGGTAT
>ERZ1292623.2846-Hain-H51-01um-R1-2846-length-15151-cov-4_pt1 | contig 15151 bp, 14 predicted proteins | sample MGYA00564398_ERZ1292623 | MGnify/ENA primary metagenome ERZ1292623 (study PRJEB36523, sample SAMEA6512633) | groundwater metagenome | collected 2019-01-07 | study: AquaDiva: Metagenomics assemblies of 32 groundwater samples
ATTGGTTAGCAAAACGGTACTTACTAACAATATTTCAAAAACTGAAACTCCCCCCATCAGAAAATAGTATACCAGGCAATATGCTATTCAATTTCCGGACGGAATAGGTCTAGGCAATCAAACTTTGGTGCGTGGGTGTATGTTTGATCGTTAACTATTTTCGCGAGGAGGGTCGTCACGAGAGAGGCCGTAGCATAGACAGTTGCACCAATTTGAGGAGCGGGACACCAGTCCTCCATTTTACTCGCCTTATCTAAAAACGCACGATATTTTTCTAAACCATGCTCTGGGACATATTTTTCTAGGAAAGTGGCCCAAAATGAAAAATTGCCCGTGTCCGCCCTACTACTGTCCCCAAGCATATCATCTAGGGTCTCGGATTTATCATCAAAAACCGTGACCATAGATTTCCAACCAAGGTTGATGGGAAAGATGACTGGTATATTCTCTTGCCTGGCTAAGCTGTGGACAGACATAATAACGTTGACTGCGCTAAGGTCAATCGTATCCACAATCACGTTATAACCCTTTAGTATGGGTAAATTGGAATCCGATAAATAGGAGTCATACACGGTCAGGTCGAGTTTAGGGTTGATGGCCTTTAATGCTTTCTCCGTTCTACTGGTCTTGCTACTCCCGACATCGTCGGCAACATATAGCTGACGATTAAGATTGGATTTCGATACAGTATCGCCATCAGCTATCAGCAGGTGCTCAACACCCAACCTAACGAGTAGGCCAGCGATCACACTACCTGCTCCAAGACCTAGGAGTGCCACTTTGGACTTAGAGATTTTACCCTGTTCTTCCTCTGATATAATTCCAATATTTCTTTCCAAAAAATCTTGCATCAGACTATTTTTAATTTAGTTGGATATGTAACTGCACCCATGTGGTGCTTGCCATCGCCAATTTCTTGAAAATTGTACTTCCTCTTTACTAAACTTTTTAGTAGCCACTCTTCCACTGCCGCGTAAGTCACTTTTATGTGATTTTCTTTAGCAGCTTCCAATATTTCTTCTACTAGTAAACCGAATACTCCTCGTCGTGTCTCATGATTATTCCGGAATACTTTCGAGATCATAAAGCGAGAGATTTCGCAGGCGTGTTCCATATCTTTTTCTTTTAGCACATCAAAATGCTCGAAGATTGGCAGGGTTCCTTCCCTCGGAAAGATAACTCTGGCATAACCACCTAGTCGCTTGCCTATCCTAACTACGATATGGATAGAGTTATCGTCATACCCGTCGGTTTCTTCCTTGTCGGGATACTTGTTCTTGTCTAAAAAGTTCAGCTCCTCGCAATAGGTTTTATATCTAAAGCGGAATATTATTACTTTTTTGCCATTAGTTGCCAATGTTTTACCCACAGCACAGGCGACAACTCCTCCGCCAATGACACCGACATCATATGCGGCCCCTTCTCCGTTGTGACTCATGATTTAACTCTGAGTGACTTCTGGCACAGCAATAAGACCGTTATTATGTGGCTGGTAGACTCGTTGGCATCTTTCGCAAACTAATCCACTATCCAATCTAAACCCGCAGGAACAGACATGCCCAAGTTGACGGGCTGGGTTTCCTACTACAAGGGCATAGCTTGCTACATTTCGATGAACTACTGAACCGGCGGCAACCATGGCAAATTCACCTATTGTTACACCAGGTAGTATTACGACATTAGCACCAATTGAGCTACCAAATTTTAATGTTACATATTTGCTCGTATATTCGGCGGCCGTTTTTAGATTTCCGGAAAGGTTAGTAGATCTTGGATTGTTGTCATGAACGATTACACTTAGAGGGCCGATTAGTACTTCGTCTTCAATTATTGCTCCAAAAATATTGGCATAATTTTGGATTTTCACACGATTTCCGACGCGAGTAGGGCCGGATAGAAAAACCCCCTTTCCAAGCACGCACTCGTTGCCAATCTTAACATCCTCCATTATCTGAACATGGTGCCAAACTTTAGTACCAGAGCCAATTTCGGCTCGATCTGAAATATCAGCAGTTGGATGAATATAAGAAGGTATATCCATTAATCCTCATTTCTTACAAATATACTGACAAAAATCAGCATCGTTCTTATCTGCGGGAGAATAGTCCGAAAATTTTTCTATGACCAATTGATAATATTCATATCAATTTCATTATGGCCCTCAACTGCTAATGATGCTATATAATGGGGGGAGAATGGGACGCTTAGCAGTAAGTGCTTATCGAGCTTTATCCATTTAGGCCTATTTAATAAGCGTGAAGAATCGAAAGAGGTTGATAGCTCCTTAAAAACTCCTATACCTTTAGACTTAGCAATGGCTTCAATATCGGTCCAAAATTGAAGCAGTAGCAAAAGTTTTCTACAAGTTGGCTGATTATCGAAAGAGTTCTTCGTATTAATGCCAAGCCTTGAACAAAGTTCCCCTAAGTTAGGGATAGATCTTATCCTTTCGACATCAACGCCAATCCTTCGAGTTCTAGAAATAGCTACCAACATTTTCTTGTCTGAATGGGCAATACTAAAGTAAAGACCATTGGTTTTTCCGAGTGAGGGAACATATGTCCCAATACTTTCTTTATTAGCTAATTTGGGTTGTTTAGTCTTAAGGTAACGGCTAACAATCTCTCTAAAAACAGCTCTTGATGCCAGGAACTGGTTGCGAGACGATTTAGTCCAGTGCACATTGGCTTCTAACCAATCTTCCTTTACGATGTATTGCCGTAATTTATGAGCTATTGTTCCTGGTTCGTTAATATTGGCTAACCATATATTCAATATATCCATACAATATCTAATTCATATTTCATCAGGCATACAATAATAATGATGTAACTTGATAGACTGGCACATCTTCAATGTTACTGACATTGGCCAACTGGCTCGGTTGATCAGAAAGCAGGGCGGCCAGCATATTTTTTGGGACGGTATTCTTGGCGCCAAAAATCGTTACCTCGCCTGCCAGCGGCCGGCCGCCGGTCACTAATATCGAATCGGACATTTTCGAATTGTAGCACTTAGAGCGGCGCTAGCGGGTCGGGACGGCCGTAGGCGCCCTCGGTCTGACTGTCGGGCGCGGTGGCGTAGGGACGAAGCGGATCGAAAACTTTCTTGGCCGCCTCGAGGAAACCGGCGTCTAAATCGTCAAGGGCGCTCGGCGCCTCTGGCAGGGTGAAGATCGCCGCCGTCAAGGAGCCGGTCGTTTTTTCAGCGCTCACGGTCAGCTCAACCGAGCTCAAACGATGCCAGCGAGCCAGCGTTGCTAGTTGAGCCAGGAGAATCTTCATTTGGTTGAAGCCGATATCGCCGCTCAAAGTAAAACTGGAATTGGCGACGGCGGCCGTTTTCGCCGGTTGGTTAGAGCGGCTGGCGCCGATTGAGCCGGCCTTGACTTCAGATTCGGGAGTTTCGGTCGGTGGCAGGAGAGTGGTGGTAATTCCTTGGCTGAAAGGCACCGTTATCGAGAGCGAACTCAAATTAGTGGCTTGGAGTAGGCCGTCTAGTTGTAAAAGTAAAATATCGCTGGCCACCTCTCTTGGCAGGGCCATTTCGGCTAGCTGGAAGTAGCGTTTGATTTCGTTCGATTTCAAGTTCAAGGCATCCAAGTTTTGGACAAACTGACGATCGTCAACTAATTTAGACCGGATTTCGGTTGATTGTTGCTGTACCGAGCGCAGTCGCTTCAAAAGCGGCGGGTAGGCCAGGTAAACTATCAGGAGATTGACGATCAGGAAGACGAGGGTGACCAGCCAGAACCGGCTCTGTTTCCAGATCATCAGTTACCTACCTTTTTAGTCGGGCTGGCGTAGGCCCCGACAACGGTAAAGGTGAAATTCTTGACTGATCCGGTCTTGTTTTCGGCCAGAGTGGTAATTTCGGTCGAATTGACCCCGTTCTGATTGGCCAGCTTATCTTTAAGGAGAATAATTGACCGTCGGGAGGCGCTCTCACCGGTGAGGGTGATTATCAGGGCGGCCGCCTCACCGCTAAACTTGAGGCCAGTTAGTCGGACATCAACCGGAGTGACCGTGGCCGCCAAGTCCAGAATGGCTGGCCAATCGCGCCCATCGCGATATTTGGTTTCGGTTTTGAGTCGGTCGTTAATAAATGCCGCCTCGGCTACCAAATCCTTATTGGCGTTGCGGCGTTTCTTGAGCTCGTCTAGTTCGGTTTGATTTTGAGAGGTTTGAGCGCCCAGCCATTGGTTGTAAGCGAATAAACCGGCCGCTCCCGCCCCCAGGACGAGGGTGACCAGCAAATAAAGGGCGGTCAGTTTTCGCAACATACCGGAGTGGGCTCCAGCGCGCTTGGCGTTTTTGGGCAGAAGGTTAATCATTTTGGCTTGATATTATTATCTTATCTAATCGCCAGGCCGATGGCGTCGGCGAAGGTATGGTTTAACTCGGCCGGAATTGGGAAATGATGGCTGTCAATTAGTTTGAATGGGTTGCCGATGACCGTGGTCAGGCCCGTTTCTCTGGAGAAAAGTTCATCCACCCCGCGAATGTTGGAGCCGCCGCCAGTTAGAATAATCTGCTGGATCTTAGCGCCGGGACAGACCCGGTTCTCGTAGAATTTGGTCAGATGGACGACTTCGTCAAAGATCGGTTCGGCTTTGGTCTGGAAACCAACCAGATCGTCGCGGGTCGTTTGGGTCGAGTGAGTACCGAGGGCAACCGAGGAGAGGACGCGCAATTTCTGACCCTCGGCGACCGTACAGATCGTGCTATTGGCGCCCAGATCAATTACCAGGCGCGGCCCACGATCATCGCTTGGGACGACCGAACGGACGATCGCTCCCGGCTTGATATCAACTCCGGCCAGTTCGAGGTGGGCTTGCCCACAGATCTCAACCAGCGATTGAATCAGGGTTTTTTTAGCGGCGACAGCGAAAATCATCACTTGGGCGATCGTCGGCTGGCCACCTTTCTCATCCAGCGGTTTACAAACCGAATCGGTTGTTTCGTAGTCAACGGTAAACTCATCCGGACTAATCGAGAGTTTCTGGGCGACTTCAAAGGGCACGGTTTGAGCCAGTTGTTCCGGGGGCATACGGGGAACGGTTAGGTTAGTGGTTAGAACGGCTGATTCCGGCAGAGCGACAGTCAGTTTCCGTTCGGTTAAGGCGGCCGGTTTGGCCCCTCGAAGAGTCGCGGTCAAAATCTTAGCAATCTCTGGGCCGTTCTTGAGAGTCTCCTGGCTCCAGGAATCAGTTGGCACCGTCGCCGTCGCCAGACCAACCAACCGCCAGAGACGGCCCTTTTTGGTTAGCCCGATGACCTTCACTGTGTCGTAACCTAGATCAAGGCCGATCGCCATTCACCCTCCCTCCTGCCATCCATTTAGCATACCGATCCCAGTAGAAGTTAGAAGGCCTGAACCAATCCATAAATCGGCCCCAAAACGGCCATGGCCACAAAAGCCACGCCGGCGCCCATTATTAATAGAAGGATCGGTTCCAAGAGAGTGGTTAGATTGCGGGTAATGGCGTCAACTTCTTTGTCGTAAAAGCTGGCGATCTCCCCCAGAACCGATTCTAAATTACCCGATTCTTCGCCCAAATTGGTTAGCTGACTAACCATCGGCGGGAAGAGCGGTTCACGGTCAATTGCTCGGGAAAGGGCCTGGCCGGACTCAACGGCGGCCGAGATCCGTTCGAAAGCCGCTTCGTACAAACTGTTGCGAATCGTTTTCTGGATGATTTGGATTGAAACCAAAATCGGCAAGCTGGCCTTGACCAACATCGAGAGGGTTCGGGAAAATCGGGCCATATAGACCTTTTTGGTCAGCCCACCGAAGACGGGAATCTTTAATCGCCAGCGATCGTATTGTTTGGTGCCCACATTGGTTTTGAAATATCGCCGCAGGCCAAAAAAACCCAGAACCATGACCGGTAGAATAATATAGTAGTACCCACGAAGGGCCTTACTTAGGCCAAGCAGAAATCTGGTCTGGAGCGGTAAGGTTATTCCGGTGTCGGCAAAAACCGCTTCCAAGCTGGGGATAACCATAAAGACAACTAGTATAATCACCCCAAAAAGGGCGACCAAAATAACGGCCGGATAGATCATCGCTCCCTTAACTTTGCTGATCAGCTCCGCTTCTTTCTCCTGCTGTTCGGCCAAGTTAGTTAGAACTTCGGAGAGTTGACCGGTTTGCTCGCCGGCTCGAACGACGGCGACATACATTTGGGGGAAAAGTTTCGGGTAGCGATCGAGCATCTGGGAGAGGGCGTGTCCGCCCTGAATGCCGGTGACAATTTCCGAAATCACTTGACGGAAATATTCGCTCTCCGACTGGCGAGCCAAAGCGGCCAGGGCTTTAGTCACCGCCAAGCCGGCCTTAATCATAACCGAAAGTTGGCGGGTAAAAATGATTCGCTGGACTAACGGAACTCGGTGGCGCCAACCGAAAAGCCGTATTCCCTTTGAGCCGCTGATCGGATCGGTGATCTCCAGAACCAAGTAACCTCGGCCTTTGAGATGCTTGAGGGCTTCTTGGGTGCTGGTCGCTTCCAATGACCCCGACTCAATTTTGTTGGAATCCGGCCCTCGAACGCGGTAGCGGTACTGGGGCATCAGTCCTTAGTTACTCGCCAGATCTCTTCGATCGTTGTCTCGCCGGAGAGGGCTTTAAGAATCCCATCTTGCTTCATGGTAATTAAGCCCTCCGAAACGGCGGCGGTCATTATGTCGGTGTTGGTCGCTCGTTTTAGGGCTAAGCGGCGGATCGCTTCGGTCACATTGAGGACTTCAAAAATCCCCAAGCGGCCTTTGTAGCCAGTGTTGCCGCAAACGCCGCAACCGGCGCCGGCGAAAAATTGCTTCTTCTTTTTGGCGGCCGATTTTTCCGGTTCCGGCAGTTTATCTATCTCCTCGGAGATGACGTCAATGTCCTCCGGCTTGAGGTCGATCGGGGCTTGGCATTTGTCGCAGATGCGCCGGCAGAGTCGTTGGGCGACAATGTCGTTGAGCGACGAAGTAATCAGAAACGGCTCAATCCCCATATCGATCAGTCGGGGAATCGCTCCGGCCGAGTCGTTAGTGTGAAGCGAGGAGAGGACAATATGACCGGTTAGAGCGGCGTTAATGGCGATATCGGCTGTTTCTTTGTCCCGAATCTCTCCCACCATCACCACATCAGGGTCTTGACGCAAGATCGAGCGTAAGCCGGAAGCGAAATCAAAGCCAATTCGGGAGTTGACCTGACTCTGGTTAACACCACTCATCCGGTACTCAACCGGGTCTTCCATAGTCACAATGTTGATGGCGATATCTTTTATTCGGCTGATAATCGCGTAAAGGGTGGTTGACTTACCCGATCCAGTCGGACCGGTCACTAGAGTCATCCCGTGGGCCTTGGTGATATTCTCCTCCAACAGTTGGGCCTGGCGGCCTTGGACGCCCAGCTCATCAAGGGTCAGAACACCCGAGGCGTGATCAAGGACTCGGCAAACGACCTTCTCACCGGCGACGGTCGGTAAGGAGGAGATCCGGAAATCAATCTTCTTGCCGTCCAAAGTGATTTGAATCCGACCGTCTTGGGGCAGGCGAGTTTCATCAATCTTCAAGTTGGCCAAGATTTTAATGCGAGAGATAACCGCCGGCTGGATTTCTTTGGGCAGGGCGATAATTTTGCGCAGAACTCCGTCAACTCGAAATCGAACCGCCACTTCTTCCTCCGAGGGTTCGATATGAATATCCGAGGCCTTCTCTCGCACCGCTCGCTTAAGAAGCGTGCCGACGATCTTGGCGGCCGGCGAGGATTCGTCGAACTCTTCATCCTTGGCTTGGCTAATCTTCTCTTCGACGGTCGAGAGCCCTTCGTCGCCTTCGGCGGCCAGCACCTCCGAGAGTTGGGCCTGGAGGGCGGAGTACTGGTCGAGAACGGAGTTGATGTCGTCGGATGTCGAGATATAGGGCTTGATCGTTTTATTGGCCGATTTGCGGATGGCGTTAAGGGCCTCCTGGTCTTCCGGGTCGGTCATCGCCACCATCAAGGTTTTACCTTCAAGGGCAAACGGCACCGCTTTGTTCTGGCGGGCCAGTGATTCCGGTACCAGAGATAGGATGTCTTTGGCGATAGTTTTACCGACTAGCTCGATGAAGCCGATCTCCGATTTACGGGTGTGAATTGAGCGGATCCGAAACTCCTCGTCTAGTTCTATCTTCGGGGCAGAAGTGGGCGCGGACAAGTTAATTTGTAAACTAGGGTCAACGACAAAATCGGGGGTGATCGAAGCGGCTAGTTTGATAGTTTGACGCATACCAGCGAAATTAGTTTCCACCGTCCTGGCCGGTAGCCGGAGAAGCTTGAATAAGCCAAAACCCGGCAACTCAACCTTCTCGCCGTCTTTTAGGGCCTCGCCAACAATCGCCAAAAGCGGCAAGAGGAGCCCTTTAGCGGTTGCTTCTTCGCTTTTTAGTTTGACGGCGATCTGTTTAACCAGTTCGTTAGTTACGGCCAATCTCCCCCCTTTGAGAACATTTAATCATATTTTTCTGGCCACTGCCGACCAAACAGCTAGGTATCACGGTAAAATGTGCCGAGATCGGCCACTTAAGCCCAAGGAAGCTATCGCTAACCAATGGCGCCCCTGATCTAGCTTCCGCAGGTGGCCAATGATCGACCGCTATGTATTAAGGGAAATTTTTGGCATATTCGGGAGGATGAGCTCACTTTACCGCCGTTATCGGCCGGCCTTATTTGGGGATTTAGTTGGCCAGGAAACCTTGGCGACAATGCTAAAAAAAGCGATCGAATCTGACAAAGTCGCTCACGCCTACCTTTTTTCCGGGCCGCGCGGTAGCGGCAAAACGACCGTTGCTCGTCTCTTGGCTAAGGCGATTAACTGTCTTGATCGTTCCATGGCCGAACCGTGTCAGAAGTGCTCGATCTGCCTGGAAATAGCGGCCTCGTCACTCTCCGACATCATCGAAATTGACGCCGCTTCCAACCGAGGAATTGACGAAATACGGGCCATTAGAGATACGGTTGGTTTCGCGCCGATGCGCTCAACTTACAAGGTCTATATTATTGACGAGGCCCATATGCTAACCAAAGAGGCCTTTAACGCTCTTTTGAAGACCTTGGAGGAGCCGCCGAAGCACGCTGTTTTTATCCTGGCGACGACCGAACTTCACAAAGTGCCGGAAACGATTATCTCTCGCTGTCTGCGCTTCGCCTTCCGTCCGGCGACTATCAGCCAGCTCCTGGCTCTCTTAAAAAAAGTCGCCGCGGCCGAAAAATTAACCGTGGAACCGGCGGCTCTGGCAGTTATCGCCGATCGAGCGGCTGGTTCATTTCGTGACGGCTTGACGATTCTAGCTTCCTTAGCTGGAGCGGCCAGCGGGGAGCCGATTACCGCTGAATCGGTTCGGCTGGCGATCGGCCTGCCGGCCGAGCGGCTAATTCAAGAGCTCTATTCCAACCTGTTAGAGGGCAAGGTGGTGGCCCTAACCAGTCGCTTGAAGGAAATCATCCAAGAAGGCGGTCAGCTATCGGTTGTTTTGACCGGATTGATAAGACGAGCCCAAAGCGAGCTTTTGGCGGAGGGAGAGTTGGCTGATTCAGTTGGCAAGGAGCCGCTCGTCAACCTGCTGGAGCGGTTAGTGGCCGTTGAATGGCGCTCTAAACAAGCTCTGGAGAGTGGCCCGGCGATTGTCGCTGGCTTGGTCGGAATCAGTTTAGCCAATCGACCGGTTGCGGTAGAGACGTCCCCTGGCGATAAACCGATCTCGCCGCCTCGCTCGACCAACGAGCCAGTCGAATCGGCCTTAGTTCGCGATCTCCAGCCGCCGACCGCCAGCGAAACTAAAGAAACGAGCGAGAGGATTGATTCCTTGACCGAAGGCCTGCCCGACCAGTCGGACTTCTGGCTTCGTTTACTGGCGGCGGTTAAGGAAAAAAATCACGCCCTCTACGCTGTCGTCGGTTCCACCCGACTGACCGGTTTAACCGAGGAGAAGATTCTCCTTGAGGTCAAGTTTCGATTTTGGGCCGAGCGGTTATACGAGAAGCGCAACCGGGCCTTAATCGAACAGTTGGCCGCCGACTTGACCGGCCGCCGCCGATCGTTAGAGTGTCAGATAGTTCCCTCTCCGACGGCCATTTTGGGAGCGACCGAGGAGTCGGATGATTTAGTTAAGACCGTGGTTGAGGTTTTTGAGATTAAAGCCGATGGCTAAAGATTACAAATTACCGCCCCAAAATTTGGAAGCCGAAGCGGCAGTTCTGGGCGCCTTGGTGGTCAGTCGCGAGGCGATGGACAAAATTGCCGACCTGGTGGTGGCCGAAGATTTCTACCGTCCGGACAACCAAACGATTTTTCGAGCGATCTTTCGGTTGTACGAACGACAGGCACCGGTTGACCTAGTGACCCTGACTAACGAATTGGAGAATCTCCACCAGCTCGACGCCGTCGGCGGAGCGGCTTATTTGGCCGAGTTGGTTAACACCGTGCCCAGCGCCGCTAATGTCGTTCACTACGCTATGATCGTTCGTCAGAAGTCGGTTCTGCGCCGGATTTTATCGGCCGGAGCAAAAATTAGCGAGCTTGGCTTTCAAGAAGAAAGAGAGGTGGAGGAGATTTTGGACGAAGCCGAAGCCGCTCTTTTTGCCGTCAGTCGCCAAATGATTAAAGATAGCTTCCAGCCGCTCTCCGATATTCTGGCCGCCAGTTTTGATCGGATTGACCGGCTTCATCGGGAGAAAGGGGTGCTCCGCGGCGTGCCGACCGGTTTTAAGGATCTGGATTATAAACTCTCCGGATTGCAGCCCTCCGATCTGATTATTCTGGCCGCTCGTCCCAGTATGGGGAAAACCAGTTTTGCCTTGGGTATCGCCCTAAACGCCGCCGTCAAATCTAAAGTGCCGGTCGGATTTTTCTCCTTAGAGCAGAGCAAGGAGCAGATCGTTGACCGACTGCTCTGCGCTCAAGCCATGGTTGACGGCTGGAAGATGCGTACCGGCAACTTAAACGATAACGATTTCCCGGCCATCGGTTTGGCGATGGGTGTTTTGGCCGAAGCGCCGATCTATATTGACGATTCGCCGACGATGACCACCACCGAAATCCGGACTCGGGCTCGCCGCCTGCGGGCGGAGAACAGTTTAGGGCTGATTATTGTTGATTATTTACAGCTTTTGGAGAGTAAGCACCGCTCGGCTTTCGGGGAGCATAATCGCGTCCAGGAAGTTTCCGAAATCTCTCGCTCGCTCAAGGCCTTGGCCCGGGAGCTAAATGTGCCGGTGGTCGCTCTCTCTCAATTATCGCGAGCGGTCGAAGGCCGAGAGAAGAAAATTCCTCAACTCTCCGATTTGAGAGAGAGCGGCAGTATCGAACAGGATAGCGATGTGGTGATGTTTCTGTACCGAGAAGAATATTACGATCAAACAACCGAGCGTAAAGGCATCACCGATGTCTTAATTCGCAAACACCGCAACGGCCCGATCGGCGAGATCGAACTTCATTTTCGAGCCGAGCAGTCGCGGTTTTTCGATTTGGAGAAAAGATTGAAAAGCGTTCATGGTTAGTGACCCGCTAGCCGACCTTAACCCGGCTCAACAGGAAGCGGTTAAGGCGACCGACGGGCCGGTTCTGATTTTTGCCGGCGCCGGCAGCGGCAAAACCCGCTGTTTAACTTGTCGCTTCGCCTATCTTTTGGCCCAAGGGTTGGCTAAACCAGACGAGATACTGACCGTCACCTTCACTAATAAAGCGGCCAACGAGCTCATCGGCCGTCTACTTCCTCTAACCGGTTATCACCCGCCGCCCAATAGCCGACCTTACGCCTGGCGGACAATTCTTCCTTGGGTTGGGACTTTTCACTCTCTGTGCGTCCGGATACTGCGCCGCCACGCCCAGGAATTGGGGCTAAGTCCGAATTTCACCATTTTTGACGAAAACGACGCCGTGGCGATTATCAAAAAAATCCTGGTTGGCCTGGATTTGGACCCGAAACGCTACTCGCCCACAGCGATTAAGAGCGTCATCAGTGGCGCCAAAAATGAGTTACTGACCGCTGATCAGTTCGCCAAGTACGCCGAGGGTCACTTCCAGACAATCGCTCTGGAAGTTTATCGCCGCTACCAACATCAATTAGTTGAGTCGGGGGCCTTTGATTTTGACGATCTGATTTTTGCCACCGTCCGGCTCCTGGAGCAGTTTCCGCTTATCCGGAGCGACTATCATCATCGGTTTAAGTATCTGATGGTTGACGAGTACCAGGATACTAATCATGCTCAATATCGCTTGACCGCTCTGTTAGTTAACCCGAAACAGCCAAATATCTGCGTTGTCGGCGACGATCATCAGGCGATTTATCAGTGGCGAGGGGCCAATTACCGAAACATCTTAAACTTCGGCCGCGATTTTCCCCAAAGCAAAACTTTCAAGCTGGAGCAGAATTACCGCTCAACCAAAACAATTTTGGAGGCGGCCAGCTCGGTTATTGCTTCGGTTAAAGGCCGTTCGGACAAAAAACTTTGGACTGATAACGAGTCCGGGGCGCCGATCACCGTCTACGAGGCCAATGATGCCTTCGACGAGGCCCGGTTTATCGTCAGTGAAATTCGGGCCTTAAGGACGCTTGGTTATTCCTGGGCAGATTTCGCCGTTCTCTATCGAACCAACGCCCAATCGCGGATTTTGGAAGAAGTCATGCTCTCCGAACGCCTGCCGTACCGTCTGGTCGGAGCGGTTCGTTTCTACGAACGAAGAGAGGTGAAGGACTTAGTCGCTTATCTGCGTTTTATCCTTAACCCGGTCGATGGGCTGGCTTTGAACCGGATCATCAATGTTCCTCCTCGGGGCATCGGGCCCAAAACCTTGGCCAAAGGTGGGGAGAAACTCGATCGTTTCCTGGCGGCTTTAGCCCTCCTGCGAGGCGGCCTTGGTTCAATATCACCCCGAGAGATTTTGGAGCGAGTGATCGAAGCGTTCAAACTAGCTGATTTCTGGCAGGACGGCACACCGGAGGGGGAGAGTCGCTGGGAAAATGTTGAGGAGCTGCTGAATCTGGCGCTCGAGTTTGAAACGGTGGCCGAACTCTTGGAGCATGTCGCCTTGGTCTCGGATGTTGATAATTACGACCGCGACTTTGATGCCGTTACCTTGATGACCCTGCACTCGTCTAAGGGTCTGGAGTTTACCGTCGTCTTCCTATCGGGAATGGAAGAGGGAATCCTGCCGCATATTCGATCACTGGAGGCCGAATCGGAACTCGATGAGGAGCGGCGGCTCTGCTATGTTGGCTTTACTCGGGCCAAGAAACGACTCTACCTAACTTACGCCCGCTCGCGGATTATTCACGGCCTCTTGAACGCCACCGTTCCCAGCCGCTTTCTGGGGGAGCTGGACGAACGGCTCACTGAACGGCTGTAACAGCCCGGCTGGTTCTTGACAGCCAGGGGCGTTTCGGTTACTTTGGACAGTAGCACTGATGTTGCGGACAAAACGACCGTTAGTTGTCTTAACTCTAGGAATTTTTCTCACCTCGCTTGGGACGCTTGGTTGGTTGATCTTCTGGTCAACTCCAGCGACCGCCCAACCGTCCAGCGACCCAGCCGTCGCCGCAAAGGAGGAGGAAATCGTTTACTCGCAAGAAAAATTTAGCGCCGATAGCCAAGCCGGTAGTTTATCGGCCGCTTTTCGTCAAGCCAATAAGGAATACTATCCGGAAGACAAAGTGGTGGCTTTTCCTGACCCAGCCCTTGGTTTAGGGACGGTAGTGACCGTTACTCGGGCTCTGCCGGTGGTTGTTAACGATGGCCGGAACCAATTGGTAGTTCGTTCCTGGCAGAAGACCGTCGGCGGCCTGTTACAGGAAAAACACTTTGAGCTGGGAGTGGACGATCGAGTTACTCCAAGTTTAACTAGCGCCTTGGGACCAGAATCGGTGATTACGATTACTCGAATCAACCGAACGGAGGTGACTCAAACCGAAAAGATTGCTTTTCAAACAGTGGAAAGAGGCGACCCCGAGACCTACCGACCGGGGCGAAAAATTGTGACTGAGGGTCGCAACGGTGTTCGAGAGAAAAAATATCTCTTGATTCGTCAGGACGAAAAGCTGGTCAGTAAAACCCTAATTGCCAGCACAGTGATCAACCAGCCGGTCAGTCAAGTTATCAAGGTTGGGACGAAATTGAAAATCGGTCGGGTGGTAACTGGCCGAGCGACTTGGTACGATTGTTGCGGTACTCAAGTGGCGACCGACGCTTTCAGGCGGGGGACAGAGATTAGAGTGACCAATATCGCCAATAATCGGTCAATTATTGTTGGAGTTGACGGTTGTATCTGCGGTAATCGGCTGGATTTGGTTGTTGATCTTCACCCCTCCTTATTCACCCAATTGGGCGGCACCCTTGGCCAAGGGGTTTTCTCTTCCGTCCGGGTCGAAGAGGTTCTCAACTGAAACTGGCTACATTAGGAGGACAATTAAAACCGATTTGAGCCAATCGCCAGCGGCAATTTTGCGAGAGTTAAAAAAGTTACCGAAAAAATTTTTAGGCCAGAACTTTCTAGTTGATGGCCAAGTAACGGCGGCGATGATCGGAGTAGCCGCCATCGGTCCCGATGAGACGATCGTGGAGATTGGGCCTGGACTCGGGGCCTTAACCTGGGAGATGGCCAAGGTAGCCAAGCAGGTTTTGGCGATCGAAGCCGATCAAGAACTAGTTAATTATCTCCGTTTGAAAAAGCGGCGAAATGTGAAAATTATCCACGGCGATGGACTGAAGGTTGACTGGACTATCGGACTAACTGGCACCTATAAGATTGTCGCCAACATTCCCTATTCGATAACCTCGCCGCTTCTGCGCAAGATATTTTTACTGAAAAATCCTCCGGCCGCCGTCGTTCTGCTGGTCCAGAAAGAAGTTGCCCAACGGCTGACGGCACCAGAGGGAAGCTCCGAGCGGGGATTTCTGACCATTTTAACTGAAGCCAACGCCCAGGTGAAGAAAATTCGGAGTGTTTATCCGGGCAGTTTTTATCCTCGGCCGCGAACCGACTCGGCGGTGATATCTTTGAATCTTTTAGCTCGCTCCCAGGCCAAGCGGATCTTTTGGCCGGCGGTCGAGGCCGGTTTTCGCCACAAGCGACAAACTTTAGTTAATTCTCTGGTTCGGGACTTAAAAATACCGAAAAAAT
>ERZ1292623.2140-Hain-H51-01um-R1-2140-length-18122-cov-7_pt1 | contig 15145 bp, 19 predicted proteins | sample MGYA00564398_ERZ1292623 | MGnify/ENA primary metagenome ERZ1292623 (study PRJEB36523, sample SAMEA6512633) | groundwater metagenome | collected 2019-01-07 | study: AquaDiva: Metagenomics assemblies of 32 groundwater samples
GCGTCGGGCCAGACCGCGAGCGCACCTTAACTCCGGCACGGCGCCCATAGAGCCGTGATGCGGCCAACGGCGCGCGGCGCGGCCGCGCGCCGTTTACCGTATATCATTTCCATCCCCTTCTTGAGTCCCAGATCGCCGAAGGAGAAGACATCTTCGCGCCCGAGCGTAAATATCAAAAACATTTCCGCGGTCCAGCGGCCGATGCCCTTGATTTTCGTGAGCTCCGCGATTGCCGCTTCGTCATCCAGGCCAGCCAGCGCATGGAGGCACACTTCCTCCGCCGCCACTCTCTCAGCCAAGTCGCGCACCGAGCGCGCCTTGGCCCACGACATGCCGGTGCCGCGCAATGCCTCCTCCGAAAATTCCAGCACTCCCGCGGGCGTAGCACCGGTGCCGTCAAAAAGTCCGGTAAATCTCTCCGCGATTGCCGCCGCGGCGCGGCTTCCTAACTGCTGCGAGATGATTTCGCGGCAGAGCTTGGAAAAATACAGAGAGACGTCCTCCTCGCGGCAGAGACGCGTGAGTTCCATGCCGGCCAGCACCGGAAACAGCACCGGATCCCGTTCCTCAAAATGCCGGTATACGCTATGCAGTGATTTTTTCCGTTTCATCTCCGCGCGCGTCTCGGTACTCCACGATCTCCAAGCGGTCAATGCCGTGTTCCGCAAATTCATCCTCGTATCGGTCTATCGTTTCGCCGTGTTTGCGCAGGTATTCGTCCTCGCTCATTGCCGCGGCCGCCTCCTCCGGGTGCGCCGCATGAAAATCCCGTTCCCCCAGCCGTTCCGCCAGTTCCTCCCAAAACATCCCGTCGTCGTAGGCGTCCACAATCGCGCGCACGTCCGTCCCTTCCTCAAAGAGGCGTGTGGGGTGGTGGTGCGCATCGTCTTCGGACTCGTGCGCGTGGCGGTGCAGATATTTTTCCAAACCGAATCGGGGCGCGAGCGAAAACACGAAGTCGGCAATGTCCTCGTACTCCTCCACGAGCGGATCCAGCGGGCCGCCGTCGCGTTGCGCATTCACCATCCAATTGCCCAGATACACGGCCTTCAAGAGCGCCAGATATTGCTTGCGCGTAAGTTCTATTGAAGATTGCAGAGGTGTCTTGCTTTGCATATTTTATCTTGTTTTATCCTATATGCATGGTCGCTGCTGCATTTCTTTTCCCGACCCACAGAACCCATAAAACGAGTGCAAGGGCTCCCATCATGTTGGATAGGACATCTAAAGTCGCCTCTCTCATGGAAGGTGAATAGAGGTGGAAGTAGTAGGCGTACGAAGGGAAAAGATTGAGAAAGAGAAATTCAAGCAGCTCCCAAAGAAGTGCAATGCCAAAAACGAATACAATGGTTGAGATCGCCCTAAAAACAAGCGGAACACGCGGATCTTTTTTCTCTCGTACCCATAGCCATAAAAGTCCAAAAGCTATCCCCGCTAGTGCATGGAGTATATTATCAAACCAAACGATTTCTGTCTCATAAAGCCAGGTCGCGTTTGCCACAAAATGCAGACCTACGATGACGAATAATAAGACCAGTGGGTAAGAGATGGAAAATTTCATGATTCACGGTTTATAATCTGACGGAGGCGGGAGGATTCGAACCTCCGAGACCGATAAGGGTCTATTCGCTTTCCAAGCGAACGCACTAGGCCACTATGCGACGCCTCCTCTTCTTGCAGAGGAGAATAGCATAATGGCGCGCGTCGCGCGAGTGCCACGTCGGATTATCAATCATCACACTAATCTGCTGGAGCAGATTAGTGTAGTTATCGGCATGACGCGATACAATATCCACTTCTGCGCTTCGCGCGCCTTCAGGCGCGTGCGATAAGCGCGTTCCAGTCAGCGGAAAACCGCTCCAGGCCGCGGCTTGTGAGCTCATGGTCAATGGCGAAGCGCCGCCAGTCCAGAGCAAGATCAATGTCTTTGTACGGAATGGGGGCGAGTGCTACGGGGCGGTACGCCCAATCATCCGGAGGCGCCGGGCATCCGGCATCCGCCCATGCGCGGAGGACTTTTGCCGGAGCCGTGATGATGTCGGATCCCAACCGCAGAGCGGCAAAGACATGATCCATGCTCCGAATGCTGGCCGCCAGCACCTCCACATGGCCGTCTCCCGCCGCATACATCCGGATGATGTTGGCGATGAGATCCATGCCGTTTTCTCCGCGGTCGTCCAGCCGGCCGACAAAAGGAGACACGAATACCTGTCCTTTTTTGGCGCCGCGCGTTGCGGCATAGACCGCCGCGGCCTGGGCTTGAGAAAAGCATAGCGTCAGGTTGACGCGCATCCCCTCTGCCACCGCCGCCTCCGCGGCCGCAAGTCCTGCCGCGGTCAGGGGAAATTTTATATGCGCGTTGGGAATCCACGCGTACATCTCCCACGCCGCATCCATCATATCGGCTGTCGCGGTGCGCTCGTCCGCGTAGACCTCAAGCGACACGGATCCGGCGGGAATTTGGGCCGCGATGTCGCGTGCCACGGCGCGGTAGAGTGTCATGATTTCGCGCCGCGTGAACGCGTCTCCTTTCAATTTCCGTTCGCGCGCGGCCGGGTGGCCGGCAATGAGCGTAGGGTTGGTGGTCTGCCCGTCAAGAAATCCCATGAGGCCTGCCGCCTCGCGCGTCTCTTCCTGGTCCCCGCTGTCAAGAAAAATTTTTGCGCGCGGTCGGACGCAATTCATATGCAAATCATAACGGCACTTTCTTTTCTCTGATCAATCGCCGGATCAGGCGGTACGCTTCGTCCGCGTCATCCGCCACATGGAAGAGTCCTAGATCCTTACGCTCCACGGCGCGGTGCTTGCGCCAGAGATGCTCTCGCATCCATTCCAAGAGCGGCGCCCAGTATTCTTTGTTCACAAGAATCACGGGAACGCGCGGGACTTTTTCCGTCTGGATGAGCGTCAATATGTCAAACAACTCATCCAGCGTGCCATATCCCCCCGGGAAAAAGATGCATATCTGGGAGGCCAGCGAAAGCATGGTTTTGCGCGCGAAAAAATATCTGAAATCCTCGGACGCGGTCACGTACTGATTGACGTGCTGCTCGTGTTTCAACTTGATGTTGAGCCCCACGGATACGCCGCCCGCGTCGTAGGCGCCGCGGTTTGCCGCCTCCATGATGCCGGGGCCCCCGCCGGTGATTACGGCAAATCCGTCTTTGGCAAGCCGATGCGCCAAGACGCGCGCGTCGCGGTAGAGACGCTCCGGAAATCCGGAGCGCGCGGAGCCGAAGATCGTCACGGCTTTTTTGTGATGGCGCAGGAACTCAAAACCGTTGACGAACTCGGACATGATTGTAAACACTTTCCACGGCGTGGCCTGCTCGCCGTTCGTGTGTTCGTCCAACAGCCGCTTGAAGTCCACCTGCGAGATGAGGGCGCCTCCGGTTTTCTTCGTCCTCTTTTTGCTTCTGCCGATAGTCGCACGGGTGCTCATTGCACTGATTACAACGAATACCCACGCACAATGGTATCAAGAGCGCGCACCGTGCGGTACGGCTATTGCACCCCGCGCTTCGTGAGAAAACTTTTCAGATGCTCTGTCGCAATCCGCCGCATGCTGACGGTATTTTTCTCCTCGCGGCTCATTTCGGCGAATGTTCTCTCGTGTCCGTCCGGTTTGAAAATCGGATCCCATCCAAAACCAAAATCACCCCGCGGATCAACGATGGCGCCGCGGACACTGCCTTCGAAAAAATGAGTATCCTCGGGACTTTTCCCGTATCCGATGACTGTCTTGGCAACCGCGCCGCAATTGCCCATATTCTCTGCAATGCGATAGATGCCGTCTGGGCCTACAGCCGCCAACAACCACTTTATGAGGGGACCGGGAAACCCGTTCAAACAATCAAGATACAACCCGGTGTCTTCAACGATAAACTCTCCGTTCTGGTGAGTACGGGCGGCGATCAATTTTGCCTGTATAATTCTCTTCGCATCGGATTCCTGAATTTCTGGAAGATCTATATCCAATTGTTCAATCTCCGGCACGATAAGTTTCGCCTCGTCAAACTTTCCCTTGTTCCCGGTGATGAAAAAGATTGGAGCCATAATTTGTAATTTTATAACGCGTTGTCCCCACTCTTCGGTGTCATTCCCGCCCCCGCTTTCGCGAGGGTACACTCCCGCGGGAATCCAGAAGGCCATTCTTGGCTCTCGCGTTTGTTTTTCTGGATACCCGCTCCCCACTTTCGTGAGGACAAGTTTCGCGGGTATGACATTCCATAATTATATTCTTGCCTGCGTTAGGGCGGCGATGCGATCCTCGATTGGCGGGTGCGTGGAGAACAGGGTAATAATGAAGGGGGTTTTGCGCGCCGCGGCTCCCCGCGGACGGTCCGCGCCGAACGGATTTTCAAAAAAAAGATGCGCGGTGGCATTGGTCGCGGAGCGGAGCGGCCGCTGATACGATGCGATCTTGGCAAGTGCTGCGGCAAGCCCCTCCGGGTAGCGCGTGAGGAGAGCCCCTGAGGCATCCGCGAGAAACTCACGCCTGCGCGAAATCGCCAAGTGAATCAAAGACGCAATGATGGGGGCGAGCACGGACAACACGATGCCAAGAAGAATGATAATGCCGCCCGTGCGCCCGCGCTCGTCGTCGCTCTCGCGAAACCAGAGCGAGCGCATGAACATATCGGAGAGAATGGAGATAAACCCTACCAACACCACGGCCACGGTGGACACGAGCATGTCGCGGTTGCCGATGTGGGAGAGCTCATGTGCCAACACGCCTTCGAGTTCGGAACGCTCCAGCCGCTCTAAAAGTCCGGAGGTCACTGCGATTACGGCGTGACGCGGGTTTCTGCCGGTTGCAAACGCATTGGGCGCCGGATCCCGGATGAGGAAGAAGCGCGGCATGGGAAGGCCCGCGGTGATCGCGAGATTTTCCAGCACGCGGTAGAGTTCCGGATTTGCCTTGAAGTCCACGGGCTCGGCGCGGTGGAGCGCCAAGACGATTTTATCCGAGAACCAATAACTCATGACGTTCATGAAAACGCTGAATACCACGGCAACATACAGGATCCCCGGATTGCCGTAGATCTGGCTGAACACCCAGCCGATCCCCACGACCACTCCGAAAAACGTGGCCATGAGAAGCCACGTTTTTCTGATATTCGCCGCCTGGTGCGTATAGAGCGTACTCATTGGTACGGCATGATAACATGAATAGAGAAAAAATAAAACTTGCCGTGCTCTGCCGTATGGGGTATGCTGTGACTAGAACCTATTTCATCCCCGGCAGATCATTGACACACCAATAGGATGGAGGAAAAATCAGATGGCACACGATGTACTGTTGCTCTCTCCTTCGTATGGCCGCATGGCCCATCAGGAGACGCGCGAAAGAAATGCGCTTCTCGTGGAATGCCTTGACCCGATGTATCTCTATCCCCAAGGAAGCATGACGGAGGTGATCGAATACATGAAGAAAGGAGGATACAGCGAGCCGCTTTCGGAAGACATGGTGAGTGAGGGGAGGATGATATACCGCAACATCTACCGCTATTTTACTGATGAGCATTTCAGAGGAAATGTGGATATTTTCTTCAGCAGCGACAGAAAGAAGGGGTCGTATGGACGCCATCTCGGAATATTCTGTTTCTGCCGCGACAATCCCGAGGTAAAGACCTGGGAGGACGTTGAAGCAAAAATGGCACTCGTCGCGGGCCGGCAGGACGCAGAAGTTCTTCACGAGGCGACGCAGGCGATTATGGACGGCGCTCCCCAGCACGGTGAGCTGTCGCTGATGGAAACACTCACGCTGACGCTTGCAGAAGCGCATGAAGCGATACGGCGCATTGAGACACAGGTGGGCCTCTGCATCTCCCAACAGCGCCAGCGTGAAGAACACGACAAGCAAACCATCGCCGATCTACAAAGAGAAAATGCCTATCTCAAGCGCCGTCTTGAAGAATGGCTGCGGCACGGCGAGGTGGCGATCAAGGGAGTTGCCGACATGCAGAATCGGGGCAAGCATATTGAATATATGCTGCTCCTTACCGCGCATAACCTGCCGGAGACGACGATCGCCTCGCCAGGCGGATGGCAAAAAGAACTGCCGATTGTTTACTCGCGGGAACGGGACGCATTTTGCGACCGCCTGCAAAGCGACGCCTACAGTAAAGGCGAAAAAGAGCAAATCGCAAAAGGCGCGCGGTTTCTGGCGCGATTCGGCGCCCGCCATCCCTCACTGCACACCGAAACGTTTCGGCGGGAACTTCCGGGGACTCCCCGCGGCATAGGCGATTTTTCCTACAGCCGCGCCTCGCACGACCTCCGCTTTACCTGGAAACAGATAGGAGACGCAGTGCACATCTTCTGCATCTACAAACACCAAAGTGGCGGCGGGAGCGCGCTTCCCGATATCAGGTAGCCCGAGGGCGCCCTGTCGTATCGGAAGAAAACGACAGAAAGCATCCGCGCTCATGCATGCATGGGCGCATTTTTATATTGGGGTCATTGCGACTGATGTCGCGCGATCAAAACTTCACCGCGACCGGCTCCTGGGCCGGGGATGCGTCCGGCAGGTCAAAGAGATCTTTTTTCGCAAATCCGAACGCGCGGGCGACCATAGTGGACGGGAACGATTCCGCCATGGTGTTGTAGTCGCGGACGTTCCCGTTGTAGAAGCGGCGGCTGGCCTGAATTTTGTTCTCGGTGTCGGCGAGCTCGCGCTGGAGTTCCAGAAAGTTGACGTTGGCTTTGAGGTCCGGATAGTTTTCCGCGACCGCAAAGAGCGTTTTCAAGGCGCCCGTCAGCATATTTTCGGCGCTGGCGTGCTGCGGCGCGCCCGTAGCGCCCATCGCGGCGGTGCGCGCGCGGGTGACATTTTCAAAGACCCCCCGCTCGTGCCCCGCGTATCCTTTGACCGTCTCCACGACATTGGGGATGAGGTCATAGCGGCGCTTCAACTGCACCTCAATGTCCGCCCACGCCTCGTCCACGCGGTTCTGCCGCTTCACAAAACCGTTGTATATCCCGATGAGCGCAATCAGCAAGACCGCGCCGATGCCTGCGATAATATAGAAAGTCATCATATACTAGAGAGTATAGCGTATGCGCGTTTCTTTTGCAATTCGCCGGTCAGGTCGCTCGGCGGTGCGGCGTCAGGACGCCCTTGTAGCCGAGCGTCGCGATCTCCGCGATGATTTTCTCCTTCGTCACTTTCGCGGGGTCAAATTCAAACGCCCCTTTTTCACCTTCGTAGTCCACGAATGCTTGTGAGACGCCTTCCATCTGCGACACGAGCATCTGGATGCCCGTGGCGCACGCCCCGCAATGCATTCCTTCAATATGCAGTTCAATTTTTTCCATACGCATGATCAAATGGGTAACCTCTTTACTTTCTCCATGAGTGGCACGTAGCGGCGCAGCAGCAGCGAATTGGTCACCACCGACACTGAACTGAATGCCATGGCGAATCCCGCGATCTCCGGACGCAGGGTAAAGCCGGAGGGCAGATACGCGAGTATCGGATGGATGAACGCGTAGTTGGGATAGAGGGCACCCCCCGCAATCGGGATGGCAAGCACGTTATAGATAAACGCCCAGAACAGGTTCTGCCAGACCTTCCAGATGGTTTTCCTGGAGAGCTGCATCGCCGTCACCACGTCGCGCAGGTCGTCCTTGACGAGCACCACCTGCCCGGTCTGAACCGCGATATCCGTGCCCGACCCCACGGCAATGCCGACGTCGGCTTGCGCCAGCGCCGGAGAATCATTGATGCCGTCGCCCACCATAGCCACCCGAGCGCCCTCCTCTTGCAGACGTTTGATGACATTCGCCTTCTGTTGGGGCAGGACTTCCGCGAGTACCCGGTCAATGCCGAGCGACGCGGCGATGGCCGCCGCGGTCTTGGGATTGTCGCCGGTGATCATTACGATTTCTTTCTGCATCTTCTTCAATTCGCGGATCGCTTCCACGGCAGAGGGCTTGAGCGTGTCGGCAAGCGCCAGGAGCGCTACGGGCGCGCGATCTATCGCGGCATAGACCACGGTCTTCGCCTGGCTTTGCAGTTTTTCCGCTGCGGAGGCGTAGAGAGCCACGGGGATGCCGAACGTGTCCATACATGCTTTGTTGCCGATGACCACGCGCCTGCCATCCACCGTGCCGCGCACACCAAGGCCCGCCATCGCTTCAAAATCCTTCACATCAGGGAGGAGCGACCCGGCGGCTCTCGTGTGCTCCACGATCGCGCGCGCCAGCGGATGTTCGGATCCGACTTCCACGGCGCCCACTGCGGCAAGCGCTTCGTATTCCGGTACAGCGCCCAGCACCACCACGTCGGTAACCGCGGGTTTACCCACGGTGAGCGTCCCGGTCTTGTCAAATGCCACTGCGGTGATGCGATACGTTTTCTCCAACGCCTCGCCCCCTTTGAGGATAATGCCAAACTTTGCCGCGCGCCCGATGCCCACGATGAGCGCGGTGGGCGTTGCCAGGCCCATGGCGCAGGGGCAGGAGATGACGAGGAGCGCAATCATCCGCAGGAGCCCGGCGCGGAAAGGGAACGCGAAGACGAAGTACCAGACCCCAAAGGTAACGAGCGAGAGGATGACCACCGCCGGCACGAAATACTCGGAGATCTTGTCCACGAGGTTTTGGATCGGCGCGCGGGAGGCCTGCGCTTCTTCCACCATCTGGATGATCTGAGAGAGCAAGGTCTCCTTGCCGACCTTTGTCGCTCTGAATCGGATCAGTCCCTCAATGTTGACCGTAGCACCGATCACCTCCTCGCCCGCACCCTTCCCGACGGGCATGGATTCCCCAGTGACCACCTTTTCGTCAATGTGCGTATGCCCCTCCAGAATCACCCCATCCACCGGAATCTTCTCGCCCGGCCGCACCACCACGGTTTCTCCCTTTTGGATTTGATCAATCGGCACCGTGACTTCTGCGCCGTTCCGTATGACATGCGCCTCCTTCGCCTCTAATTTCAATAGTTCTTTGATCGCGGCAGATGCCCTGCCTTTGGCTCGCATCTCAATATACCGCCCGAGAAGAATAAACGACAGAAGTGCGGCGGACGACTCCCAGAATGGATGATCTATATTGAAGAAGAGAAATCCGACGGCGCTGTACAAATACGCGGCGGTGGTGCCGAGCACCACGAGCACATCCATGTTTGCCGAGCCCACGCGGATCGCGGTAAACGAATTCCGGTAAAACGGCCATGCGATAACAAATTGAATGGGCGTGGAGAGGATCCAATAGAGATAGTTCAGATCAATGCCATAGAGCGCGTGCACATGCTTCAAGTTGAGCATGTGGATGAGCATATAGTAGACGATGATGGGCCCGGCCAGCACAAACGCCGCAATCACGCGCCGGCGCGCTTGCGAGACCCGCTCTGTCTCTTTCTGTTCTTCCTCTTCCACCGTCGCACCCTGCTCATCCGGCCGCACCAGATCATACCCGAGTTTGTGGAGAAGCTCATCTACTTTCTCAAGCGAAATTTTCCTCTCGTCAAACTCAATCGCCGTCTTCTCCGCCCCGTAATTGGTCTTGATCGCGTACACGCCCTCCTGCCTACCTACGAATTTATCAATGAGCGTGGAACACGCCGCGCAGTGCATGCCCTTCACTTTGAGAATGAATTTTGTCATGCTTTAGGCCGGTGTTAAGGGAATGTGCATCTTGCCCTTTGCAATTGCCCTTTGTAATCTGAAGGGGGATGCAAATGTCTCCAGAGCTCATAGCTTCTATCGCTGTCGCGGGATGGGGAATCTGTGGTCTCGGTGTCTATACGGCACGAGTGTAGGGATTTCGGTTGATCTACTGATCTACGGCAAAAATCACTCGGTTGCAGAAATAATACTCCGCACGTGGAGTTTGCCCACCATGTCAAAGTGGCCGCGCTTCTCCCCTGCTACCTCTCCCTCGCCGCAGGGCACCGAGCAGTAAAACGGAAAGTCGCCCTCCTGGGTCGCCACAAACTCCACGGTGATCGTGCCGTTGGCCGGCATCCGCTGGGACACGCCGAACGCATCCAGCGAGATGCCGTGGTCATAATCGTCTTCATTGATGATCGTGACGATCACCTTGTCTCCGCGCTCCACGTCTAGGACTTCCGGCACAAAGCGCCATTCGTTCTTTTTGGCGATGATCGTGATCTCCCGCACTCTGCCCGTGGTCACCGGCACCGATGCCTCAGGCAGCAAAAATATACGGTAGGCGATCCCCGCGCCGATGATGACGATACTGGCACCCAAAAGCCAAACGTATTTATTATGCATGATGGAATCTAAGATACTGGTGCACGACAACGCTCAGGACGGTCATCACCAAAACTGAAATGACAAGATACATCCACCACGGGGACAACGCAAACGGTTGTTCCTCCTCCACGCGCACCCAAAAACTTGCCGTCAGCGCTTCATCAGCGGGCAAGGCCGCGCCTGCGGGCCGGAACTGCGCAAAGAGTTTATAGATACCCGCTTCGGGAAAAACGATGTGAAAAGCGATTTTCTCGTCCTCTCCCTTGGTCTCTACATTGCTTCCGCCGTGCGCCAAGGCCGCCGGAATCACCATCGGCCCCATACCCTCATGCATCATCTGCATATCCTCGGGATGCGCGTGGATCATCGCCGTCAAATCATCCTTGATGACGGACAAATGCATATCCGCCGCGAGGTACGGCGCTACCGCGACCCCGCGGCCGAAAAGGTCACGGACGTCAAACGCGATGTCCGATTCCGCGCCTGTGACCAACGGCTCATCGTAGTCCAGCAGTACTTGATAATCGCCGGCAATGGCGGAGCGCCCGAAAAAGACATCCTTGGCGTATCGCACGCCCGCGCCCTCAACGATAATTTCGTCATGGTCGAACAGGTGATTCGTGTCGTCTTTTTTTATCTCGGACCATAGCTCATAGCGGCCGGGCTTCCGGAATACATGGTCGGCTATAAAGAGTCCCGGGGCACCGGCAGGTTCCGGGTGCAGATGAAAAAATTCCGTGAGATCCTCGCGGACTCCGATGACGTGCATCAACTTCGTATGATCGCGTTGCAGACGCTCCACAGAAATAGGTATACCTCCGGGTTGCTCGTTCGCAAAAAACTCAAGACGCGTGGTCGTTCCCGTCGTCACTGGCCGCGGCGGATGCACGCTCAGAAAAATCGTCGGGCCGTCATGCACTGCCAGCGCCTCATGATAGACCGCCCCGCGCATAACCGGATGTCTAGACGCCATCCCGTCCTCGTGCACTGCATTCGGCATACGCGATGCCTCATGGAAAAAACGGTCAGGCAACACGTATATCGTGACCAATGCGATGAGCAGAGAAAGGCACATAAAAAACGGCAGGCGGTACGCGGGCGCCGATCCTTGCTCTTTTTTCTTTTTGAAATGAAACCAGAAGAGCGGCATGATCCAGAGGGCCGCAAGCGTCCAGTTGCCGAGCCGGAGCGGCAACTCGAAGAGCCCCGTGCCGGACGGCACGGCGTGCGTATGCGTGACCCCCGCGCCGATGGTCTGCGCCACGATGCCCAGTATCGTCTCCTCGCGCGTGATCGCTTCCAAAAACGTGTGCTGTCCGGAGACCACCCACCAGTCGTGCGTGAAAAGCCCCAAGACCAGAATAAATCCCCCGACAAACACCATGCCCCACCCGGTCGCGCGCTCCACCGCATCTTTGCGGGCCACGATCCAGCGAAGGGCGTTGACGCCCATGATGCCCAAGATGGCAATCAGCAGGAGCGGCAGCACGCGTCCCAGCGCATGCACCGCAAAGAGCATCCATCCGTAGAATACGTCGCCGGATGCGGCGATCCGCGTGAGCAGCACCGGCGTTGCCGGGTGCGGGCATCCCACGCCGATGTTGCCGAGAAAAAGACCGAGAAAGAGCGCTTTGAGATAATCCTGCCGGCGCTGGATAAATGCGGGCGCCGCACCCGTGTAGGTCGGCATCCGTACGCGCAGCAAACCGATTTCGCCGAGCGCAAACAGATACGCTGCGGCTCCCGCAAAAAGATATAGCCAATTTTTGACGGTCTCCAAGGGCGTTCCTAAAGCGCCGATGGCAACTTCGCCCGCGATGGCTGCGAGGACGCCGTAGGCGCTCAAGGTGAGGGCCACGCCGAGCCCAAAAGCCGCGGCAATGCCGAGTCCCTTGAGAGCGCCCTTCCCCATGGAAAGCGGCACGATGACGAATGCCAACGGCAGGGTGCACGGCAGCACGATCATGGTAAGCCCGGACGCAAATGAAAACAGATACCACCCCCATCCCACGGGTGCCTCAGTCCCGAGAAGAGAAAAAAACCAAAATAACCCCGCTGTGATCGCCAGGGAAATTGCGGAAAACAGTATGAAGAAAAACGTCCGCATGTTCGCTCGCTCACGTCTTATGAGGCCTCTTACGAGGCCGGGCCCCCTAAAACGTACGCGTAGGGAAAAGTCCAGTCATGATCGTCGGAGAAGCAGGAAGAGTCCGGCCGCTGCCCCAAAGAGGCCGATGTCGCGGAACGTGATGGGGTCAATGCCGACAAACAGTAGTATCATCGCCATCTCCAACGCGGCGAGCGCGGCCGCTGTGCGTACCATAGTGACCGGCAGAAACCATCCCAACAGCGCGAGTCCCAGCGCGATCTCGCCGGCACCCTGGAGCCGAAGGTATTGTGCCAATGACATCATGGACGACAGCGCCTGCGCAAACCACCGCGGCACAAACCCGTACCAGTGATGGGGATACGCAATCAGGTCATACCCTGAATACAGATACATGAGGCCGAGGCCCAAGCGCAGCGGCCATACGGGAGAAATCTGTTGCAGAACATTCATGCGGAGAGCTCTCGTAACTTCTCTATGAACTTCTTCTTATCAAACCCTCCGGTCGCCCACAGCTCGCCGTTGAGCACGATCCCCGGAGACGCAAAGATCATATATTTCTGCGCCATCTGCTGGCCCTCGGGCGCCAGGATGTCCACCTTCATATACGCCACATTGGGCCAGTCCTTTGCGATGGACTGCCAAAACGTTTCAAACTGCCGACAGATGGCGCACCCGGGAGAAACAAGTTCTTCCAACACAACGGGCTTCATCCGCATAGTATACCACGCGCCCGCAAAAAAATCTCTCCACAGGCACCTGTTATCCGATGAGGGACGCCAAGAAGGCACCGATGCCGTAGGAGAGCGCCACGGCCGATCCCCCGACCGCCAACATTTCCAATCCGCAGAATATCCACGCGCGCCCGGTGAACGCGCTCCGCAAGGCGCCCACGACAAAAAGCGCGGCTGCGGTGCCGGCTACCGCGATCCCAAACGGCGCTTCCGCTCCCATGACGACATAGGGCAGGAGCGGGATGCTGCCCGCCGCGACAAACGAAGCAAACGTGAGCATTGCACTCTGCAGGGGCGACTCGCCGCCGGGTTTCTGCATGCCAAGCTCGTCGTGCATCATGAAATCCACCCACATCGTGTCGTTGGATGTAACCAACCGTACCATCTCGGTGAGGTCTGCGCCGTGGTATCCCTTGCGTTCCAGAATATCCCTTATTTCTTCTCGCTCATCGTCCGGGCGCTCGCGCACTTCGCGACGCTCTTCGGCTTCCTCTTTGGCGTAAAAATCCTCCTCTGATTTGCTGCCAAGATAGTCCCCGCTTGCCATGGAGAACCCATCGGCAAAAAGATTGGCAATGCCGACGACGAGTATGGTGGATGGGGACAAGGCGCCGCCGACGGTGGCAGCCACCACGGCAAAGGTCGTCACAATCCCGTCATTGGCCGCGTACACCACGTCCTTGATGTAGCGCCCCTGCCGCACGTGCCGCTCGCGTTCTGTGGCGTTGGTCATAAGCAAAGCATAACCCGTAACCCATAACGCATAGCGCAAACCTTTCGCGTTATGCGATACGCGCTATGCGTTATGAGACCTCCCAAACCTCCCAAACTGGGTTTGGGAGGTTTAATACGCTATGAAAAGTATAATTGTTCGTTTTTGAAAGGGATGAGCGCCATGATCACGGCTTTTTCATAGTGGCTCTGGCGGTCAACCGCGTTGTCCGTGAGAATCCCCACGGCGCCATTTTCTTGCTTGGAGTTGACGCGCCCGAATACGATGTCATCCGCGTCTCCTAATTCTTTTCCGTCCCGTATGAGCCCTGCCACCTGCGGTGGCAGGAAAAAGGCGCCTGTCCTGCCCCTGCCAATGCGGCCGTCGGCGCTCCGCACCACCACCCACGCAAACGCAACCATGCCTTCCGCGTGCTCCTCCACGCCTCCCTCAATGCCGACCCAGAAATCCCCGGCAGCGGTGTCCGCCGCGCGGCATGCCCGATTCCACGCGCCCGCCTTTGTCTCCGCGTCGCTTGTGGGCTGATCCGAGACCCCGGAGGAAACCGAGATGCCTTCCACGCCGTAGGTTGCTTCTGGAAACATCCGCGCAAATGCCTCCGCCACCGCCCGGAGCTTCACCGGATTTGTTGATGCCACCACGACTTTCTTCATGAGACCTCGCGCGATGACGATGACTTTTCCTCAGTGTAGCCGAAACCGCGCGGCGCATCAAGTAAGAAGGACGGAGGACAAAAAAGCAATTCCGTATTGCGCACTTACCTATCATCTCTGAAATAGCAACAATGATTTGCTGGAGCAAATCATTGTTGCTATTTTGACTTTCGAATATTTCATCAATGAAAAAGCGGCGAGTGCAAAAGCACCGCCGCTACGAAAACTGCGAGTCCGTGCCGCGACTCGCCGCTACCTCCTCTGCTGATATTCCGGGCAGCGGCACCCGGGGACATAGCAAAAGGTTTTATCCTTCTGTCCCCCGATGCCGTGCCCAATGTATGGGTGCCGACACTGCGGATCCGCGCAATCCGGCATTCCAACCGGTCTGGGGGCTGGGAAATACTGCTGTTCCCCAGTGCCTCCGCAATAGACACAGGTCAGCCCATCCAACTGCCCACTGGAGTAGGCACAAATGCATGACATAACCTTTCTCCTTCTTTCAAAAAAGTTTTCCGATTTTCAGGCCGGCCCACACGGCCAGGCCAGCCAGTGCTCCAATCCCAATGATGAGCGCCGCGCTGGCGCCCACTATCTGCAAAAACTCGAGCATTTTTCTTCCTCCTTTCGCTCGTGGTTTCAGCAAAACAGTCAGGACGCGATGCGCGCCCTCGGCCTCGCTGTTTTGCTGAAAC
>ERZ1292623.2850-Hain-H51-01um-R1-2850-length-15145-cov-4_pt1 | contig 15145 bp, 23 predicted proteins | sample MGYA00564398_ERZ1292623 | MGnify/ENA primary metagenome ERZ1292623 (study PRJEB36523, sample SAMEA6512633) | groundwater metagenome | collected 2019-01-07 | study: AquaDiva: Metagenomics assemblies of 32 groundwater samples
ATAAGTTAGGAGATATCGACGAGGGAACTACCATTATGGATTGGATGGTGCAAGAGAGAGAGCGTGGGATTACCATTACTTCGGCTGCTACCACTTGTTTTTGGACACCAACCTATCTTCCCAAAGCCAAAGAAAACGAATATCGTTTAAATCTCATTGATACTCCAGGCCATATCGATTTTACCGCAGAAGTTCAGCGCTCTCTGCGCGTACTCGATGGAGCGGTTGTAGTTTTTGATGGTGTGGCCGGAGTAGAACCACAATCGGAAACCGTTTGGCGCCAAGCCGATAAATTCGGCGTTCCGCGAATTTGTTTTGTGAATAAGATTGATCGTATGGGTGCATCATTTGAAAAAGTGCTTCAATCTATCTGGACAAAACTTACACCAAATGCTGTTGCAACGCAGCTTCCTATCGGAGAAGAAGAAAAGTTTTCTGGAATTATTGATCTTCTTTTAATGAAAGCTTTTACTTTTGAGGGCGATTTTGGGCAAGAAATCAAAGAGCATGAAATTCCAGTTAATATGCTTGAGAAAGCCAAGGAGGCAAGAGTCAAACTTGTGGAGCGAGTTGCCGCAGAAGACGAGAAACTCATGAATAAGTATGTGGAAGAACAAGAATTGGATCAAGATGAATTGAGAGCTGGTTTGAGAAAGGCAGTATTGGCAAACAAACTTGTGCCCGTATTTTGCGGATCTTCCTTGAAAAATAAGGGCGTTCAATTTATTTTAGATGCGGTAGTTTCGTATCTTCCAAGTCCAGTTGATCTTCCTCCGGTAAAAGGGATTGATCCAAAAACCGGGCAAGGACTTCAGAGAAAAGCTTCTGACCAAGAGCCCTTTTCTGCTTTGGCCTTTAAGATTGCATCAGATCCTTATGTGGGAACTTTAACCTACTTTAGAGTATATTCTGGTTTGCTCCCTAAGGGTTCTTATGTATTGAATACCATCACAGAAGAAACAGAGCGAATCAGCAGGATTTTGAGAATGCACGCGAATGAGAGAGAAGAGATTGATGAGTTGTATGCAGGAGATATCGCAGCTACCGTAGGTTTGAAAAATACCAGCACCGGCCATACGCTTTGCGCAGCATCCTCACCGATTGTTTTAGAACAGATTTCGTTCCCGGAGCCTGTAATCTCTATTCGCATTGAACCTAAAACCAAAGCAGATCAGGAAAAAATGGGGCTGGCTTTGCGCAGACTGGTAGAAGAGGATCCCACCTTCCATGTGAAATCAGATTTGGAGACAGGAGAGACTATTATTTCCGGCATGGGAGAGCTGCACCTGGAGATTATTGTTGACCGCATGAAACGGGAATTTGGCGTTGGAGCGAATGTGGGAAGGCCACAGGTAGCGTACAAAGAGACGATCTTAAATAAAGCGGAAGCTGAAAGTAAGTATGTGCGTCAGTCAGGAGGCCGCGGCCAGTATGGACATGTGTTGGTGCGCTTGGAGCCAAAAGCAAGAGGGGAGGGTTTTGAGTTTGTGGACGCGATTAGGGGAGCAGCAATCCCCCGGGAATATATTCCGGCAGTGCAAAAAGGAATTCGGGAGGCAATGGACAAGGGCGTGCTCGCTGGCTATCCGGTGGTTGATGTTAAGGCTACCTTATACGACGGATCTTTCCATGATGTTGATTCTTCGGAATTTGCTTTCAAGATTGCAGGATCCATGGCTTTCCAGGACGCTGCCAAGAAAGCAAATTTGGTGTTGCTTGAACCCATTATGCATTTGGAGGTAATCATTCCTTCTGATTTTCTTGGAGATGTTATTGGGGATCTTTCTTCAAGGCGTGGTCGCATCGAAGAAACAGAGGACAGAATTAACATAAAAGTTATTCGGGCAAAAGTGCCCTTGGCAGAGATGTTTGGTTATGCCACTAGCCTTCGCTCCTTGACGGAAGGAAGAGGAACCTTTACTATGGAGTTTGAGCGATATGACCAAGTTCCTGCAAATGTTACGCAGGAAGTTATCGAAGGCAAACGAAGATGAATCTCGAAGAAATAAAAGAAATTATTAAGAAAGAGGGAGGGAAAATCGTTATCGTGGAGAATGACAAGCCCCAGATGGTGATTATGTCATTTGATGAATGGAGAGGAAAGATGCGGCAAGGGCAAACCGTACACCAGAGCAATCACGAGGCGTCAAAACCCATGCCTCTGCCCAGTGAAGAAAGAGCAGAGGGGCTTACTATTGACGATTTGCCGCTTTGAGTTATACTAAATAATTGCCCAAATTTTCATAACATAATAAGTGCTAACTTAAAACCAAAATTTCTATGACAGGAAAATTCGAACGAACCAAACCCCACGTCAACATTGGCACCATTGGCCACGTTGACCATGGGAAAACCACTTTGTCTGCAGCTATCTTGCATGTATTGAAGCTCAAGGGGTTTGTCGCATCAGAGAAGAGCGTGGACCAGATTGACTCGGCTCCAGAAGAGAAGCAGAGGGGGATTACCATTTCGCTCACGCACTTGGAGTACGAAACAGAAAAGCGCCATTATGCGCACATCGATGCTCCGGGCCACGCAGACTATATTAAAAATATGATTACGGGAGCGGCCCAGATGGACGGGGCGATTTTGGTGGTGTCTGCGCCCGATGGACCCATGCCCCAAACCAGAGAACATATTCTGCTTGCGCGCCAGGTAGGATTGCCTTATGTGGTGGTGTTTTTGAACAAAGTTGATATGGTAGATGATCCTGAAATTATAGATCTTGTGGAGTCTGAAATAAGAGAACTTTTGAATAAATATAATTTCCCGGGCGACAAGGTACCCATCATCCGCGGGTCTGCCTTAAAAGCGCTGGAGGTAAAATCAGCAGACGATGAGGCGGCAAAGCCGATTTTGGACTTAATGGCGGCTGTGGACGAAAACGTGCAGGAACCGGTTCGCGAAATTGATAAACCCTTCTTAATGGCAATTGAAGACGTATTCTCTATTGAGGGGCGCGGAACAGTGGCAACAGGCAGAATCGAAAGAGGAATCGTTCATCCAAACGACGAAATTGAAGTTGTGGGAATTAAACCCACCACAAAAACGGTTGCCGTCAGCGCGGAAATGTTTAATAAGATGCTCGATGAAGGAAGAGCAGGCGACAACGTGGGAATTTTGCTTCGAGGTTTGAAGAAAGAAGACATTGAAAGAGGACAAGTCTTGGCAAAGCCAGGGTCGCTTACGCCTCACACTGAATTTGAAGCTGAAGTATATATTTTAACCAAAGAGGAAGGAGGCCGGCACACGCCATTTTTTAAAGGGTACAAACCCCAGTTTTACTTCCGTACAACCGACGTAACAGGAGAAGTTGCGTTGCCCGAAGGAACCGAAATGGTCATGCCCGGAGACACCATTACCTTTCGAGTGAAATTGTTGGTGCCTATTGCCATAGAAGAACAGCAGAGATTTGCAATCAGGGAAGGAGGAAAAACGGTTGGAGCAGGAGTGGTAACTAAGATTATACAGTAGGATGGCAAAAGCAGAGAGCGAAGAAAAAGGAACAGAACAGAAAGTGCGGATTAAAATTTCAGCCTATGATCATAAGGTGATTGACGCTTCCTGCAAACAGATTATTGATACGGTGCTTAGACAAGGCTGTGAGTTGGTGGGACCAGTGCCTCTGCCCACCGCTATTAAGAAGTACACGGTGAACCGCTCGGCCTTTGTGCATAAAGACGCGAGAGAACAGTTTGAAATGCGAACGCATAAGCGCCTTATAGATATTTTGAATCCGAATCCGAAAGTGATTGACGCCTTAACGAGTTTGAACCTGCCAGCAGGAGTAGATATTGAAATCAAGATGTAAGTATGATATAATTTTTACGCCTGACAATTTAAGGGACTGACCCTGAAAACAAGGCTCGCGCCGGGGGTTAGACCCCGCGTTTTTTTATGAAAGCGATACTCGGAAAAAAAATTGGAATGACGCAGATTTTCCAGCAAGAGAAGGTAATTCCCGTTACCTTGATTGAAGCCGGCCCTTGTAAAGTCACGCAAGTGAAAACGAAAGGAAAGGATGGATATGACGCAATACAGATGGGCTTTGAGGAAATTGTCAAACGCAAGAAGATCACGAAATCCAAGAGAGGAAAACCGTTTGTTTCTATAAGAGAGTTTCGCGCCGCCTCCGATAAATCTACGGCTCGCCAAGGGGATATTGTTGACGTGTCGATTTTTGAGGAAGGTGACAAGGTTCAGGTTTCAGGAATTTCCAAAGGCAAGGGATTTCAAGGAGTAGTAAAGCGCCATGGGTTTTCGGGAAGAAACGCAACACACGGCGTCAAGCACGAGGAACGTACGCCCGGATCTGTGGGAACTTCTGTTCCAGAGAGAGTGATCAAAGGGAGAAGATTGCCTGGACGTATGGGATCAGACAGGGTTACGGTGAAGAACTTGAAAATCGCAAAAGTGGATAAGGCCAATAATATGTTGGCTATCAAGGGAGCAGTTCCCGGAAGAAGGGGTACATTGCTTGAAATTCGCGGGTTATGAAGATTGCAACATACAGGAAAACCGGAGAAAAGGCTGGAGAAATGGAGTTGTCAGAAAAGATTTTTGGGGTTGAACTGAATCCTGATTTGGTACATCGTATAATGCTTCTGCAGCAGGCAAATCGCCGCCAGGTTTCAGCTCATACAAAAGGCAGAGGAGATGTTTCTGGTGGCGGTAAAAAACCCTGGGCTCAAAAACATACGGGCAGAGCTCGTCATGGTTCGATCAGATCACCGATTTGGAAGGGAGGCGGGGTGTCGCACGGCCCAACAAAAGAGCGCAATTTTAAGAGGAAAATCTCAAAAACAATGCGCAGAAAAGCATTGTGTATGGTGCTTTCTGAAAAAGTAAAAAAGGACTTAGTGGTATTGCTCGAAGAGTTAAAGCTTGAGGGAGGTAAAACCAAGGCCTTGGTCCAAATGCTTGGCAAGTTGCCTTGCGACAAAAAAAATATCCTGATCATCCTGCCCGAAATGGATCAAGAGTTGATTCGTGCAGGGAATAATTTGTCTTTCGCAAAAACAATGCAGGCGCGCGAACTCAACGTATTGGATCTCTTGAACGCAAAATATTTGGTGATGCCAAAGGATTCCTTAGAAGTAATCGAAAAAACTTTTGCAAAATAATATGACCGCCCTGAAGATTTTTGGGAAAAAGAAAAAAGAAATCAAGAGAAAAGAGGAGTCGAAAGTTGCACCTGTAGAGGGAATGCAGCAGGCCAAAGTTGCCTTGAGCATAGGTCAGCACTTAACAAGGCCTCATATTACAGAAAAGGCAACCGAGCTTGCCTCGGCCAAGAATCAGTATGTGTTTCAAGTACAGACGCGCACAACCAAAAAAGAAGTTAAAAAAGACGTGGAGAAAATGTATGGCGTAACCGTGGAGAGAGTGCGGATTATCAATGTGCATCCCAAAGAAGTGAGATTAGGAAGAACCAAAGGAGTAAAAAAGGGTTATAAGAAAGCAATCGTGAAAGTAAGAGAAGGGCAAAAGATAGAAATACTACCGACATGAAATATGGAATTATAACAAAAAAGAGACCGGAGAAACAATTGCTTTTACGCCTCAAGAGAACTGGAGGGAGGAACAATCGCGGACGCATTACGATGTGGCATCGGGGCGGGGGAGCCAGAAAGCTCTACCGGAAGATTATGTTTGGCCAAACGCAGTTGGGGCAGAAAGGAAAGGTAAGCGCAATTGAATATGACCCGAATCGCAACGCATTTATTATGCTTGTAGAGTATGCAGATGGTCAAAAATACTATATGCTTGCTCCTCATGGAATTGGAGTGGGAGATGAGATTGTGTGCGACGAAAAAACCGAAGTGAAGCGGGGAAGCCGCATGAAACTAAAAAATATTCCATTAGGCGAGCTGGTGTACAATATTGAGCTCGTGCCCGGTCGCGGCGGAACAATGGTAAGATCTGCCGGCAATTCTGCCAAGATAGAGGGGCACGACGGCAAATACACTCAACTCGTATTTCCTTCGAGCGAAGTAAAAAGAATGTTGGGCGAGTCTTTCGCTTCCCTTGGAGTGGTATCGAACCCGGAATTTATGTATGAAAGAGTAAAAAATGCAGGACGCTCAAGACTCAAAGGAATAAGGCCTCATGTAAGAGGAAGTGCAATGAACGCTGTGGATCATCCTCATGGAGGCGGTGAAGGAAAAACGCCCATTGGCTTGAAATATCCGAAAACTCCATGGGGCAAGCCCGCTCTGGGCGTGAAAACCAGAAAATCAAAGAAATGGACGAATACGTTTATTGTGCAAAGAAGAAAGAAGAAAGAAAAACATAAGAAATAGTGTATGGCACGATCACTCAAAAAAGGTCCTTATTTAGATGAGAACTTGCTGAAAAAAATTGCGGGTTTAAAGCCCGACGGCAAAACCGTGGTAAAAACTTGGTCTCGCAGAGCTACGATAAGTCCTGAAATGGTGGGATTTATATTTGCGGTGCACAATGGAAAGGCGTTTGTGGAAGTGCAGGTGGCAGAAGATATGGTGGGGCACAAATTAGGAGAGTTTTCACCAACGACGAAGTTCGCGAGGCATGGAGGAAAGATGCAAAAGGAAATCGAACAAAAGCAGGGAGAAGCTGAAAAAACGTAAATCTATGCAGAGCAAAGCTACATTGCGATATTTGCGAATTGCGCCCAGGAAAGTGAGACTTGTTGCAGAATTGATACGCGGGAAAAAGGTGAGTGAGGCTCAGACCATTTTACGATTTTGCACCAAAAGCGCAGCTAATCCTTTGCAGAAAATGCTTCATTCTGCCTTAGCTTCCTTTACATCCAATGTTCAGTTAGACGAGACAAATCTCTATATTGCAAACGTTGCAGTGCAGGAAGGTTCCAAACTCAAGAGATATCGTCCGCGCGCGAGAGGTCGCGCCTACCCTATCCAAAAGAAAACTTCCCATATTACTTTGGTGCTCTCTGAAGTTGTTCCAACCACAAAAGAGAGTAAAAAAGAGAAAGCCACAGTTCTCAAAACAGGAGTAGAAGCGCGGGAGGAGCAGCAAGCGAGAGCAGAAAAACCAAAGTTTAGACCCATGAAAGAAATTGCAAAGCCTAAAGTCGAGAGGGGCTTTGAACGCATATTCAGGCGAAAAGCAGTTTGAAAAATATGGCACATAAAGTTCACCCCAAAATATTTCGCATAAAAGAGACGGCTGATTGGCATTCTCGTTGGTTTGAAAAAAATGCGTACAAAGAAACTTTGCGCGAAGATTATTTAATGCGATCTTACATCACAAAGAAATTAAAAGAAGCCGGTGTCGCAAGCGTTGAAATTGAACGTTTCGCCGGGAAAATCTCCCTTATCATTAGTACGTCAAGACCCGGTTTAATCATTGGACGAGGAGGATCTGGTATCGAGGAGCTGCGCAAGACGATTGAAAAGATTTTGGAAAAAGATAAAAAAAGCAGATACAGAGAAGTAAAGGATAACCGGAAAAGAGAAATTCGTTTGGAAATAAGGGAAATTAAAAATCCCTGGGATTCAGCTTCTTTGACAGCCCAGTGGGTTGTGCAGCAACTCGAGAAACGAATGCCGTTCCGGAGGGTGATGAAGCAGACTCTAGGCAAAGTGATGGCGAATAAGCACATTGAGGGAGCGAAAGTGCAAATATCCGGAAGGCTTGGAGGGGCCGATATTGCGCGTACAGAAAAACTGAAAATGGGAAGATTGCCCTTGCAAACATTGCGCGCGAGAATTGATTATGCATTAGTGGAGGCTAAGACCAAGTATGGAATGATTGGGGTGAAAGTATGGATGTATAAGGGAGAGAAATTTGATTAATCCTTCGATAAACTCAAGACAAGTATGTTGACGCCCAAAAAAGTAAAACATCGAAAATGGATGAAAGGAAGAAGAAGGTTCAAAGGGGTGGAGTCTCGGGGAACCGAGGTTTCTTTCGGCTCATATGGCTTAAAAGCAGAAGGAACCAAATGGGTTTCTGCACGCCAGCTGGAAGCTTCCAGACGGGCGATCATCCGTTATCTGCGCAAAGGCGGAAAGATGTGGATTCGCGTGTTTCCCGATAAACCAATCACGAAAAAGGGTTCAGAAGTACCCATGGGCGGCGGAAAAGGAGGTGTGGATCATTACGCAGTGGCTGTAAAGCCCGGAAGAATTCTTTTTGAAATAGATGGACTGAAAGAAGAGGTCGCAAAAGAAGCCTTGCGCAAAGCAGGAGCGAAGCTGCCCGTGAAGACAAAGTTTGTAAAACGATAGAGATGAAAACGGCCGAATTACAAAGGAAAACTGTAGGAGAGCTCCAAAAAATGGTAGCCGAAGAACGCGGCAAGTTGCAGCAATTGCGGTTTGATCTGCCCGGCGGCAAAGTGAAAAATGTGAGGGAAATTCGGAAAATCCGAAGAAATATTGCGCGCATATTAACATTGTTGAAACAAAAGCAGTAAATGTATGGCCAAACGAAGACTAACCGGAATAGTAGTTTCAGACAAAATGGCAAAGACCGTGGTAGTGAAAGTACAAAGACTCAAGCAGCATTTAAAATATCTGCGGCGCATGCGGATGCACGAGAAATACAAGGCGCATGATGAAAAACAGGAATACCATACAGGAGATAGGGTGGTTATTGAGGAAACCAGGCCATTGAGCAAAGAGAAACGATGGCGAGTGATAGAAAAATTATGATTCAACCTAAAACCAAATTAAAAGTCGCAGATAATACAGGAGCAAAAATGATTCAGTGTTTTCATGTACTGGGAGGTACGCGCCGTCGATACGCGCAGATTGGCGATATTATTGTTGCCGCTGTAAAAGTCGCAGAACCCCGACGAATAGTAAAGAAGCACGAGGTTGTTCGGGCGGTAATTGTGCGGCAAAAAAAGCCTTTCAGGCGAGCAGATGGATCTTATATTTCATTTTCCGAAAATGCAGCGGTTCTCTTGGAAAAAGAAAAAGAGCCAAAGGGAGGTCGGATTTTCGGCCCCATTCCCCGTGAAATTCGAGATAAAGGATTTACAAAAATAGCAGCTTTGGCGCCGGAATTATTATGAAAATAAAGAAAGGCGACAACGTGTTGGTGATCGCAGGAAAGAACCGTGGAAAGAAGGGAAAGGTTTTGCGCGCGCTTCCCGGGGAAGCAAAGATTGTCGTAGAAGGAGTCAATATGCGCAAAAAGCACGTCAAACCAAAGCGCGCAGGCCAGAAAGGGCAGATCGTGGAGATGCCGAGCGTATTTTCAGTTTCGTCGGTAAAGCTTGTCTGTACCAAGTGCGGAAAGGCGACCAGAGTAGGATACAAAGTCGAGGGTGGAAAGTCTGAAAGATCTGGCAAAGCCAGAAAAGTAAGAATGTGTAAGAAGTGTGGAGCAGATATCTAGTATATTGTATTTAGCATATGGAAAGCATGAAAACAAAATATAAGAAAACAGTGGTTCCTGCCATGATGGAGAAATTTAACTATAAAACCGTGATGGCTGTTCCGCGTTTGCAAAAAGTTGTATTGAACACCGGGTTTGGCAGATTAGTTGCAGCAAAAACCGGAGACGATCTTAAGAAAACGCTGGAGGCGATTGTGCTCGACATATCAGGTATCGCCGGCCAACATGCCATGGTAACTAAAGCCAAGCATTCGGTTGCAGGTTTTAAGCTTCGAGAAGGAGCGCCCGTGGGAGCGAAAGTAACGTTGCGAGGGAAAAGGATGTACGAGTTCCTTGATCGATTGATTCATGTGGTGCTTCCGCGTTCAAGAGACTTTCGCGGATTGCCAGTTTCCAACCTGGATGAAAGAGGAAATTTGACCATTGGCATCCGGGAACATATTTTCTTTCCTGAAATTTCCGTAGAGAAGGTGCGCAATAGTATTGGTCTTCAGGTAACGGTTAATACAACCGCAAAAACGAAAGAAGAAGGATTGGCGCTGTTTCAATTGCTCGGCTTTCCCTTAAAGCAGGCTCATATGTAAAAATTGTATGGCAAGCGAAGCTCAAATTTCCAAATCAAAGAAAAAACCAAAATTCAAAAGCAGGATTACAAACCGATGTTTTAGATGCGGAAGAAAGCGCGGGTATATGGGGGATTTTGACTTGTGTCGCGTGTGCTTTCGCGAATTGGCAAATCAGGGGTTTATACCAGGAATTACGAAATCAAGCTGGTGAAAAAACTATGGTAGATCCAATTGCAGACATGTTAAATCGTTTAAAGACAGCTCAAGCCGTAAAAAAAGAGACGGTGGAAGTTCCGTTTTCGCAGCAAAAATATGCGATTGCGAAAATTTTAGAAAAGAAAGGATTTGTAAAAACCGTGGACCTTAAAGGAAAGCGAATAAGAAAGATCATCGATATTTCTTTGCGCTATTTCAAAGAAGCTCCTGGAATCTTGGGGACTAAGCGTATCTCCAAACCCGGGCAAAGAATATACGCGTCCTTCCAGAAGATAAAGCGTGTAAAAAATGGACAGGGAATTGCGATTATTTCCACGTCGAAAGGTTTAATGACGGGGGAAGAAGCAAGAAAAGAAAAAGTAGGAGGTGAAATCCTGTGTGAAATTTGGGGGTGAGAGTAAAGGTATTTACTCTCACGGGCGATTTAGCCAAGTTTGACTTGGCGTTAAAAATCGCCCAGGGGAAAAACATATGAGTAGAATAGGCAAAAAACCAATAGAAATACCGACAGGAGTGAGTGTGCAGATCGAGAGCCAAAAGGTGCAAGTGAAAGGTCCAAAGGGAGAACTCTCTCGCGATTTCAGGCCCGAAATTTTGATAGAGCAGAAAAATAACAGCTTGATTGTTACCCCGCTGGTTCATTCCAAGTTAGGAAAATCTTTATGGGGTTTGACACGCACGCTTCTTTTCAATATGATTCAAGGGGTTTTGCAGGAATATAAGAAGCGATTGGAGATTGAAGGAGTGGGATATCGGGCTGCTATGGAAGGCGATTCTTTGACATTGAATTTAGGATTTAGCCACCCTGTGAAAATGAAGATCCCCGAACACATAACGGTTTCAATTGATAAAAACATGATTATTGTAGGCGGAGTTGACAAAGAGCAGGTAGGGCAGTTTGCCGCAAGAATCAGAAAGATGCGCGTTGCTGAACCTTATAAAGGGAAGGGTATTCGATATCAAGGCGAGGTTATCCGTCGAAAGCTTGGGAAAAAAGCAGTAAGTTCCGCAGGAGCCGGAGGATAGTATGACCAAAACAACCAGAAAAGACAAAAGAATACAGCGCAAAAAGAGGATACGTGCAAAAATCGCGGGCAATGCAACAAAACCCCGTTTAGTGGTGTTTCGCTCGAACAAACATTTGTACGCGCAGTTAATCGACGACGAAAAAGGTCAAGTGTTGGCTGCTTCATCGGATGTAAAAATAAAATCAGAGCAAAAAAGAACAAACATTGCAAAAGAAGTCGCCAAGAACATTGCAGAAAAAGCCAAAGAACAAAAGATTGGCAACATAGTTTTTGATCGGGGTGGATACAAGTATCATGGGCAAGTAAAGGTTTTGGCACAAGAACTGCGCAAGCAAGGAATTGCGTTTTAATTGTATGGTTTTATTCAATAGAAGGTTAAAGAGGGGTGAGCAAAGATCTGGAAGATCTCGGGGACCAAGGCCAGAGGCAGACGCACGGCTGCTTGATTTAGCTCGCGTCACGCGAGTTGCTGCAGGGGGCCGTAGGTTTCGCTTTCGCGCGGTTGTTATTTCAGGCGATAAACAAGGAAAATTGGGCGTAGGATTGGCCAATGGATTAGATGTTGCTCAAGCAATAGAAAAAGCAACGCTTAAAGCAAAGAAACAAGCCATCTTAGTGCCTATGCAAAAAGGGACAATTCCTCACGAAGTGCAGGCAAAATTCGGCGCATCAAAAGTATTGCTGCGTCCTCAAAGAGGCGGCCGCGGTTTGGTTGCCGGAGGGCCGATACGAATTATTTGTGAGTTCGCGGGAATTCAGAATATATCGGGAAAGTTTACTTCGAGAACTCATAATAAGCTTAACAATGCGTTGGCAACAATCAAGGCCTTACAGAAGTTAAAAGTAGAAAAGAAAAAAGATGCAGATACATCAAATCCAACCAATTCATAAAAACCGCAAGACAAAACGTATTGGCCGAGGCGGAAAGAAGGGTACATATTCTGGCCGAGGAATGAAGGGACAAAAGGCTCGCACAGGCTACAGGAGGCAGCCGAGGATAAGAGAATTGCTCAAAAAGTACCCTAAATTGCGCGGATATCGAAGATCGGTTGGAGCAAGAGCAATTCCGGTAAATCTTGCTCGATTGGACAAATACTTTCACAAGGGAGAAACAGTGAATCCCGATATATTGGCGCAAAAGAAAATCGCAGGTAGAATAAAGGGGAAGGCTCTTGCCATTAAGATTCTGGGCGCCGGAGAAATAACAAAGGCGCTTACCATTGAAGGCTGTCAGGTATCCAAGGCGGCAAAAGAAAAAATTGAGAAAGTAGGAGGCAAAATACTATGATAGAGAAGCTTCTTTTAATTTTCAAACTTTCTGACTTGCGGAACAAAATCCTTTTTGTCTTAGGTGTATTCGTGATCTTTCGTTTGATGGCGAATATTCCTATCCCTGGGATTGACGCTTCTCGTCTGCAGGCGTTTTTCCAAGATAATCAGCTGTTTGGTTTGCTCAACTTATTTACGGGAGGCGCATTAGATACGCTTTCTATTGCGATGCTCGGGTTGGGGCCGTATATTACCGGCGTTATCGTGATGCAATTGCTTACGATGATTTTTCCGCCATTGGAACGAATGTATAAAGAAGAAGGAGAAACAGGGAGAAGAAAATTCAACCAATATGGCAGGATACTTACGATTCCCTTTGCGCTTTTACAAGGATACGCATTTTTGACGTTGCTTTCGCGCCAGGGAATCATTAATCAACTTCTCCCTCTTGACTATGTAACAGCGCTAGCCACAATCATAGCGGGAACTGTGTTTTTGATGTGGTTAGGCGAGTTGATTACAGAAAAGGGGATTGGGAATGGAGTATCCCTATTGATTTTTGCAGGCATCGTGGCAGAGTTTCCCTTGAGTATTCGCCAGTTGTTTGTTGACTGGGATCCATCACGTTCTTTCGCGATTGCCGCTTTTTTTGTAATGGCAATAGCCATTATTGCGGGTGTTGTATTTGTCACCGAAGCAAGGCGCAATATTCCGGTATCGTATGCAAAGCGCGTACGCGGCAACAAAATATATGGTGGCACTTCCACTTATCTTCCTCTCTCTGTAAATCCAGCGGGTGTGATTCCCATTATTTTTGCTTTGTCGCTCCTTACATTCCCTGGAATGGTTGCAAATTTCTTTTTGGGGGCGGAAGGTTTTCTGGGTCAGATTGCGCGATTTTCCCAGGCATACTTTAACCCAAGCTCATGGCCCTACATTATCGCATACTTTATTTTGGTTGGTTTGTTTACCTTTTTCTATACTGCAGTAACATTTGATCCCAAATCGATTTCTTCAAACTTGCAAAAGATGGGCGGGTTTGTGCCAGGAGTGCGGCCCGGAGCTTCCACGGCAGGGCATATCAAGTACATCTTAAATCGTGTGCTTTTAATTGGTGCCCTGTTTTTGGGCAGCGTGGCTATTATGCCATTTTTGGTGCAGCGTGCCACTGGTTTTACCGCTTTTCAATTTTTGCTCGGGGGAACGGCGCTCTTAATTATGGTTTCGGTGGCTTTAGAGACCATGCGCCAAATCAGAGCCCAGCTCCAAATGCGCGATTATGACACCTTCTAAAAAAAGCTCAAAGCTCAAAGCTCAAAGCTCAAAAGTTGTTATCTTGCTTGGCCCACCCGGCGCAGGAAAGGGAACCCAAGCAGAACTCTTGTCGCAAAAACTTAACCTTTTTTATTTTGAGACAAGTAAGCTTTTAGAGGAGCGATACAGAAACATACGGAAGGGAGAATATGTGGAGGCCGACGGCCAAAAGTATTATTTGGCGGACGAGAAGAAAAAATGGGAAACAGGAGAATTAAATAGTTTTCCCTTCGTTACCAAGATCGTAATCGAGCGGTTTTCGAAACTCCATGACGAAGGAAGGGGTTTGCTTCTTGCGGGTTCGCCCCGCTCTCTCTACGAAGCAGAAAGAGAGATGCTGTTTCTCCAAAAAGCGTATGGAAAGCGGAACATTCATGTGATTATTTTGAACATAAGCGAAGAGACCACTATTGAACGCAATTCAAAGCGCCGGATCTGCGAATTGATGCGCCACCCGATTTTGTCAAACGTGGAAACGGAGTCTCTTACCATGTGCCCGCTTGATGGGTCGAAACTTATCAAAAGAACGGGCCTCGATGATCCAGATTCAATCAAAGTTCGGCTCCAAGAGTATCGTAACCACACATTTCCAATTATCCAATACATAAGGGCGCAGGGGTTCCAAGTAGAGGAGATTGATGGGTTAGGGTCGCCCGCCCAAGTTTTCAGGGATAGTATGGCAGTATTAGAAAGAAAATGATTCCAATCAAGACGCCACAAGAAATCGCAATCATGCGAGAGGGCGGGCATGTGTTAGCGCAGATAATGAAAGAACTCGTTTTGCAGGTGCGCCCAGGAGTGAGTACCGAAGAACTCGACAAATTCGCAGAACAAAAAATTAGAAAAGCCGGAGCTACGCCGGCTTTTCTAAACTATCAGGGTTTTCCACGAACACTTTGCGTTTCAGTAAACGAAGAGGTGGTGCATGCCATTCCCTCTGCAGAGAAAATTTTAAAAGAGGGCGATATTATTACGCTTGATTTAGGCTTAATTCACAAAAGATATTATTTGGATATGGCGCGCACCGTGCCTGTGGGCGAAATTGATGAGAAAGCAACGCGTTTGGTAAAAGTTACTCAAAAGGCATTGAAGTTAGGCATTGCAAAAGTGCGATCCGGCGCAACCACTGGTGATATTGGAAATACGATTCAACGTTTTGTGGAGGGAAAGGGATTTGGCGTTGTTCGCGAACTTTGCGGTCATGGCATCGGCAAAGAACTTCATGAAGATCCCCAGGTGTTGAACTATGGGAAAAGAGGGGCTGGCCTTGAGCTTGTCGAAGGGATGGTCATTTGCATTGAACCTATGGTTACTGCAGGTGACTGGCAGGTGAAGCGCGCCAAAGACGGCCATACGTTTGTAACCCGCGACGGCTCCCTGTCTGCCCATTTTGAAGATACT
>ERZ1292623.2852-Hain-H51-01um-R1-2852-length-15138-cov-4_pt1 | contig 15138 bp, 11 predicted proteins | sample MGYA00564398_ERZ1292623 | MGnify/ENA primary metagenome ERZ1292623 (study PRJEB36523, sample SAMEA6512633) | groundwater metagenome | collected 2019-01-07 | study: AquaDiva: Metagenomics assemblies of 32 groundwater samples
CAGTAACGCTGAGCGCTGACCCTGAAAACGTAATCTTAACCTTGTCGCCATCTTTGATCTGTCCGCGAATAATTTTGTCTGCGAGCTGATCCAGGATCGCTTTTTGTATGAGCCGCTTGATGGGACGCGCCCCGAAATCCGGATCGAACCCGTTTTCAACGATATACTTCTTTGCCGCGGCGTCAATCGTGACCTTCATCCCACGCTCGACGAGCCGTTCTTTCAGAAGCTCGATTTGGAGATCTACGATCTTCTCAATCGCAGAGCGCCGGAGCACATTGAAGATGATGACTTCGTCAATGCGATTCAGAAATTCTGGTTTGAATGATTGCCGAAGTGACTCCTGCACTTTTTCGCGGAATGTCTGCTCCGTCGGAGATGTGGCATCTTTTCCCTCCGAAGAAAATCCTATCTGGGACATTTCTTTGAAGTAGTGACTCCCCACATTCGACGTCATGATGATAATGCAGTTCTTGAAATTCACCGTCTTTCCCTTTGCATCGGTGAGCCGTCCGTTGTCGAAAATCTGGAGGAGAATATTCATGACTTCCGGGTGCGCTTTCTCGAGTTCATCGAAAAGGATTAAACTGTACGGCCGGTGACGGATCGCTTCAGTGAGCTGTCCCCCTTCCTCAAAACCAACGTAGCCAGGCGGTGAGCCAATGAGACGGGAGACCGAGTGTTTCTCCATGTATTCCGACATATCGATCCGAACCATTGCTTTTTCGTCGTTGAACATAAACTCCGCGAGCGCTCTTGCGAGCTCGGTTTTACCTACTCCGGTAGGCCCGAGGAACAGGAACGATCCTGATGGCCGATGTTCGTCTGAAAGCCCTGCGCGAGCTCTCCGTAACGCGCTCGCCACTGCCCCAATTGCCTCGGGTTGTCCTACCACCCGACCTTCGAGGACGGATTCGATGCGCGAGAGCTTCTCGCTTTCCGATTCGAGCATTCTCGTCACGGGAATCGCTGTCCACCGCGACACCACCGCCGCAATGTCTTCCTCATCTACCAGCTCTTTTATGAAGGCGTGACCGGACGCAGAACTCTTTCCCGCAGAACCAGACCCGGCTTTGCCGGGCTTCCGAGATTTCTTTCCGGAAAAATGCTTCTTTTCGAAGGATTGATACTCCTTTTCTGCCTGCGGCAATTCTCCGTAGAGAATTTGAGCGATTTTTCCTAAATCTCCCCCCCGTTCTGCGACTTCTGCCTCGCGCCGGAGGTTTTCGATGCGGCGCCGGAGATTGTGGAGATTCTCAAATGCCATCTTTTCGATGTGCCAGTTCGCTGAAAGTTCATCGTTCTTGCCTTTCAGATCCCCGAGTTCCCGATCAATTTCCTTCAGACGCTCCTTTTTTTCCTCGGCACCGTCCTTCGTGAGCGCCGAACGTTCAATTTCGAGGCGGGTAATATCCCTCCGCGCCCGGTCAATTTCCGCAGGCGTACTTTCGGACTCCAGGCGGCGTACTGCCGCGGCTTCATCGATCAAATCCACCGCTTTGTCGGGAAGAAACCGGTCGGTAATGTAGCGCGCGGAGAGGTTCACTGCGGCAATAAGTGCCTCGTCTGAAATGCGGAGACCATGGTGACTTTCATATTTTTCCTTAAGCCCCCGAAGAATTGCGATCGCGTCTTCTACTGAAGGTTCTTCAACAAAAATCGGCTGGAATCGCCGCTCGAGCGCGGGGTCTTTTTCGATGTGTCGCTGGTACTCTCGGGTAGTCGTAGCCCCAATCGCATGAAGTTCCCCTCTCGCAAGCGGTGGCTTTAAAAGATTAGAAGCGTCCACGGCTCCTTCCGCAGCGCCCGCTCCCACAATCATATGGATCTCGTCTATAAAAAGGATGAGGCGACCCGCCGCATTCTGGATTTCCCGGATGAACGCTTTTAAGCGATCTTCGAACTCACCGCGGAATTTTGTCCCGGCGATTAAGCTCCCAAGGTCCAACATAATGATTTCCTTGCCTTTCAGGGTTTCCGGAACATCACCCGAGACAATGCGCTGGGCAAGTCCTTCAACGATTGCGGTTTTCCCCACTCCCGGTTCTCCGATTAACACCGGATTATTTTTTGTGCGCCGGGAGAGTACCTGGATCACGCGCCGGAGTTCTTCTTCTCGTCCGATCACGGGATCAAGCTTCCCATCGCGCGCCCGGTCAGTCAGATTAATCGCGTATTTTTCCAATACCTGAAATTTGCTCTCGGGTGTTTCGTCGGTAACCCGGGTTGAACCTCGGAGTTGTGCCAAGATCCGGAACGCACCCTCGCGCCGGAGGCCGAATTTCTCGAGGAGCGACTGCGCTGCTGAAGCAATTTCGAGGATAGAGAGGAGAAGATGCTCGCAGGAGATAAATTCATCCTTCTGGGAGAGTGCTATTTTCCCTGCCCGATCCAAGACCTGCATGACTTCCTGGGAAAGATAAAGCTGACCGACGGTCGAAGCAGAGAAAATCTTTGGGAGCTTTTTCAGTTCTTCTTCGAGTGACTGGTCAAGATTTTCGAGGTTTACCCCTGCTTTCAAAAGGAGCGGTCGCACGAGCGATTGCTCATCAACAAGGAGGGCCGAGAGCAGGTGGAGCGCACGGAATTCCCCATGGTTCCGCTGGGCTGCAAGGTCCTGGGCATTTTGGAGCGCTTCTTGTGCCTTGATAGTGAACTTGTGAAAATTTCTCATATTTCGATAATATCGTGATTAGCAATCTATGGTCAAGAGTGCTAAAGCGCGCTCGGGCATTCTCCGAAGCTTTCTTTCTTCTCCTTCCTACTTACTATAACAAATTTTCTCCGCAATTAGTGATCACTTCCGTTCTGCGAGAGTAACTTCGCGTGTGAGTTCTTTCCCTTTCCGCAGCACCTTCACAGGAACCGTTTCTCCTACCCGGCGTCCGGCAATAATGGATGCGAGCGATCGTTCGGGAGAAATTTTCTCTCCGCCAAGCTCTACGATGATGTCTTCCGCAAGAACCCCTGCCTTTTCCGCAGGAGAATTCTGAATCACCCCGGGGCCTTCCGCGTTTCCACGGACGATGGCACCTGCTTCCACTGAAAGTTTTTCCCGGTCCGCAAGTTCAGCAGTGATGAGTATGTAACGCACCCCAAGGAATGGGAGACTTATTTTTCCGGTTGACCGGACTGATTCGACGTCGCGGATGACGTTTTTCACCGGAATCGCGAACCCGATATTCTCGGCACCTTCCGCAACCGCCGTGTTCACGCCGATGACTTCCCCGCGGAGATTCAAAAGCGGTCCCCCGGAATTTCCCGGGTTGATCGCGGCATCGGTCTGAATGAGTCCTTCGAGCCGCTCCACTGATCCGCTGCCGGACGCGGTAATCGCACGCGAGAGGCCGGAGACAATGCCTACGGAAACCGTGTTCCGGAATTCACCAAGTGCGTTTCCGATTGCAATCGCACTCTGCCCAAGCTTCACCACATCCGAACCTGCAAGCGCCACCGTTGGGAAATCTTTCCGGCTCGACTCAATCTTCACAATCGCGAGATCCTGGATTGGATCTCGGGCCACCACGCGTGCCTCGTGCTTTTTTCCGTCGTTCGTGAGTACCGTGTAATCGGCGTCTTCATCTGCAACCACGTGCCGATTTGTCACGATGAATCCATCTTGAGAAACAATAAATCCTGAACCACCCCCGATTTCCTGACGTTCCTTACGTCCCGTATCACATGGCTCTTCGAAATCAAACGGTCCAAAGAAATCGGAAAATTCTGGCGGTAGATTACCAAAGGGGCTTACCCGGCACCGCTCGAGCACCGGAAGATTTTTTGTCACAATCACGGAAACTACCGCGGGTGAAGCCCGTTCTACCGCGGCAATAATTGCTGCCTCGTAGTCGGCTGCGGGAACATAGAGCGGCGCATCCGTACGAGTAGGTACAGGAGAATCCGGCGAAAAGAAATTACGCACTGAATCAAAAAGTCCTGCTTCCGCTCCAATGCTCGACACAAGTATTCCAACCCCTACCGAAACCGCAACCACACTGACAAAGAAAAAATTTGTTCGTTTCATAGTTTTTCGTAGATGTTCTTTAATACGCGAATGGTCGTCTTTATCTCTCCCGCGGTGGTTTGCCTCCCGAGAGTGAATCGAACACTCTCTTTTGTCCACGCGACATCGAGGCCCATCCCGCGGAGCACATGGGACGGCGCTGGGGTTCTTGCCGCACACGCAGATCCGGCAGACGCCGCAATACCTTGAAGATCAAGCCGCACCAAAAGTTCAGAGGAAGATATACCGGGAAGATGGAGGTTTGCATTCCCTGGAAGACGATTGCTTCCAGACGGCGGACCATTCAAGTCTGCACCTCGCCAGAATGATTTTATTTCCTTTACGAATTGATCCCGGAGTTTTGAAATGCGGTTACCATCACTTTTTGCACGCTTCCCCAGAATTTCAATCGCCTTACCGAATCCCACGATCGCCTCCCCGTTTTCGGTTCCCGCCCGTAGCCCGCCCTCCTGGGATCCTCCGATAATCATGGGTTCTATATTTGTCCCGTTCCTCACATAGAGCGCCGCTGCTCCCTTTGGACCGAATATCTTATGACTCGAAAAGGTCATGAGATCTGCGCTAAAAATATTAACCATGCAGCCGAGCCAAGGTAACGCTTGTGCCGCATCCACGTGGAAAAGAGGGTAGGGGGATTTATGCGCTTCGCGCGCCGCTCGCACCGCTTCTCCGATGTGGCGAACCGGCTGCACTGCGCCGGTTTCGCTGTTTGCATATCCCACCGAAACAACCACGGTGTGATCGTCAATATGAGGATGGACTACGCGGGGATCCACCATGCCTTCGCTCGATACCGGCAGAAATACAACCTCTCCTCCATCGCGTGCAAGGCGGCGGGCCGGTTCAAGCACCGATTCGTGGTCGGTTACGAGCACTAATATCTTCGGCTTCTTTATATGCGCCGCAGCAACCGCTCCTTGGATTGCGAGATTATTCGCTTCGGTTGCGGATGCCGTAAAAACTATTTCTGCCGCATCCGCTCCGATTGCTCCTGCCATCAGACGGCGTGCGGTAAAAATGGCGGCCGATGCTTCCTGTCCGAATCGGTGAAGCGAGCTCGGATTTCCAAATTTCATCTTATCGTACGTGTGCATTGCGGCTCTGACCGCGGGATCAAGCGGGGTAGTTGCGGCATAGTCGAGGTAGATCCTTCGCATGGCTTTCATGAGCATAGTATAATACCAGAGTGAATCCCGTGAGAGATAATCTAACGTGAACTGCCTGTCATGCAAGGATTATTCGCCATGCGTTACCAAAAAAATAATCTAGTTAACTTACGGTCGTCTGCGGCGACCTATCTCTAACGGAATGAAAACCACCTACTGGTACTGGTTCTGGCGCACGTTCCTTGGACCAAGCCGCCTCCGCCGGAAATTCGTCCGTACCTTTCTCTTTGCGGGTCTTATCCCCTTGATCCTCATGGGGATTGTTTCCATCTATCTCGTGAATTTGACTCATCGGATTGATGTCGCGGAAATTGAAAAAAATGTTGCGACCCAGGTTGCAACTGATATTACGAGAATTTTCCAGGAAACAGTGCTTCTTCTCGATTTCGCGGTGAATTTCGATGAGTTCGCGCCGATTGCCACAAACGAACAGGGATTTTTCCTCCAGGAGATTCTCGATCGAAATTCCTCCCTTGTTGAAGTTTCTCTGGCGTGCGTGATCCCCGAGAGCCCCGAGGGACGATCGTTCTGCCGCTTCGGAGAAGAAACAAGCCGGTGGATGAGGGAAGGAGCAAATCTCGTACCAAGCCCCGAACTGCGTGACCAGAGCGAAAATCCAGGATTTTTTGATGCGCGACTCGGAGAACGCTACACCGGACCGATTGTGTTTGAAAAACCATTTCCCCATTTCACTGTTGCCGCACCGGTTACGAACCGGCTCGGAAAGACGATCGGCGTGCTTCTCGGAAAAATGTCTCTTGAAACTCTCCAGTCGATCGTCTCCGAACGGAGACTCGGTGAAACGGGTTACGCCTACCTCACCGACGAGAACGGGAAAATCCTCTCCTACCCCGATCCTACGTTTATTGGTGCTGCGGGAAAAGAGCTCCTTCCGATAAAAAAAATCATCCAGGAAACCGATGAAGATTTAAGAGGTTCCCAGCGCGGCCGAAGCTATGTGAACCTCGCGGGCGAGCAAGTGACCGGAACCGCAGTCCGTATCCCTGACCTCGGCTGGCTTGCGGTTGCGGAGTGGCCACTCACTGAAACCGAAGCACTCATTCAGACCATTCTTGTTCAGATTGGCATTTTTGCACTCCTCGCATTCATTGTAATCGCCGTGATCGCAACCTGGGTGGCGCTCCGACTCATTGAACCGATTGCGGCACTTAGGCAGGGCACGAGCGTGATCGGTGGAGGAAATTTCAACTACCGAGTAAATATAAAAACCGGCGATGAACTTGAGGATCTTGGAGCGAACCTCAATAAAATGGCAGAAAACCTGAAAGGACTCGAAGAGGTACGCGAACTCCGCCTCCGCACTGACCTCCTCGCCGAAAGTCTCCGCAAAGAGCAAGAACTTTCTAAGCTCAAGGACCAATTCATCACGACGGTATCCCATCAGTTCAATACTCCCCTTTCGGTCATTAAGTGGGCGCTCGCCTCGCTCGAGGGAAAATCAGTGAAACGGGAAGAAATTGATGAAGCGACGCGAGTCATCGGAAAGAGCCAGCGAGATATCGTCGCGATCGTAAATGACCTCGTCACCCTCTCCCAGATTGGCTTTGAGTACCAAAAGACAAATGTGAAACCCGTTGATATAAAACACCTCATCGAGAAGAGTCTCGACTACCTTGCGGAAATTGTAAAAGGAAAAAAACTGGCGATTGAGATAAAAGAAACTGGTGCGAGCACGGTAGCACCCATGAACGAATTCACTATGGCAAAAGCGATGGAGAACCTCATTGATAATGCAGTTGCATATTCGAACGACGGCGGGAAAATCGCAATCGAAATCGGCGGAAGTAACAAAGAGCTTACCCTCACCATCACCGATCAGGGCATTGGCATTCCGGTAGAGGATCAGTCATCAATCTTTCAGCAATTCTTCCGCGCAAAAAATGCAATCCAGAAAAAGAACGTGGGCACCGGCCTTGGACTTTTCATCGCGAAGACGATTGTGGAAGGCCACAACGGAAAAATTTCTTTCCGCTCTTCGGAAAACAAGGGCTCATCATTTACGATCGCTATTCCTCGCTAAGCTTGCGGAAAGCTTCCGCGCGCTCTAGTATGCTTTCGTAAAGCTATGGATCGCCTATTCAACACATCAGTTGGCCTCAAAATGAGCCCGGAACAGATCGTCCGGGAAATGATTGCGTTCATGCAGGCCGACGATACGCGCAAATATAAAATCATCATCGGATCCGATTCCGAGCGAAAAGCTTCGGGTTCCGCAGATTTTGTAACCGCGATCGTGATCCACCGGGTAGGAAACGGCGGCAGGTATTTCTGGCGTCGGACCGTGCTCGACAGAAAATTCCACACGCTCCGCGACCGGATATGGGAAGAAGTGATTATGTCTCTCGACGTTGCACGAGAACTCCTCGACACCGCGAAAAAATTCGAAATGCCGCCGTACGATTTTGAAATTCACGTAGACGTAGGAGAAAACGGCGCGACGCGCGTGATGATCCAGGAGCTCGTGGGCATGGTACGCGCACAGAACTTCGAGGCAAAGACGAAGCCGGAGAGCTACGCGGCGAGCAAAGTCGCGGACCGGCATGTGTGAAAATTAATAAAAAACAATTAACAATTTACAATAGCACTCTTGTTTCTTGTCTGTTATTTATTGTGAATGAGTGCCATGGACAAGTTAGTCTTAGATATCGAAACTTCAAACACGTTCGCGGAGGTAGGCGGCAGGGACCGCCTTGAGGAGCTGAATGTATCTTTGATCGGCGCCTACTCCTACGACGAAAATCGCTACCTCGCGTTCCACGAACACGACATCGCGGCGTTCGAGCCGTACCTGAAACGCGCAGGTCTCATCATCGGTTTTGCGGTGAACCGGTTCGATATTCCAGTTTTAAAGAAACACTTCTCTCTGAATCTCTCGGCAATTCCCCGGCTTGATCTCTTAGATGAAATTGAACTTGTACGTGGCGGCCGGGTGAGTTTGAATATCCTTGCAAAGGCAAATCTGGGAATTGAAAAAACTCACGATGGACTCGATGCTCCCCGGCTCTACCGCGAGGGAAATTTCAAAGAACTTGAAGCGTATTGTTTAAACGACGTGAAGATCACGAAAAATCTCTACGAACTTGTGAAGCGGCAGGGTCATCTTTTAATTCCTGACCGCATGACCGGTGAACTCGTGAAGACCGAGCTCGATTTACGCGAAGCAGAGCTTCCAGCGACACTGTTTTAAAATTATTACTCACCAATAAGACTTTTCAGTTCCTTGAGGTGCGTTTTAAATATATCCTCATCCCGTGCCTCGAGGTTTAATCGGAGGAAATTTTCGGTATTCGAGGGACGTACGCTGAACCACCACTCATGCTTCCCGATGCCAAACTCCATACGGACTCCATCGAGTTTCGAAGTAACACGCGCCCGCCGCTTGAACGCTTCTTCGATCGTCCGCATCGTTCCCTCCTTGTCGCTGATTTCAAAATTGAGTTCTCCGGAAGCCCACACCGTAGGAAGATGCTTCACCCATCCAGAGAGCCGTTCGCCATTCGCTTTCAACCGCGACAGTTGGTTTATAAGACAAATTACCGCAAAGAGCCCAGAATCCGCGTAGAAAAAATCTTTGAAGTAGTAGTGCCCGGATATCTCGGCTCCGAAAGGAACATTTTCTTTCCGCATGAGTTTTTTGATAAAGAAATGCCCCACGCGACAGTCGATGATTTTTTTTCGATCCTTGCGAAGCCCGTCGCGAAGCATAAACCCGCTTCGCACGTCTACGATTGTTGATCCCCTGAAATTTTTTGACATAAGAAGTGCTGCCGCATCGGGACTCAATCGGTTTCCCTCGTCATCTACAAAAAATACCCTGTCCCCGTCCCCGTCGAATACCACTCCTATATCCGCCTTCCACTCGAGTACCTCGCGTCCGAGGTTTTCAAAGGCCCGCCCCACAAGCGGGTTTGGCCCATGCGCCGGGAAACGGCCGTTTGGTTTTACAATAACCACCCTTGAAACGAGGAGCGGGTGATTGGACACAAGTTCTTTCAGCACCGTTCCCACGGTACCATCCGAACAATCGAACACCACCCGAATTGGATGTTTTATCTGAAGCGTAGAACCGAGGAAATCAGCGTAGATTTTCGCGTAGTTTATGTGTTGATGCAACATATAAATAGGAATGTGTGTGCTTCCCTGGGACGCTATCTCCGCGTGGCTCGCGGAGCGCTCTCGCTCCCCCGCCAAGCGGGGTCCGCGAACCCCCGGGAAGCGCACACATTCATCATTTTAGTCATGCTCTCTAAAAACTACAGCACCAATCTTTTCAGCTCTTCACCGCTTATCGGAGCCGCTCCTTTTCCGACTGCTTTTACCCCGTTCCATTCTTTCGGATTATGGGATGCCGTGATCATGATGCCTCCTTTCGCTTTCAGATGGTTTACAAGAAAATAGAGCATGGGACTCGTCATGAGTCCTCCGGCAATCACTTCTCCTTTCACACCGCTCCGCTTCAATGATCCGACCATAGCCCGATAGAGTTCGGGAGAGGAAAGTCGCGCATCGTGACCCACGATGACTTTTCCGCCCCCCCAGAATTTCATGAGTCCACGCGCGATCGCGATAACCACCGTTTCATTTATTTCGGAAGGATATTTCCCTCGCGCGTCGTAGGCCTTAAAAATATGTGGATGGAATCGCATAGGTTACTGCTCATTATATAGGAATACGCCGAGTCGCGGAACAGGAGAGTTCCTCTTTTGAATTCCCTGGTGGCTTGTCGCCTTCTCTACTATAATAAGCAGCATTGAGACAGGCAACTTTCACCCATGAAGAAATCAAAGCGGAAACGTGAATCAAAGAATTCCGACGAGGTAAAATTCATCCCAGTTTCTAAAATTGGAACTGAAACGAAAAAAAGTGTCGCGGCGGTTCTTCTCCTTGGTCTTGCCATCCTTCTTATTCTCGCGAGCATCGACAAAGCGGGACCCGTGGGCACGCTCACATTCCACGGATTCACAAAGCTTTTCGGTATTGGATACTATCTCCTCCCCGGAGTTTCTCTCATACTCGCGCTTCTCTTCTTCTTCACGAGGGAGCGGCGCTTCATGGGAACCACGCTTGGCGCTGCGGCGGGCACGATACTCACGAGTCTCGGACTCATCGATGTTCTTTTCCCCGGGAACGGCGGCTTCATCGGAACCGCGATCGGTTCGCTCGAGGGAGCGTTTGGTAAAACTGCGACGATTGTGCTTACCACCACCCTCATCGTGACTCTTCTCCTCATTGCCGGAAACGCTTCGCTCCGGTTCCGGAAGCGAGAGAACGAAACCTATGTTCACGAAGAAGACGCCGAAACGCCTATTGCAGTCGCCGAGGTAGAAGTAGAAGAAGAAACCACCGAAGCACCGGAAGAAATTGAGGTACCTTCCTCGAGCCAGAAGCGGGAACTCGAAGCCGAACCAGTGGTCGCCGAAGCCGCAACGCTCGCGCCAGCGCTCAAAACCGCGATCGCGAAAGCAAAGGACTACGTCGCCCCGCCCCTCTCACTCCTTAAATCATCAACTGAAAAACCGACATCGGGAGATCTCCGTGCGAATGCGAATATTATCAAGCGTACACTCGAGAGCTTCGGAATCGCCGTGGATATGGGAGAAATCAACATCGGCCCGAAGGTGACGCGGTACACCCTGAAACCCGCTGAAGGGGTGAAGCTTATGAAAATTACGGCATTAAGTCCCGATCTTTCGCTCGCGCTCGCCGCTCATCCAATCCGCATTGAAGCACCGATCCCGGGAAAATCTCTTGTAGGAATTGAGGTGCCGAACAAAGCCGCAGCAATCGTGCGGCTCGGCAACCTCATGGGATACCAGGAATTTTCAAATGGTGGTCCCCTCATGATTCCCCTTGGCCGCGATGTTTCCGGTGAGCCAATCTTTTCTGATATCGAGCGCATGCCGCACCTCCTTGTTGCCGGAGCAACAGGATCCGGCAAATCAATCACGATCCACAGTATCTTGAGCGCCCTTCTTTTCAAGAACGGTCCCGCGACCCTGAAACTCATTTTGATAGACCCGAAACGTGTCGAACTTTCAATCTACGAAGGCATCCCCCATCTCATCGCGCCCGTGATCACCGAGGGAAGAAAATCGGTTGCCGTATTCCGCTGGGCAATCGGTGAAATGGAGCGCCGGTATGAGATGTTACTTCAGGCCCGCGTGCGAGACATCAAAAACTACAACAAGAGCAGTAACGAACCGATGCCCTACATCGTGATAGTCGTTGACGAAATGGCAGATCTTATGGCAAGCTACGGCAAGGAAATCGAAGGTTCGATCGTCCGGCTCGCCCAGATGGCACGGGCAACGGGGATCCACCTTATTGTCTCGACTCAGCGGCCGTCGGTTGAAGTCATCACCGGTCTCATCAAAGCGAACATCACCACGAGAATTGCACTCCAGGTCGCGAGCCAGATCGACTCCCGGACTATCCTCGATGCCGCGGGTGCTGAAAAACTCTTAGGCGGCGGCGACCTCCTCTTTGTTTCTTCTGAATTTTCAAAACCGAAACGCATCCAGGGTGCCTACCTCACCGAAGAGGAAATTCACAAAGTCACCGATTTTATCAAAGAGAATAATGAAGTGGTCACGATTGCCGGAGCATCTTCGTCTCCCGGAGTCGTGGACACCCTCACGGGACCTGGAAATGGAATCTCGCTCGATGGAGGGGATGAGGAAGATGACGAACTGTACGAAGAAGCGGTGCAAGCGGTACGAGACGCAAAGAAAGCATCCGCTTCACTCCTTCAGCGCCGGCTGAAGGTGGGTTATGCAAGAGCTGCACGACTCCTGGACATCATGGAGGCAAAGGGTATTATCGGACCAGGTGAAGGAGCGAAGCCACGAGCAATTCTTATCGAGGAGGATGAAGGGGCAGTCTAGATCGTTATGGAAAAAACATTAAAGGATATTCTGCGGGATGCGATGCAGGCAAAGGGCATAACCGTCATGCGCCTTAGGCAGCAGACGGGAATTGCTGAGCGCTACATCACGGCGTTCCTTGAAGATGCAGTGGATAAGCTTCCTGCGACGCCGTACGCCCGAGGATATTTAATCCGCATCGGTGCCGCACTCGAACTCGACGGCAACGCGCTCTGGGAAATGCACCGCACCACAATGACTTCGAAGAGTTCCGGAGCGGAAGATCGCATGCCGGAGAACCGTTTTGCGCTGAAACGCATGAACCGCAAGCTCGTGTTTGGCATCGGCATCGCTATTCTCGCCGTGGCATATCTCCTCGTGAACGCGAACCGTTTTCTCGGTCGGCCTGAACTCAAACTCACAACCCCAAGTCCCGAAACATCGGTCACGACCGCGAGTATCGTCATGGTCTCCGGCGTCATTGAACCGGGCAACCTTGTCTCGGTTGGCGGTGAAGAAGTATCCGCAGACAGTGAAGGACAATTCGAAACATCTTACCGGCTCGAACCAGGGTTGAATATCATTACCATTTCAACGAAAAATCCAGTAATTGGCAGGAAGAACGAGGTGGTCCGTCAGGTTATCTATGAACCAGGCGCAGAAGAAACAATAGACGACACACAATAGACGACCGACATTGTCCGTTGTTTATTGGATGTCCTATGTTATACTGTCAATTATTAACAACAATTATTTAATACCGCCCTATGGCACCGAAAAAAAACCAAGAAGGTGAGGCGAAATCTGACGACCAAAGCATTGATAAATTACTCGAGACTTTGCAAGACAAGTTTGGAGAGGGTTCGATCATGAAACTCGGCGAGGCGAGAAAAACGGCGGTTGAAGTCATCCCGACCGGTTCGTTCTCGCTCGACTTAGCGCTCGGCGTAGGCGGTCTCCCCCGCGGCCGGGTCGTTGAAATCTATGGGCCAGAGAGTTCTGGGAAAACCACGCTTGCGTTAAACGTCGTCGCGCAAGCCCAGAAGCAAGGCGGCAAAGCCGCGTTTATTGATGCCGAACACGCGCTCGATCCCGAGTATGCGGAAAAACTGGGAGTAAAAATAAACGAGCTTTTGATTTCCCAGCCGGATAACGGCGAAGATGCGCTCAATATTTTAGAGAGCTTAGTTCGTTCCGGAATGATTTCAGTTATTGTGGTTGACTCCGTTGCCGCGCTCACCCCGAAAGCAGAACTCGAAGGAGAAATGGGGGAACAACATATGGGTCGCCAGGCGCGAATGATGGGACAAGCGCTTCGGAAATTGACCGCAATCGCGAATACTACCCACACCCTCATCATTTTCATTAACCAGATTCGGATGAAGATCGGTATTATGTTCGGAAACCCCGAGACGACGCCGGGAGGACGCGCCCTCCCTTTCGCGGCTTCCGTCCGTATCGACATCCGCCGCATCGCGCAGATTAAGAAAGGCGAGGATGTAGTGGGGAACCGAGTGAAAGCGAAGGTAGTGAAAAACAAGGTAGCGCCTCCCTTCAGGCTCGCCGAATTCGACATCACCTTTGGTGAAGGAATCTCCTACGAATCAGATGTGGCGAATACCGCGCTGAAGTACGGCGTAATGACGAAAACCGGTGCCTCGTACATATTCGAAGGAGAAAAAATCGGTGTTGGCATCGAAACAGTCAAGGAACGGCTGAAGGGAGACAAGAAACTACTCCATGAGATTGAGAAGAAGGTGCGGGAGGTTGCTAAGTAGCTCGGAAATGTTATTCTTTGGGAGAAAATGAAATTTCTCGTAAGTGCCATCGTTTTCGGGATATCCTATCTTTTCCTATCATTTAATGACTTTATTTACTTTTCTCTAAATTTCGCAATTACAAAAGGGGCTAGAAGCCTCATTTATGTAATGTTGGCCGGTATCGTGGCGGTCATTACTTTTTTTATTGGAGAACGATTCGAACGAAAGATACAAAACAAAACTTCTGGGACTACCTATACTACTCCGATGACCTTATTAAGTCCGAGACTTCTTCTGTTTGTTTTTTTATTATTGATATTCTTGCCCCTTCCCCAATTTTTTTGTGTTGACGGCTGCGAGCTAATGTCGTCACCCCTTATTTTATCGTTATCGCCATTCTTATTGATTCCAATTTTCCTTATTCAATTTTTGGGAAATGTTATCGTACTTTTTTTCATACTATATTTGGTAGCGAAAAAATTCCGAGATGCACGTTTTATGCCGGAACTCCTCTTTGTCGTCGTGAGTGTTGCTTGGATATTCTTTGCTCCCATCTTTTACGAAAGATGGGCATTCATTCTTCTTGGAATCATATGGTCTGCACTTACTCTTACGTTGGCTTCTCGATTTAGTCATATGCCCCAACAGGGAATACCATTCCTACGATTGCGCGATAGATAACTCTCGACTATTCACCCCCACTGAAGCAAGAAAGTCTCTCGAATGAAAATAGGGGAATGTATTAAAGAAGCGATCGAAACGCAGAAGAAATTTCCGAAGTAGCCGTTTTCCTTTTTGGTTCTGTACCCTTATCCTATTTTCTTTTCTCGGCTTATTACTTCGTCCATGAGCGCGATCACTTCTCGCAACTCTTTTTCAGTCATCAACGTAGCGCCAAACCTTCTCGCAATCCTTCGATTCTTTGCCTTCTCTTTTAGATGTTTTGAATATCTTTAATAAATTCTTTAAAATCGCCTGGTTTTGACGCCTTTTCGAACGACATGTAGTGCTCCATGGCGCCGTTCCTTTTCATTTCATAATCCTGGTACGCTACAGCGTCCGTCCCTACCGTTTTAAGAACGCTGAATTCTCCCACTACGTCATCAGGCTTCAGAGGCACCTCCCGATCGGGAGATGGATCGGAGAAATATGCAAAAGAGAAATTTCCATCTTCAAATTCATAGCGCCGGCTCTGCTCATTTTTGTAAACCCCATGCGCCTCCTTGTCTTTGGTAATCTGAACAAGGCGTTCTAGAAACGCTTTTTTTGTCGCTTCAGTTGCAAGCTCAAGTTTTTCTGGCTGG
>ERZ1292623.2857-Hain-H51-01um-R1-2857-length-15130-cov-5_pt1 | contig 15130 bp, 14 predicted proteins | sample MGYA00564398_ERZ1292623 | MGnify/ENA primary metagenome ERZ1292623 (study PRJEB36523, sample SAMEA6512633) | groundwater metagenome | collected 2019-01-07 | study: AquaDiva: Metagenomics assemblies of 32 groundwater samples
CGAAGAGGCGAATTCGCCGCTGCCTACGCGCCGACTCGGGCCTATTGAGGGGTGTAGGCCGAGCCGGAACCGAGAAACTTGGTGGTCATGGCGCGGGCGTCGATCTCGGCCTGCGCGCGGCGCGCCTGCTCGACCGCCTGCGCCCGATATTGCGCCGCCATCAGGCTTTGGATCTGGAACTGTTGCTTGGCGGTCAGTGCGAGCAGCTGGTTGGTCGCCTGTTGCGCTTGCAAAGCGCCCTCGGCGCCCTGGCTCCGCGATACGATGCCATTGAGGGTCTGCGCGTCAGCCTGGACGTTCTCGACGACCTGCGCCTGCACGCCCATCGTCTGTTTGTAGGCCGCCATCTCTGTATCGAGCCGCGTCCGCGCCGCAACAACCTGGCCGTTCATGGTCAGCGCCTGGTTGAAGCTCTGCGGAAATAATGCACGGAACTCCTGGTCGAGACCGGTGACGCGGAACTGGATGCCTTGTGCCTGTCCCATCAACTGGTCGATCTGCTGAAGCGTCTGGGTAATCGCCCGGATCTCGGGGAAGCCAATCGTGGTAAGATTCTTCGCTTGGTTGACCAAGCTCTGCGCCTGGTTCTGAAGCGAGCGGATCTGGTTGTTGACCTGCTGAAGGGTTCGGGCGGCGGTAAGCAGATTCTGGCTGTAATTGCTCGGATCGAACACGGTGAGCTGCGCATAAGCGGGCGCACTCGGCACGATGAGCGCGACGAGCGAACCGATGGTGCCAGCCCCGAGCGCGGTCGCGATCAGATATTTGCGGGTTGGGATACGCATGACATTTTACTCCTTGGCTTGGGGGACGGGAAGTCGGCGAGGAGGCTGGCGGCCCAATCGAGCCCGCTTCCCTCAAGGAAGCAGGCCGCGAAATCCTCGGGGCCGTGCTCGGCCAGCAGAACGTCGATCCGCGCCTGGGTCGCGGGATCGGAGGCGCCGCACAGCGCCAGCGCAATCGGGCCGAGGCCGAGTTCGAACAGGCGGTTGCCCCGTGCGGATTGCAGATAATAATGCCGCTTGGGCGTGGCGCGGCTGACCAGTTCGATCTGCCGGTCGTTTAGGCCGAACCGCTCATAGGCGGCGCGCGACTGCGGTTCGATCGCCCGGTCGTTGGGCAGCAATATGCGCTGCGGGCAGCTTTCGATGATGGCCGGCGCGATGCTGCTGTCGGCGATGTCGGCCAGGCTCTGGGTCGCGAACAGCACCGCGACATTCTTCTTGCGCAGCGTCTTCAGCCATTCGCGGATGCGCGCGGCGAAGAGCGGATGGTCGAGGAAGATCCAGGCCTCGTCGAGCACCAGCAGCGTTGGCCGCCCGTCGAAGCGCTCCTCGAGCCGGTGGAAGAGATAGGTCAGTACCGGGGCGACGACGCCGGCCTGTCCCATCAGCGACTCGGTCTCGAAGCACTGGACGTCGGCGAGCGCGAGACGCTGCTCGGCGGCGTCGAGGAGCCGGCCATAAGGGCCGTCGAGTGTATAGGCGGTGAGCGCGGTGCGCAGCGCATTGGACTGGAGCAGCATGGCGAGCCCGGTCAGGGTGCGCTCCTCCGAGGGTGCCGACGCGAGACTGGCCAGTGCCGACCAGACGGCGTCCTTCACCTCGGGGGTGACCAAGACCTTCTCGTGGGCCAGCAGCGCCGCGATCCATTCCGCCGCCCAACTGCGTTCGCTGGCTTGGTTGATCCGGCGCAGCGGCTGGAACGCCAGGGTTTCGCCGCTGTCCGCGCCAAGACCGAGAGAATGATGCGCACCGCCCCATCGCCAGCACCGCTGCGCGCGCTGAATAGCCCTTGTCGAATATATAGAGCTGCGAGCCGGGATAGCGCCGGAATTGGAGTGCGATGAGCGCCAGCAACACCGACTTGCCCGCGCCGGTCGGGCCGACGACGAGCATGTGGCCGACATCGCCGACATGGGTCGAGAGGCGGAACGGGGTCGATCCGCTGGTCTGCGCGTACAGCAGCGGCGGGCCGCCGAGGTGGCGGTTTTCCGTCGGTCCTGCCCAGACCGACGAAAGCGGCATGAGATGGGCGAGGTTGAGGGTATGGACCAGCGGCTGGCGCACATTGGCATAGGCCTGGCCGGGCAGCGACGACAGCCACGCTTCGACCGCGTTGACGCCCTCGCGCTTCGCCGTGAAGCCGAGGCCATTGACGATCCGCTCGACCGCGCGGACCTTGTCCTCGGCGCGGGTGCGGTCGACGTCCGACACCGTGATTGTCGTCGTCAGATAGCCGAAGGCGACGTGATCGCCGCCAAGCGCCTGCAGCGCGAGATCGGCATCGACGACCTTGTTGTCGGCGTCGGTGTCTAGGAGCTGGACCGGCTGGTTGTACATCACCTCGCGCAGCAGTGCTGTGATCGACTTACGCTTGTTGAACCATTGCCGGCGGATCTTCGTCAGCGCCTTGGTCGCATCGGTCTTGTCGAGCGCTATGAAACGCGTGACCCAGCGGTAGCCGAAATCCGATAAGTTGAGCGCGTCGAGGATGCCGGGCCGGCTGAGGTTCGGGAATCCCAACACCGTCAGGGTTCGCAGATGGCGGTCTCCAAGCTTGGGCTCCAACCCGCCGACCAGCGGCGTATCGGCGAGCAGCGCATCAAGATAGATCGGTGTCTCCGGCACGGCGACCGGATGGGGGCGGCTGGAAACGGTGCCGTGGAGATAGGTCAGCGTCTCGGCGTCGCTTAAGGGCCGCACCTCGGGCATGAAGCCCGACAGGAGGTCGAACACACGATCGGTCTCGGCGATAAAACCGGCGAGGCTGGCGTGCCAGTCCCGGCCCTTCGCGTCGTCAGGCCGCTCGACCAGCGTCCGTCCCGCCGCATCGCTGCTGTCCGCAGGTGGCAGCCAGACCAGCGTGCCGTGATAGACACTCTCGAAATGCTGGCCCTCGGCTTCGAACCCGGCACGCCGCTCCTGCTCAACCAGCCAAGACGCTGCGTCGGGAAAGGCGCTCTCGGGATAGCCGAGCGCCTCACGCCGTTCGGCCTCGAAGAACAAGGCCCAGCCCGAGCCAAGCCGTTTGAGGACGTTGTTCGCCCGGGCGCAGGCCGATACCAGTTCCGCTTCCGTCGCGCTTTCGAGATCAGAGCCGCGAAAGGCGAAGGACCGCATGAAGCTGCCGTCCTTGTTGAGGATGACGCCGGGTGCGACCAGCGCGGCCCAGGGCAGATGGTCGGCGAGCCGGTCGGCGCGCGACCGATATTCCGCTAGGTTCAGCATGCCAGATATCCTTTCTGGCGCAGATGGCGGAGCAGCACCGGCACGAAATCCGGGTCGCGGCGGGCCGCGAACACCGCGACGCTGTGGCCCATCGCCCAGATGCCGATCCCGACCAGCCATTGCTGCAAGCCCAGCCCGACAGCCGCTGCGATCGTGCCATTGACGATCGCGATGCCGCGGGGCGCACCACCCAGCAGGATGGCTTGCCCCAGGCTGGCGTGGATGGGCGCCTCGAATCCAGCGACATGACCGTTGTCGATGTGGCTCATGCGACGAGCGCCCCGCCGCCGAAGCTGAAGAAGGACAGGAAGAAGCTCGACGCCGCGAACGCAATCGACAGGCCGAAGACGATCTGGATGAGCTTGCGGAACCCGCCGGAGGTCTCGCCGAATGCAAGAGCAAGCCCCGTGGAAATGATGATCAGTACCGCGACGATCTTTGCGACTGGTCCTTGGACCGACTCCAGCACCTGCTGGAGTGGTTCTTCCCATGGCATACCCGCGCCGCTGGCATAGACGCGGCTGGTCATGGTGATAGACAGGCCGAGCACCAGCCCGGTGAGGAAGAAGCGGTCGCGGTTGGAAATACGAACGATGGTCATGTCAGTCTCCTTCAAAGTCGTGGTTGGGGTCTGGGAAGAGATCGACGACGGCGTAGCCGCCATCGGGGTCGAGGCCCGCGACGCAGGCGATCGTCTCGATCCGCCGCGCGGTGCCGCGGCCGGCGATGAAGACGATTATGTTGATCGCCTCGGCGACCAGGTGGCGCGGCACGATGACCACGGCTTCCTGGATGAGCTGCTCGATCCGGTAGAGCGCGGAAGCCGCGCTGTTCGCATGGACGGTCGCGATTCCGCCGGGATGACCGGTGTTCCAGGCCTTCAGCATGTCCAATGCTTCGCCGCCCCGGACCTCGCCGACAATGATGCGATCGGGTCGAAGGCGCAGCGTCGAGCGCACGAGATCACCCATGGTGACGGCGGTGTTCTTGTCGGATGAGCTTGGCCGGGTCCTGAGCGCCACGGTGTCGCGCGCCGGCGATTGCAGCTCGCGGGTATCCTCGATCAGGATCACCCGTTCGTCGAGATCCGCCATCTCGGCGAGCAACGCGTTGGCGAGCGTGGTCTTACCCGAACTGGTTCCACCCGCGACGAGGATGTTGCGGCGATCGACGACGGCGACCGATAGCAGGCGCGCGGCCTCCGCCGACATGATGCCGTCGGTCACATAGTCCATCAGCGTGTAGATCCGGGCCGCAGGTTTGCGGATCGAAAAGCATGGGGCTGTTGATACGGGCGGCAGGATTCCCTCGAACCGCTCCCCGGCGCCAGAACCAAGTGGCGGCAGTTCGGCCGACACGATGGGTTTGTCGCCATGGACTTCGGATCGGACATGGGATGCTACCAGCCGAATGATCCGCTCGACTTGGGCCGGATCGAGCTTCACGTCGGTATCGACACGGCCTTCACCGAGAATGTCGATCCGCAGCGCCCCGTCGGGATTGACCATGATCTCGATCACACGGCTGTCGGAGAGCGCCGCGGCAATCGCCGGCCCCATCGCGGTGCGCAGCATGGCGCGGCGGCGTTCCGCCGAGACGCTTGTCGTCTGGCCGGACATCATGATGCGCCTCCGTCGGGTTCGACGGGTGACAGCGTGCGCTTGCCGCCCGCTATCTGGCGACCGACCTGGGAGACGAACGCCTCGAACCGATCACGCCCGATGGCGCGGGCCGCGGTATCGGCTTCGGGTAATGGCGCCGTCACCATCAGCTGATAGCGGACGAACAGCGCCAGACTTTCCAGCAGTACATCGATGTCGCGCCGCGCGCCGGCGAGTTCGCGTGTCAAACGGTCGAGGCGAACCTTCAGGAGGTCGTCGACTTCCTTGGTTCCCCGGCGCGCCAGCCAGTCCTTCAGTGCGTCGTTGACGAGGTGGCTCTTGTTGCCGCGCGGACCGGCGGCGAGCGCCTCCAGCGCGTCGCTGAGTTCGCGGTCGATATAGAGGTTCTGGCGGATCTTCATCGCAGCCTCAGAAATCCGGTATGAGGTCGCGCTTGGCGCCCTCGTTGATGGCATGGCCCCGCACGATGGCGTTCTGCCCTTGCGCCTGGTCCATGGCGCGCTTGTCGGCGGCGACATCATCGTCGTCGGGCACGATCTGGGGATCGCGCGTTTCAGTGGTGTCAGTTGCCTTGGAGGCCTGTTCGGGAAGGCCGGGATGGCGCTGCTGCTGCATGCCGCCATCGTCCTCGCCACCCGCGGCATCCTCCGCCTGGTGCAGTCGGTCGTCGGTGCCGCGCACCTGGTTGGACCAATCGTCGCCGCGCGACTTTGGCCGATCGGCATATTGACCCGATGCCAGCACCGGCGCCGGTGCCACGCGCGCAGTGAAATTGCGGTCGCGGAAATAGCGCAGTTTGCGCGCCCGGATGGGCGGGAGACCGGACACGAGCACAAGCTCTTCGTCGGGCGAAAGCTGCATCACCTCGCCCGGCGTCAGGAGTTGGCGGGCGGTCTCCTGGCGGCTGACCATGACGTGCGCCAGCCACGGTGCGAGCCGGTGTCCAGCATAGTTGCGCATGGCGCGCTGCTCGGTCGCGGTGCCGAGCGCGTCGGAAATGCGCTTGGCAGTGCGCTCGTCGTTGGTCGCGAAGGCAACGCGGACATGGCAGTTGTCGAGGATGGCGTTGTGATCGCCGTAGGCCTTCTCGATCTGGTTCAGACTCTGCGCGATCAAAAAGGCGCGGATGCCATAGCCGGCCATGAAGGCAAGGCTGGTCTCGAAGAAATCGAGACGGCCCAGCGCCGGAAATTCGTCTAGCATCATCAGGAGCTGGTGACGGCGCGAGGATGTGCCGGGCTGGTCCAGTCGTTCGGTGAGACGGCGGCCAATCTGGTTGAGCACGAGCCGGATCAGCGGCTTGGTGCGGCTGATGTCCGACGGCGGAATGACGAGATAGAGTGACAGCGGTTGGTCGGCCTCGATCAGGTCGGCGATCCGCCAGTCACATCGCGACGTGACCTCCGCTACTGTTGGATCACGATAGAGGCCTAGGAAGGACATGGCGGTCGACAGCACGCCGGAGCGTTCGTTCTCGCTCTTGTTGAGCAGTTCGCGCGCGGCGGATGCGACGACCGGATGGACCCTGGGGTTCTTGTCGTCGCCGAGGTGATTGGTTGTCATCATTCGGCGCAGCGTGGCAACGAAGCTGCGCTGGGGGTCGGACAGGAAGGTCGCGACGCGGGCCAGTGTCTTTTCCTCCTCGGCATAGAGCACGTGCAGGATCGTGCCGACGAGCAGCGAATGGCTGGTCTTTTCCCAGTGATTGCGGCGTTCGAGCGCGCCTTCGGGATCGACGAGGATGTCGGCGATGTTCTGGACGTCGCGCACCTCGTCGATGCCGCGCCGGACTTCGAGCAGTGGATTGTAATGCGCCGACGCGGCGTCGGTCGGGTTGAACAGCAGGCAGTGCGAGAAGCGCGCGCGCCAGCCGGCGGTCAGCGTCCAGTTCTCGCCTTTGATATCGTGGACGACGGTGGATCCGGTCCAGGACAGCAAGGTCGGAACGACGAGGCCCACGCCTTTGCCCGAGCGGGTCGGCGCGAACGCCATGATGTGTTCGGGGCCATCATGGCGAAGATAGCGTCCACCAAGAGTGCCGAGCATGACGCCGGCGTCGCGATGCAGACCGGCGCGTTCGATCTCGCGGGGGCTTGCCCAGCGGGCGGAACCATAGGTGGTGACATTGCTCGACTGGCGCGCGCGCCACAGCGAACCGAAGATCGCTGCCGCGCAGCCGATAAAGCCGCTGGCGCCGGCGAGCATGCCCGCCTTGTCGAAGACGATCGGGGCATAAGCATCATAGTGATACCACCAGCCGAACAGCGCCCAGGGATGGTAGATTGGCATAGTGCCGAGCCGGAACCACGGCAGACCGAGTTCGGGCTGGTAGGCCAGCATTGCCGCCGCCCACTGCGTCGCCGCCCAGACTCCCGCGATGACGATCGCGAAGACGACAAGGATCTGGCCGATGAGCAATTTGGTGGGTGTCACGTCGAGGCTCCCGCCCGCCGGACAGGACCGGCTCGGGCGGATTCAGACTCGGTGACGGACGCCAAAAACGGAACGGCGCTGATGGGCGCAGATGGGCTCGCCTGAGTCCGTTCCGGTCAGATGCCGGAACCGGAAGCTATCCGGCAGGCATCGTCCGGCGGTTAGAGGCCGGTGTCTGTTCGGAGCGTCTCGATACGTTCGCGCGATACGGTCTCGACCATTTCGCGAAGGGCACGAACAGATTGTGCCAGGGCGTTGAGGTCGTCATTGCCGATCTCGTAGCTGGCCGAATAGCGCGCCTCGACATAGGCACGCTTGAGCAATTCGAAGCGGCGGCGATCGATCCGGGCAGCGCGTGGCCACGCCTCGATCAGGCGCGGTTCGCTATCCTCGGCGAGCGACCGCAGGAATTTGATGTTGTGCGAACGGGGGAAGTAGAAGGTGCGGACGAGAAGGAAACAGGCGTAAGCCGTTTCCGTCGCTTGGTGAAGGTTGAAAGCAGCCTTTCGGCTCCAATCCGGCTCCTGTGACGTCCGCGACACCGAATATTCGGCAAGCTCGATCCATTGATCAAGCGACCTGAGCTGGTCGCGGAAGTAACAGCTCGCCATTTCATAGGCATCGGCGGCAGTTAGCGGTTGGGGCGTGGCGAGCTCATTACCGGGCAATTCGTAGAGAATAATTCCGTCGCGCGCGATATCCACCCAGAAATATTCACCGCGGCTCAGCGCTTGGTTCACCTCCTGAAGAGTGTGGACGATGATGTTCACCGGACGCCCAATGGCTGCATCGCGCAGGATCCTGTCCTCAGCGATGTACCAATAGTCGGCGATATCGGTGAGATCGGGATGGCTGACGATGATCAACAGATCGTAGTCGGACTGGTAGCCATTCTCGGGCTCGTCGACCCAATCCTCCCGCGCGTAGCTGCCGAACAGGACGATCTTGAGGATGCTGCCGTTCTTCTTCCATGGCTGGGTCGCACGCGCGGTCGCCTCGGCGAACTCGCCCATCAGCAATTGCTTCACGCGGTTCAGCTCGCCCTGCTGGACCGAGGGCAGATGATCGATGGCGTCCTTCATGCAAGCGATTCTCGTTAGAAAGCCAGATCTTAGCAACCCTCAATTTAAAGCCATCGTCGCGCGGCTAACCGCCCGCGCATCCAAAAGCTTACTGTGAGACGCTTACGATCGCTAATTAAATGCCCTTACCTTGGCCAAATTGTTATTTAAGTGAACGAGCCTTCACTTAAATAGGCTGAACGGTTAGATCCTCGAAATCCCGGCCGTCACGGTCTTTTGGGCAGCAAAGTCAAAACGGATTGCTTTTTGTTCATCCATTTTGAAACGGGCAAAAGGTAATCCGCCTAGTCCACACGGATCTCACCAAACCAGCAATAGCGCCGGTGCGCTTGATGGCTCAAATCCGAAATCCCCATGCCCAGCGTCTGAGGTTCCGCGCGTCGTACTTTGGGACTTACCGGCCACTCCCCCGCTAAGTGCTCAACGGCAGCTCTATCGCCAAAACACGACACTGAACTTTCGTCCTGCGGGCTTCGCAACGCGGCTGTAACGGGGCCGGCAGCGGAATGGCGGCTTTGGGAATCGTGGATTCAAAGTGATACGAATAATCTACCTTAGGAATGTAGGGAGCCTACGCGCGCGGTGCCTCCGCCGGGGTCGCTATCGCGGGGAAGTTCTGCTGAAGGTGCCAAAGTGGCTATAGAGCCTATTGAGAACCCGTAATCCGATATTGACGATCGTCACATTGGGCCGGACTGTTGCCGATAGCGACCGGACCATGAACCGCAGGCGTCTGAGTAGCGCCGTCCTCTAGATGAGGCGACACCAGGACATTGGGTCATGGTCCGCAATTCTGCCTGATTCTGGCTGGAGATAATGATGCCCGAAGTGATCGATTTCGAGGAGGCCATGATCCGAACTGAAGGGGAAGACCGCGCACTCCTGATCGGCAACGGCTTCTCCGCGCAGTACTTCAGCTACAGCAATCTCCTTGATGAATCGGGGCTAGCTAACGGGACGCCTATGCGGAACCTATTTGATGCCCTTGGAACAGTGGACTTCGAGGCCGTCGTCCGCGCGCTAGAGGGCGCGACCATCGTCGAACGGGCCTACGGCAATAACGCCCACAGCGATGAGTTAGAAGCCGACGCGCAGAAGGTGAGGGAAGCGTTGGTGGCGGCGGTGAACGCCACTCACCCGGCACATCGCGTGGAGCTCGGGGCGAAGTACACCAGCAGCGCGGCCTTCCTCGAGCGGTTCTCGACGGTCTTCTCCCTCAACTATGACCTGCTGCTCTACTGGGTGAACCTCGAAAAGCGACTGCTCAGCGATGGGTTTGGACTGGGCAGCCAGGACGGATCATTCCACGGCCCGTTCGCTGAGGAGGCTTACTGCCACCTCTATAATCTTCACGGCGGGCTGCATCTCTTCGATGACGGCACCGGCGAGGTCATGAAGGCGATCGACACCGGCGATGGAGTCATCGCCACCATCACCAGCACCATCGCCAACAAAGGACGTTTCCCCATCTACGTCGCGGAAGGCACCAGCGTCCAGAAGATGAGGAAGATCAATTCAATCGCGTACCTGCGCCATTGCTACGACACCCTCCGCCGCAACGCTGCAGCGATGTTCGTCTACGGTCATAGCGCGGACGAGAACGACGCGCATATCTACCGTGCGATCTTCGCATCCGAAGCCAAGCACGTCTATTTCGGGGTCTACAAGCCGGAGGAGGACAAGCTCAAGATCCTCGATGGTATCCTCGCCAAGTATCAGAAGACTGCAGGCTCCAGCGCCGGCTACACGTTCTTCGATAGCGAGAGCGCGAAGGTCTGGGATACCTGAACCGGACCCAGACCTGCAGGACAACTGGTTTTAGCCGCTCTTCAGCAGTGCTGGATCGGCCCATTTGTGCATCTCGGCGTAGATGCGCAGGAACAGCTCATCGAACTCGGTGCCATCGACCTGGTTGAGCCAACTCAGCTGCGGCAGGCGGTTGAGGCCAACATCCACGACTACGCTGCCGAGTAGCCTCGCGTAACCGATCTCCTCGATCAGCTCTTGCTGGGTGATGCCAGGATGCTTGAGATCCACAGCCGTCGCGTAGATCGCCTTCACCCGGAAAGGAGCAGGCGGATGGGTGCGTAGGCGCGCCGTCTCGATCGACCAAGTCCGGTAATCGAGAATTTGGAAGATGAGGAATGCCGACAGTAGCGTCATCCGCAGCCGCTCACGCGGTGTGCCGACCAGCTTTTCCGCCAGAAGCGCGCCCATCGGCTCCCCCGCCGCCTGCGCGAACTGGTGGTCCAGAAGCTGGAAATGTAGATGGAAGGCCTCCGCGTCAGCGACGAGCTCTCGTGCCATGCTGGAAGCTGCTGCAGCCTCGTCAGCTTCGGACGATTCGCGTCCGTCGATGATGGCGCCGTGACCCCGGGGTTCGGCGGAGGGACCATGCCTGTGCAGGATGTGCCCTGCCTCATGCAGCAGCACAAAACGATGCGCCTGAACCAGCAAAAACAAGAAGAGCTGCACCCGCTCCTCGTCTCCATGCCAGGGAATGAATGCGGGTGACCAGCGGAAGGGCTCGGAGTCCAATGTGGACCTCACGCTCGCCGCGCCTGTTTCGGGGGTCCATTCGACGCTGGGATTGCCGAGCTTAATGAAGACGCCGGCACCCACAATCGCCGCGCAGAGCCGACACAGCATGTCGCCGAGGCTGCCGCTGACTAGGATCTGGCGGCTCGCAGTGCTGGCTCCAGCCTGCAGGTACATGGACTCGGTGAAAGCGAAGGCGATACTTTCCGTTTTGCTGACCGCCGCCAGCACCTGCACCGCGTCCCACTCGAGGCATGCCAGCCAAGGGTTGTCGGGCATCGCACGAGTGTCGAGCCTCGGACCCAAGCCAAATCTGCTCAGATCAATCGTCTCGTTCCCGTTCACGCGTCCCCCTCCATTCTTTGACGCCCGGCGCGAGAATCACGCTAGCAATTAGTAGTCGGCGCTTCTTCCACCCATCTCTCATAGCAGGAGCCGATCGCGCGGGGCAGCTTCTGGCACGAGCGGACACTGGCGTTTACCGATCCTTCGGTCTAAATTGACAGGTTAAAGATGAACGACGAACCAGTGACAGAGGATGCCATCGGAGAGCAGCCGCTTTTCGACCCGGTCTCGCGCGAAGATTTCGCTGCGGTCGATCTCGACGCGCTCACGGTCGGCCTGCGCCGACTCGATCGCCATGCGCTCGTCGATCTTTTCTGGAGCAAGGTCAAAGAAGCTCAGGACGCCGGCGACGCGGTCGCAGAACGCGTCTATCGCCTAGTCTCGTCCCTCGTCGGCTTGCACCTGCGCGTCGAAGCCGAGGGCGATCCCTTCGGCTTGCAGTGGCAGAGCGAGGCGCGCCGGACGGCCCTGCCGCATGATTTCAGCGGCGATCAGAGCGAAGTGCTCGCCGATATCGCGCCTACCATCCGTCATCCGACCCTGCGCGCTCGCTTCGCCGATATCGCCTATGAGACCGGCGTTCGCCGGGCCGGGCGAACCGCGATCAAGGCCTATTGCGAGGTAGCGCGCCGCTTCGCCGACGGCAGCGCCGAGCTCCAGTTTCCTGAAATGGGGACCCGTGCGATGGACTGCGTGAAGCCGCTCGAGCGCTGCTTCATGGTCAATGCGCGAATCGCCAAGCGCGGCACACTCGTCGAACCTTTGGCCGAAACCGTCCGCCTTGCCTTCGCCCATGCCCTCGACGCGCGTGCCTATTTTCCTCTCACCCAGATCGGCCGGCGCGTGCTCCAGGCTAGGTTGATACCCGCCGAAGAGGTCGCGGCGGCGGCGGCCGATCTAGCTGCCAGCGCGGTGCCCGACGACTATTGCCTGGCGGTCAAGGAATGCTGGCAGCTCGCCGCCGACGCCTATGACCGCGCTGGCGATGCCGAGGCGAGCCGCGAAGCCTCGATCAAGGCAATCGAGCAGACACTCGCCATGGTCGACACGGTGACGCAGAGTTCGGCTAAGGCCCATTGGGTCAAGGAGACGCTCCGCGAGTTCCGCGCCCTGGGCGGTGTGCCCGAGCGCGTCACCGAGATGCGTCGGCGCCTGCGCGAGTTGCAGGACATGTCGCTCGACGAATTCGGCAGCTTCTCCGTGCCGCTTGACGGCATCGACGAGCTGCGCGTGCAGACCTTCGACGAATTCAAGGCGCTCAGCCTTTCGGACGCCATGCGCGCGATGATCGGCTTTTCGATCCCCGACGATGTCGAGGAGTTGAAGGCCGAAGTACTCAAGCAGGGCCGGGAGTTCCCGCTCTCGAACCTATTCGCTGCAAGCTATGCCGACCATGAGGGGCGTGAAGTGGCGCGCGGGCCATCGCTCGATTTCCAGGATGAGCCGACCGAAGCCTGGTACAAGGAGCATGGCATCCGCTATCTCGGCATCATCCGGCGATACCGCGTCCATGGCAATATCGAGCCTGCCCGCCAGGCCGTCCTTGAGCGCTACTCTGTGAATGAACAGCATCTCTTGCCGATCGTCCAGGCGAGCAGCTTCATTCCTGCTGGCCACCATCACATCTTCTCGATCGGCTTCGCGCGGTTATGGCAGGGCGACTATGCCACCGCCACCCACCTGCTCCTGCCGCAGGTCGAGAATTCTCTGCGGCATATCCTCCAGATGGCGGGGCGCGACGCTGCCAAGATCGAGGAGGATGGCATCGAGGGCGATCGCCCGCTCAACGTTTTGCTGACCCTCTATCGCGCCGATCTTGAGGTCATTCTCGACCAGAACATAGTCTGGCAGATCGACAGCCTGCTCAACTTCCGCCCCGGACCCGCGCTTCGCAACGAGCTTGCCCACGGCAAGCTCGCCTGGAACGAGTTCTACACCGATGAGGCGATTACCGCATGCTGGATGGTCTACATGCTGACCCTCGCGCCGATCCTGCGCTATTGGGACAGCCATGTCGCGCCCGCGCTCGATGCCATGACATCGAGCGGAGAGATTTAGCGTCTCGGCTGGAGCCCATAGACCATACGGCGTGCTACATAGAGTATTGGTCGCGTGACCGAGCGTCCGCTTTGACCGGCGCAATCGTCAGCTTCCGCCTAAACCGGACATTTATAATAGATATATTAAAAGGCCGGCTTTGGTCGGTTCCCGCCGAAACGGCGGCACGGTGAACGACTGATTTCAGGATCCCAAAGAGGGTGCCGAAAGGATCGCAACTGGGTGGGGAGCAAACGCCTCGCGCCGGCGATGCGGAGCGACGGCGCTCTACGGCTCGAAGCCAAGCTTCTCGCCGCCAAGCCCCGGTGCCGGGTCTCGGCCTGGCGGTAACGATCGGCTGGCGTGGGTCAGCGTCCGCTGACCTGATGGAGCGGGGCTGAGGACGCACACTGCCGGACGGCTGCGCAGCCGTACAGGGTGCGGCACCTGATGGCGGCCCCGCAGGCACTCCGGCCTCTCGGAGGGGGGGTACGCCCGGTTTCGCTAGGCTGGCGACACTTACCGCTCTGGCCACGCGAAGCCGACCCTGCAGCGCTGATCCGCCCGCGTCGGCCGAGGGCCATCCCTTTGCTGGAGACGTCTACGCCGTCGAGAAGCGCTGCGGTCGCCGCTTGCGCGGCGGCGCTGTTGGTGGCCTCTCCCGGTGGCGCGGGAGTGGGCGGCGCTCCCTGCTAGGCCCGCTCGCGTCCCCGGCAAGCCGCGCTGCGCACGGCTCCTTCACTGACGTTGCGGCCCTTTGGGTGCCGGGGCCGCTCAAGCGGTCCTCTTCGGTTCGCATCTTGCCGCCCACCCCCGCTTCCGGGGGAGGCCATGGTGGTTTTGGGGCGGTGCAGGAGGTGAATGATGCGTGCTCCCACGACTGTCCACGCGCGCGGCAAGGGCCGAAAACCCAAGGCGTCGCGCGACGGAACCCCCATCGCGGCCAAGGCCCGGACAGAGTCCGAAACGGCACGCACGAACCTTTATGACGAGGTGACGGCACGGATCATCGCCGAACTGGAGGCGGGCCGCTTTCCGTGGGTTCAGCCTTGGGGGCATCCCGATGGCGATGGCAGCGCGATCAGTCCCGGCCTGCCGCGCAACGCCCTTACTGCGCGCCGTTACTCTGGCGTGAACGTCCTTATCCTCTGGGGCGCAGTGATTGAGCAAGGCTATCCCTCGCAGGGTTGGCTTACCTTCAAACAGGCGCTTGAGGCAGGCGGCTGCGTCCGCAAGGGCGAGCGCGGCACCACCGTCGTCTATGCCGACCGCTTCACCCCGGAGGCCGAGAAAGCGCGCGCCGTCGAAACCGGCAGCGACGCCAAGTCCATTCCCTTCCTGAAACGCTTCACAGTGTTCAACGTCGCGCAGTGCGAAGGATTGCGCCCCGGCCTCGCGCCCGATCCGGCCCCCTTGCCCGAACGCCAGATCGTGCCGATCGCCGAGGAAGTGATCGCCGCGAGCGGCATCGAGTTCCGCGTCGGTGGCAACTGCGCCTTCTATGTTCCCTCGCAGGACTATGTGCAGGTGCCACCGCAACCGGCCTTTTTCGAGCAGATCAACTATTACCGGACCTGCCTGCACGAACTTTGCCACGGCAGCGGCCATCCGTCCCGGTTGAACCGCAATCTCGTCAACAGCTTCGAATCGAAGGATTATGCCCGCGAGGAATTGATTGCCGAAATGGGTTCGGCCTTTCTCTGCGCCGCGCTCGGCATCGTCCCGACCGTCCGTCATGCCGATTATCTGGCAAGCTGGCTGTCGTTATGCTCACCTCGCCATAACTCCAGTAATCGCGAGGTATCGATAATGTGAAGGAACGCGGCTTTAGCGTCTGAAATCC
>ERZ1292623.2858-Hain-H51-01um-R1-2858-length-15129-cov-43_pt1 | contig 15129 bp, 13 predicted proteins | sample MGYA00564398_ERZ1292623 | MGnify/ENA primary metagenome ERZ1292623 (study PRJEB36523, sample SAMEA6512633) | groundwater metagenome | collected 2019-01-07 | study: AquaDiva: Metagenomics assemblies of 32 groundwater samples
TTCTGAGCGCGGGATTGGCCTTGTCTTGGGTAGCCTTCATCGTCTGACCGACGAAAGCGCATTCGGGCCATCCCTGGCCCGCGCCCCTCGGCTCGATCCCATCGCCGAAGAAACCGAACAGCGCCTTCCTGCCGGCGCGATGCTGTTCGAGCGGTCTGGGGTTATTGGCGACGACCTCGTCGATCCCCTTCATGATCGCGTTGCTGTCGGTGATCTGCGTCAAGCCTTTCATCCCAGTCACCGTGATCAATCCCGCACGACGGCGTGTTCGGCTCGTCGCTGTAGCGCGTTGCCGCGGTGGAAATCGCCGTGCTCATCGTCCGCCGCCGGGCGTGACCCTCAAGACACCAGTCGGTGCACTCGCCGGCTGGATTCCCGCGGCCTGGAATGGAACAATTAGCGCCGCTCGTGCACGACCATAACGACCGGAGGAGATTCCATGCCGCGTTCCACGATGTTTGCGTTCGTCCTCGTCCTCACCGGCTGTACCCCTCCGGGAACCGGCGAGCCGGTCCGTTCCGCCGACTGGATTGCGACGCTGCCGGAAAGCGAGATCCGCCGTCAGGTGGTGCTCGGCTGCACGCCCTGCCACCAGCTTGGACCGCCGGTGGCCTACCGCAAAACGCTCGAGGAGTGGCGCGCGGTGATCGCGCGCATGAAGAAGATCGACGACGATCTCGACCTCGCCCTTATCCGGCTGGATACCGAACAGCTGGCGCAGTGGCTGACGAAAAACGCCCGCATGCCGAAAAACGGTTTCCCGGTGAAGACCGCGGCCGCCGACATCCGCGAATACCCCGCCGGCCCCAGGGGCGGCTTCTATCACGACATGGCCGTGACCGCCGGCCGCGCCTGGATCGCCGACTACTTCGGCAACAAGCTGTACGGCGTGGATGTCAACACCGGCGCGGTCGAAACCCACGACCTGCCGGTAAACGTCAAGCCCGGCAAACCGGGCGGCGCGCACCAGATCGACACCACCCGCGACGGCATGTTGTGGATCACGTTCACCAAGTCGGAGCAGGTGATCAGCTTCGACCCGCGCACGAAAAAATTCAAGGTCTACAACGGCTTCGTGAAGGGCGGCAACGTCCAGTATTTCGTCGTGGACGCCGACCGCTACATTTATCAGGACAAGGGCGGCGGCCTCTGGATGACGCACTTCTCGCGCGAGATCCTCTCGCGCCTCGACCCGGTGACCGGCAGGATCACGGTGCACAAGACACCGCGCACCGAGGGCCTCAGCGAAAAAGGGGTTCACCTCTATGCCGCGGTGGCCGACAGCCAGGGCCGGCTGTGGTACACCGAGACCCACGGGAACCGCCTCGGCATGCTCGACCCCGCGAGCGGCGAGGTCTTCGAGATCGACATGCCGGAGGCTGCCGTCGGTCCGAAACGTCTGGCGATCGACCAGGACGACGTGCTCTGGATTCCCGAGCTGGCGACCGGCCGGATCATGATCTACGACACCCGCGCGCGCCGGTTCACGAACCGGCTGACGCTGCCGATCCCGGGCGATTTTCCCTACGGCATCCGCCGCAACCGCCACACCGGCGATCTGTGGGTGACCGGCTCGGGCTCGGACAGCCTCTACCGGCTCGACCCGAAGACCAAACGCTTCACTGTCTACCGGCTGCCGCGGCGCGGCGCCTACACGCGCACGGTGAGCTTCGATGATCAGGGAAACGTGTGGACCAACTACGCCTCGTTCCCTAACCCGCACACGCGCGGCGAGAACCAGCCGGCCGGGATCGACAACGGCATCGTGGTGCGGCTCAAGCCGCGCTGAGGCAAAACAAGAGAACGTCAGGAACCAAGCTTCTTCTTCAACAACTCATTGACCTGGGCGGGGTTGGCCTTGCCCTGGGTGGCCTTCATCACCTGACCGACGAAGAAGCCGAACAGCGTCTCCTTGCCGGCGCGGTACTGTTCGAGCTGCTTGGGGTTGTTGGCGATAATCTCGTCCACGACTTTTTCAATCGCGCCGCTGTCAGTAATCTGTTTGAGACCCTTCTTCGCGATCACCGCATCGGCGTCGCCCTCGCCCGCCCACATCGCTTCCAGGACTTCCTTGGCGATCTTGCCGGAGATGGTGTTGTCAGCGATGCGCTGCACGAGGCCGGCGATCATCGCGGCGCTCACCGGCGATTCGGTGATGTCCTTGTTGTCGCGATTCAGAAAACCGGACAGCTCGCCCGCGATCCAGTTGGCAACGATCTTCGGGTCACCCTTTGAGGTGGCGACCGCAGTTTCATAGAACTCGGACATGGCCTTCGAAGCAGTCAGTACGCCGGCGTCGTAGCGGTTCAGGCCGTACTGGCTCATGAAGCGCTCGCGCTTGGCGTCCGGCAGTTCTGGCAGGGTCTGGCGGACCGCGTCAATGAACGACTGCTCTATCATCAGCGGCGGCAGGTCCGGATCCGGGAAGTAACGGTAATCCATCGCCTCTTCCTTGCTGCGCATGGAGCGGGTCTCATCCTTCTGTGAGTCGTACAGGCGCGTCTCCTGCACAATCGAGCCGCCGCCCTCGATGACGTCGATCTGGCGTGCTACCTCGAACTCGATCGCCTTCTCGACGAAGCGGAATGAATTGACGTTCTTGATCTCGGCGCGCGTGCCGAGTTTGGGCTCGCCCTTCCGGCGCACGGAGACATTGGCGTCGCAGCGGAATGAGCCTTCCTGCATGTTGCCGTCGCAGATACCGAGGTACACGACCAGCTGGTGCAGTTTTTTGAGATAGGCGACGGCCTCTTTGGCCGAACGCAGGTCCGGCTCGGAGACGATCTCCAGCAACGGCGTACCGGCGCGATTGAGATCGATCCCGGTCATGCCGTGAAAATCCTCGTGCAGGGACTTGCCGGCGTCCTCTTCCAGATGCGCGCGCGTGATACCAATGACCTTCTCTTCGCCATCCACGTCAATAACGAGCGTGCCCAGCGACACAATGGGCAGTTCGTACTGGCTGATCTGGTAACCCTTGGGCAAGTCCGGGTAGAAGTAATTCTTGCGCGCGAACACCGAGGTGCGATTGACCGTGGCGCCGATGGCGAGCCCGAGCTTGACCGCCATACGCGCGGCTTCCTTGTTGTACACCGGCAACACCCCCGGCAGCGCAATATCGACCGCGCAGGCCTGCGTGTTCGGCTCCGCGCCATACTGCGTGGCCGCGCCGGAAAACGCCTTGCTCTTGGTGCTGAGCTGGGCGTGAACCTCAAGACCGATGACGGATTCCCATTCCATATGAATTCTCAACGCGGAGACGCGGAGACGCGGAGAAAATCGTCTCTAACAAAGCAGATTTCGACTTCTCTCTGCGACTCTGTGCTGTACAGGGACGTACGAATGCCGTGGGCGCAGGATGCGCAGGAGCGGCCGTCTCTGCGTTGGGCTGTTATCATTCGAAACCCTTCGGCTGGCGCCGGTGCCAGTCGGTCGCCTGCTGATAGCGATGTGCGATGTTGAGCAGCCTTGCTTCGTCGAAATACTTGCCGATCAGTTGCAGGCCCACCGGCAGGCCCTGGCCGTCGAAACCGGCCGGGATCGACATGCCGGGCAGGCCGGCGAGGTTGACCGAGATGGTGTAGATGTCGGACAGGTACATGGCCACCGGATCGTCGCTCTTGGCGCCGATCCTGAAGGCGGTTGTCGGCGTGGTGGGACCCATGATCACGTCGCACTGTTCGAAGGCGCGCGCAAAGTCGTCGGCGATCAGGCGGCGCAGCTTCTGCGCCTTGAGGTAATAGGCGTCGTAGTAACCGGCCGACAGCGCGTAGGTGCCGATCATGATGCGCCGCTTCACCTCCGCGCCGAATCCCTGCGCGCGCGTCTTGCCATACATGTCGAGGAGATCGGTGTAGTCCTTGGCGCGATAACCGTAGCGCGCGCCGTCGAAACGCGACAGGTTCGAGGACGCCTCGGCCGGGGCGAGCACGTAGTAGCAGGGAATCGCGAGCCGGGAGTTCGGCAGGCTCACCTCGACGACCTTGGCGCCGAGTTTCTGGTACTCGCCGATCGCGGCCTCGACGGTCTTCGCCACCCCGGCGTTCAGCCCTTCGCCAAAATATTCCCTGGGTAAGCCGATCTTCAGACCCTTGATGTCGTTGTTGAGCGTCGCGGTGTAATCCGGCACCGGCTGTTCGACCGAAGTCGAATCGCGCGTATCGAAACCGGCCATGACGCCCAACAGCAGCGCCGCGTCTTCGGCGGTGCGGGTCATCGGCCCGCCCTGATCGAGCGACGAGGCGAAGGCAATCATGCCGTAGCGCGACACGCGTCCGTAGGAAGGCTTGAGACCGGTGAGGTTGGTCAGCGCCGCCGGCTGACGGATCGAGCCGCCGGTGTCGGTGCCGGTGGCGGCCGGCGCCAGGCGCGCCGCGACCGCCGCCGCCGAACCGCCGGAGGAGCCGCCCGGCACGCAGCGCGTGTCCCACGGGTTCTGCACCGGCCCGAAGTGCGAACTTTCGTTGCTCGACCCCATGGCAAACTCGTCCATGTTGGTCTTGCCGAGCAACACTGCGCCGGCATCGTTGAAGCGCGCGATGGCAGTGGCGTCGTAGGGGGCGGTGAAGTTGGCCAGCATCTTCGAACCGCAGGTGGTCAGCCAGCCATCCGCGCAAAAAATATCCTTCTGGGCGATCGGGATGCCGGTGAGCGCCCCCGCCTGGCCGCCGGCGAGGCGCGCGTCGGCCGCCTTTGCCTGGGCGAGCGACTTGTTGGCATCGACCGTGATGAAGGCGTTGAGGTCTTTATACCTACTAATACGGTCGAGGAAGGCGCGGGTCAGCTCCTCGCTTGAGAATTCCTTGCGGCGCAGGCCGGCGGCCAGCTCGGCAACGGTCTTGGTGTGCATGGGGGCGGGGTTACTCGATGACCTTCGGGACCAGATACAGACCGGCCTCGGTCGCTGGCGCCAGCTGGAGAAACTTGTCGCGCTGGTCGGTTTCGGTCACGACGTCCTCGCGCAGCCGCAGGCCGGCATCGTTCGGGTGCGCCATGGGCGTCACGCCGGCGGTATCGACCGCGTTCATCTGCTCGATCAGACCGAGAATCCGGGAAAGCGTGGCGGCATAGGCATCCAGCTCATCGTCGCGCAAGGCGAGGCGCGCCAGGTGGGCAATCTTCCGGACCTGTTGACGGTCAAGGGACATAGGGATTACGTCAAAACTGGAGAGATTGGGCTCTGATCTGCCGGGCCGCTCCTGCGCATCCTGCGCTCGCGGCATGCATACTTCCCTGTACCTCAAAAGTACCACATCCGTGCAGCCGGTTGAACCGGCGATGGGCGGTTGTTACAGTAGCTCTACCCATAACTATTCCAGCATCGGCTGTCACTCCCCACATGTTTTTTCGAAAGTTTCGCGGCTTTTTTTCCAGCGATATCGCCATTGACCTCGGTACCGCCAACACCCTGATCTACGTGCGCGATCGGGGTATCGTCCTGAATGAACCCTCGGTGGTGGCCATTCGCCACGAACACGGTTCGCGCAACAGCCGCGCCATCCTGGCGGTCGGCGCCGAGGCCAAGAAGATGCTCGGGCGCACGCCCGGCTCGATCCAGGCGATCCGGCCCATGAAGGACGGCGTAATCGCCGACTTCACCGTCACCGGCGAGATGCTCAAGTATTTCATCCGCAAGGTGCACGAAACCCGCTTCCTGCAACCGTCGCCGCGCATCGTCATCTGCGTGCCCTGCGGTTCGACCCAGGTGGAGCGCCGCGCCATCCGCGAAGCGGCCATGAGCACCGGCGCGCGCGAGGTCTACCTGATCGAAGAGCCGATGGCCGCCGCCATCGGCGCCGAGCTGCCCATTCTCGAGCCGACCGGCTCGATGGTGCTCGACATCGGCGGCGGTACCACCGAGGTCGGCGTGATCTCGCTCGGTGGCGTCGTCTACGCTCACTCGCTGCGCGTGGCCGGCGACAAGATGGACGAGGCTATTGTCAATTTCGTGCGTCGCAAGTACGGCATCCTGATCGGCGAGGCCACCGCCGAGCTGGTCAAAAAGAATATCGGTACCGCCTGGGAAGGCAGCGAGGTGCGCGAGATGGAGATCAAGGGCCGCCACATTGCCGACGGCGTGCCGCGCGCGCAGATTCTGACCAGCCAGGAGGTCCACCAGGCGTTGTCCGAATGTCTTGGCGGCATTGTCTCCGCCATCAAGACGGCGCTCGAGCAGACACCGCCGGAACTCGGCGCCGACGTCGCCGATAAAGGACTGGTGGTGTCGGGCGGTGGCGCGCTGCTGCGCGATATCGACCGCATGCTCACCGAGCAGACCGGTCTGCCGATCATCATCGCCGAGGATCCGCTCACCACCGTGGTGCGCGGTTGCGGCCGCGCGCTGATGGAGGCGGAACAGCTCGGAGATGTCTTCGTCCACGAGTAAGTCGCGGCTGGTCGTCGCCGCGCAGGCCGCATGATCACCGTCTTCGGTTACCCGTTGCGTTCGCCCTCGCCGTTCGCGCGGCTGGTGCTGCTGGCCGCGCTGTCGACCCTGCTCATGGTGCTCGATCACCGCGGTCACTACCTCGATCGCCTGCGCTCGACGACCATGGTGATCATCCGCCCCATCTACGCCGTCGCCGGTCTGCCGGCGGGGGTCATCGAGGCGGTCGGCGACTTCTTCACCACCAGCCGCACGCTGCGCCATGAGGTCGCCACCCTGCGCGATGAAACCCGCGAACTCAAGGCACGTCAGTTAAGCTACGATGCCTTGCAGGCCGAAAACGAGCGGCTGCGCCAGCGCCTCGCCTCGGCCGCGCGCGTGGCCACGCGCCTGATGGCGGCGGACCTGATCGAGGTCGCCGCCGAACCGTACGCGCGCAAGATCGTGGTCGCGCGCGGCTCGCGCCAGGGTATCTTCGTCGGCCAGCCGGCCATCGATGCCCACGGCGTGCTCGGGCAGGTTACCCAGGTCGCCGCCGACGTGAGCCGCGTCACGCTCATCACCGATCCCGGTCATGCCATCCCGGTGCTCAACAACCGCAGCGGCCTGCGCGCCATCGTCTTCGGCACCGGCGATCCGGACATTCTCCAGGTCCGATACCAAACGGCCTCCGCCGACATCAAACCCGGCGATCTGCTGGTCACCTCCGGACTGGGCGGCACCTTTCCGCCCGGCTATCCGGTCGGCGTGGTCCACAAGATCATTCACGATCCGAACGAGGCCTTCCTCGACATTCACGTGCGCCCGGCCGCGAAACTGAACCACGGCAAACGGGCCATCCTGATCTGGCCGACGCGCGCGCCGCTCAGCGCCCCGAATCCGCCCGCACACGGGCCGGCCAGAAAATGAGACTCGGCCCCGACACGCGCGCGAGCCTGTTGCTGTACGCCTCGTTCGCGGCGGCGATCCTGCTCGCCATCATGCCGATGCCGGCCTGGGCCGAGGACTTCCGCCCCGACTGGGTCGGACTGGTGCTGATCTACTGGTGCATCGCCACCCCGCAGCGGGTCGGCGTCGGCAGCGGCTGGCTGCTCGGCCTGATCCTCGACATCCTCTACGGTCATGCGCTGCTCGGCCTGCACGCGCTCACCAAGGCGACCGTGGCGTACATCGCCATGCGCCTGCACCTGCAACTGCGCATGTTTCCGCGCTGGCAACAGGCGCTGGCGGTCGCCATCCTGCTGTTCGTCAGCCAGCTGATCGTGCTGTGGGTGCGCGGCGCGGTCGGCCGGGCTCCTCAAGGCATTGGCTACTGGACCCCCGCCATCGTCGGCCTGGTGCTGTGGCCGTTCGTGTTCGCGGCCCTGCGCAACCTGCGCCGGCGCGGAGACATCCGGTAAAAATGGAGGTTCTGACCAACTTCCCCTCTCCCTCCGGGAGAGGGCAAAGGGTGAGGGGAGGTTCTGCCCTCACCCTCATTACTCGGGGAGAGGGAATGAGGGTGAGGGCCGGCCAAATCGTGCCGCTCCGTTTGCCAGTGCACTGCCCTGCATCATGCTGAATATCCCGATCAAGGACTATTTCCGCGAAACGCGCCTGTTCCATTCCCGGCTGGCCGTGGCGGCGGTGCTGGCCGGGCTGCTGATCCTGCTGTTGCTGGCCCGGCTGGTGTACCTGCAGCTCATCGCCCATCGCCACTACGAAACCCTCGCCCAGGCCAACCGCATCCGCCCGATCCCGATCCCGCCCGCGCGCGGATTGATCCTCGACCGCCACGGCGTGGTGCTGGCCCAGAACTATCCGGTCTACACGCTGGAGATCGTGCCCGAGCAGGTCGTGGACATGAACGTGTTGCTGGAAGAGTTGGGCCGGCTGGTGCGCCTGACCGAGGGTGAGCTGAAGCAGTTCAACAAACTATTGCGCGAGCGGCCGCGCTTCGAAACGCTGATCCTGCGCACCCATCTGACCGAAGAGGAAGCGGCGCGGGTGGCGCTGCGCCGTCCCTACCTGAATGGGGTCGAGTTGCAGGCGCGTCTGCAGCGGCACTATCCCCTGGGCGGCGTGGCCGTGCACGCGCTCGGTTACGTCGCCCGCATCGACGAAAACGATCAGGAGAAAATCGACCGCAACGCCTACCGCGGCACCCAGCACATCGGCAAGCTCGGGCTGGAGGCCAGCTACGAGACGCCCCTGCTCGGTCGTGTCGGCTTCGAGCGCAACGAAACCAACGCCCACGGCCGCGTGCTGCGCACCCTCGACCGGCAGCCACCGGTGGCCGGGCGCAACCTGACCCTGCACCTCGACGTCAAACTCCAGCAACGCATCACCGAACTGCTCGGCAAGCGGCGCGGCGCGGTGGTGGCCATGGACCCGCAAACCGGCGCGGTGCTCGCCCTGGTCAGTACGCCGACCTTCGATCCGAATCCGTTCGTCAACGGCATCGACACGGCCTCCTATACAAAGCTGCGCGAGAATCCCGACAACCCGCTCTACAACCGCGCGCTCAACGGCGTGTATTCCCCGGGCTCGACCATCAAGGTCTTTCTCGGCCTGCTGGCGCTGGAGGACGAACGTTTTCAGCCCGACCGTCCCGTGCACTGCGCCGGCCGCTTCAACCTGCCGGGCGACCGGCACGTGTTCCGCGACTGGAAACCGGCCGGTCACGGCGCCGTGATCCTGCACGACGCCATCGTCCAGTCCTGCGACGTCTATTTCTATCGTCTCGCCCACACGCTTGGCATCCAGGCCATGAAGGATTTCCTCGCCTCGTTCGGCTTCGGGCGGCGCACCGGCGTGGATCTGCCCGGCGAATCATCCGGCATCCTGCCGTCGCCGGAATGGAAACAGGCGCGCGGCCTGCCCTGGTATCCCGGTGAGACGGTCATGACCGGGATCGGCCAGGGCCCGATCCTGGTCACGCCGTTGCAACTCTCCAGCGCGGTCTCGATGCTGGCCAACGGCGGCCGGCGCCTGAAGCCGCGGCTGGCGATGAAGATCGAGGACGCCCATGGGCGCCCGCTGCGGACGATCGAGCCGGCCAGGGACGGCGCGCTTTCGCTGCGCGATCCCGCCCACCTGGCCACGCTCGTCAAACACATGACCGCGGTTGTGCACTCCAACAAGGGCACGGGCTTCGGCATCGGCTGGAACGCGCCTTACAACATCGCCGGCAAAACCGGCACGGCGCAGGTCAAGGGCATTGCCCAAGGCGCCTTCTACAACGAGAAACTCACGCCCGAACGCTTTCGCGACCACGCGCTGTTCATCGCCTTCGCCCCGGCCGAGAATCCGCGCGTGGCCGTGGCGGTGATCGTCGAGAACGCCGGCCACGGCGGCGCCGTGGCGGCGCCGATCGCCCGCCAGGTCATGGACTACGTGATCATGGGCGAGCACGGCTGCAAGGATCCGGCCTGGACCGAGGTCTGCACCAAGGCCCTGCGCGCGGGCGCCGCGCAGCTGCCGAAACGAACCGAACCGGCCGGCGACTGACGCCATGCTCGAACGACTGCACCTCGACCGCACCCTGTTCTATGCGCTGCTGGCGCTGGCGGGCCTCAGCCTGCTCACGGTTTACAGCGCCAGCGGCAAAAACCTGGGCGATACCGGCGGCCACGCGCTGCGGCTGCTGCTCGGTTTCGGCCTGATGCTGGTGGTGGCGAATATGCGCCCGGAAACCCTGGAGCGCTGGTCGCCGATCATTTTCGGCATGGCCGTGCTGCTGCTGGTCGCCGTGCTGTTGTTCGGCACGGTCGGCAAGGGCGCGCGTCGCTGGCTGAGTCTGGCCGGTTTCCGCTTTCAGCCCTCCGAGTTCATGAAGCTTGCGCTGCCGATGGCACTGGCCTGGTTCTTTGCGCGCGACAGCCTGCCGCCGCGACTGTGGCGCTTTGGCGTCGCCGTGCTGGCAATCGCGCTGCCAGCGGCGCTCATCGCCCGCCAGCCGGACCTCGGCACCGCCGTGCTGGTCGCCGCCGGCGGGCTGGCGCTGCTGTTCATCGCCGGCCTGAAATGGCGCATCATCGTGCCGCTGCTGGCCGGCGCCGTGGTCGCCGCCCCGATCGTCTATTTCCGCTTCCTGCACGAATATCAGCGCAGCCGCATCGATGTCCTGCTCGACCCGCAGTCCGATCCGCTCGGCACCGGTTACCAGACCATCCAGTCGATGATCGCCGTCGGCTCGGGCGGTTTCTACGGCAAGGGCTGGCTCAATTCCTCGCAGGCCCATCTCGAATACCTGCCGGAGTCGTCGACCGACTTCGTGTTCGCCGTGTTCGCCGAGGAGTTCGGGCTGATCGGCAGCCTGGTGCTGATCGGTCTTTACCTGTTCATCATCGCCCGCGGCTTTCTCATCGCTTATCTGGCCCAGGACAGCTACTCGCGCCTGCTCGCCGGCGGCGTCACCCTGACCGTGTTCCTGAGTTTCTTCGTCAACACCGGCATGGTGCTGGGAGTGCTGCCGGTGGTGGGTGTGCCGTTGCCGGTGCTGAGTTTCGGCGGCACCTCCCTGCTCACCTTCCTGGCCGCCTTCGGCGTGTTGATGAGCATCCAGACCCACCGGCGGATAGTAGAATAGGCCGGTGATCGTCCGCACCCTCCGCCCGCTGCTGGCCGCCGCGCTCCTCGCCATTGCCGTTCACCCGGCGCTGGCGCTCGATGCGGGCGCCTGGCCGGAGGTGCGCACCTTCATCGACGACATGGTGCGGCAACACGGCTTCCAGGCGGCCGAGCTCGAACAGCTGTTCGCCGACGTGCAACTGCGCCGCGAGGTGGTCGAGGCCATTGAACGCCCCGGCGAGACCAGCCCCTGGTACGAGTACCGCAAGCGATTCCTGACCGAACAGCATGTCCGTCACGGGCTCGCCTACTGGAAACTGCACCAGCCGGCGCTCGAGCGCGCCAGCCGCGAGTACGGCGTGCCGCCCGAAATCATTCTGGGCATTCTCGGCGTCGAAACCCAGTACGGGCGCAGCGCCAGCCGTTACCGTGTCATCGACGCGCTCACCACCCTGTGGCTGCAATATCCGCCCCGTGCCGATTTTTTCCGCCGCGAACTGGAGGAATTCCTGCTGCTGGCGCGCGAGCAGAAAATCGACCCACGCCAGGTGAAGGGTTCGTACGCGGGCGCGATCGGCATCGCCCAGTTCATCCCGTCGAGTTACCGGCGTTACGCGGTCGATTTCGACGGCGACGGCCGTCGCGACCTGGTGAACAGCCCGGCCGACGCCATCGGCAGTGTCGCCAACTTCCTGCGCGTGCACGGCTGGAGCGCGATGGACCCGATCAGCGACACCGTGCGCCTGGAAGGCACGCGCTATTTCTGGGTCGAGAAATTCGGCGTTCGGCCGGTGCTGAGCGTGCGCGAGCTGGTGCGCTACGGCATTTACCCGCTGCAACACACGCTCAACACCGACCGGCGCGCGGCACTGATCTCCTTCGAGGGCGAGGACGGGCCGTTCTACCGCCTCGGCTATAACAACTTTTACGTCATCACCCGCTACAATCGCTCCAAGCTTTACGCCCTGGCGGTCCTCGAACTCAGCGATAAACTGCGCGAAGCCCGCGCGCAACAAAAGGAACCATGAAACGACTTGTCCTGCTGATGCTCGCACTGGCACTGGCCGGCTGCCAGACGGCAAAGCGCGGCGGGTATTACCAGGACGACGGTCCGGACGCACAGCCACCGCCGGTCGAGGCGGCCCGGATGGTGGACGCGGTGCCGAAACCCGAGCCACGCTCGCGCGGCGGCAACCGCCCGTACACCGTCCTCGGCCGCCACTACACCCCGCTGGCGGACGCGCGTGACTATCGCGAGCGCGGCGTCGCCTCCTGGTATGGCAAAAAATTTCACGGCCGGCGCACGGCCAACGGCGAAACCTACGACATGCACGCCATGACCGCCGCGCATAAGACCCTGCCGCTGCCGAGCTATGTGCGCGTGCGCAATCTCGACAACGGACGCACCGCGGTCGTGCGCGTCAACGACCGCGGACCGTTTCTGCACAACCGGCTGATCGACCTCTCCTACGCGGCCGCCAGCAAACTCGGCATCGCCGGCACCGGCACCGGCCTGGTGGAAGTCGAGGCGGTCATGCCGGGCGAGCCAGCCTTGTCGGCAGCACCCTCACCGACGACGCGCCCGGTCATTGAGGCGCTGCCGCCGCTCGAAACAAAACCAGAGCCAGGGCCTGGGCAGGCCCAGCCGATCGCGCCGGTTCCGACCGCCGCAGCCGGAGCGCCGGCCGCGGCCAGCACGCCTCGCCTGCTCGTGCAGGTCGGTGCGTTTTCGCAGTGGGACAACGCCGAGGCTTTGCGTACGCGCCTGGAGCGCGCCGGCCTGCGCCCGATCTACACCCAGTCGGTGCTGGTCAGCCTGCAACCGGGGTCGCCTGCACAGCGCGTCTATCGCGTGCGCATCGGCCCGGTCGCCAATGTCGAGGCGGCCGACCGGCTCACCCAATCTCTGACTGGCCACGGCATCGCCGAGGCCACGATCGTCGTCGAGTAACGCCCATGTCCGGTTTACGCTGGCTGTTCCTGGCCACCATGCTGTTCGCGCCGGCGACGCCGGCGAATACGCCGCCCGAGGCACCGCGCCCGACGGCCCGCGCCTGGCTGCTGGTCGATCACGACAGCGGCCGGGTGCTGACCGAACACGGCGCCGACCAGCCGCTGGCGCCGGCATCGCTCACCAAGCTGATCACCAGCTACCTGGTGTTTGAGGCCCTGCAACAGGGAAAACTCAAACTGGATGACCGCGTAACCGTCAGCCGCCACGCGGCCGCCCACAGCGGCGCGAGTCTGTTTCTGCGGCCCGGTGAGGTCGTGTCGGTCGAGGACCTGATCCGCGGCATGATCGTCAGCTCCGCCAACGACGCCACCGTGGCGCTGGCCGAACGCATCGCCGGCAGCGACAGCGCGTTCATCGAGCGCATGAATACCCGGGCGCGCGAGCTCGGTCTGGAACAGACCCGGTTTGCGAACGTAACCGGACTGGATCAGGACGGACAGCGTTCCACCGCCCGCGAACTCACGCGCCTGGCCGGCTACCTGATCCGCGACTTTCCCCAGCAATACCAGACCTACTTTCGCCTGCGCGAGTTCACGCACAACCGCATTCGTCAGTACAACCGCAACGCGCTGTTGTGGCGCGACGCGACCGTGGACGGCGTCAAGACCGGGCGCACCCGCGCCGCCGGCCACAACCTGATCGCCTCCGCCCGCCGCGGCAGCATGCGCCTGCTGGCCACCGTGCTCGGTGCACCGAACGAGGGCGCGCGTGTCGACGGTGCGCAGCGCCTGCTGGAACACGGTTTCCGGCATTTCGAGACCCGGCTGTTGTACGCGGCCGATACCCCGGCGGCGCGACTGCGGGTGTGGATGGGCAACCAATCCGAGCTGCCGATCGGCGTTGGCCGCCCGCTCTATCTAACCCTGGCGCGCGGCCAGCACGAAAAACTAAACGCCCGTCTGACTACCTTCAAGACCATGCAGACGGCGCCGGTCCTACGCGGCGAACGACTCGGGACGCTGGCGCTGGAGGTCGAGGGCAAACCTTATGCCGAGTACCCGCTGGTGGCCCTGCAGGAGGTGACACCCGGCAACGTCGTGCAACGCTTCATCGACCGCATCCAGCTCTGGCTGCGCTGAGCCGGACGGTTTATTCTTGCGCCGTCACCCATTGCCATGAATCCGCTACCCGATCTGCCGCTCGTTTACCTGAACGGCGCCTTTCTGCCACCGGCGGAGGCGAAGGTTTCCGTCTTCGACCGCGGTTTCATTTTTGGCGATGGCGTCTATGAGGTCATCCCGGTCTTCAGCGGCCGATTATTCCGCCTCGCCCACCACCTGGCGCGGCTGGAGCAGAGCCTGCACGAAATCCGCCTCGTCAATCCCCGCACGATCGGGGAGTGGGAGGACGTGTTTCGGCGGCTGATCGCGGTAAACGGACCGGTCGATCAATCGATCTATCTGCAAGTCACGCGTGGCGTGGCGCCGCGCGACCATGCGTTCCCGAAAGAGGTGACGCCCACGGTCTTCGCCTACGCCCAGCCACTGAATTATCCGCCGGCCGAACAACTGGCCAGCGGCATTGCGGCGATCACCGCGCCCGATATCCGCTGGAGTCGCTGCGACATCAAGGCCATCGCGCTGCTGGCCAACGCCCTGCTGCGCCAGCAGGCCGTCGAGGCCGGCACCGCCGAGGCCATCCTGATTCGCGACGGCTTCATGACCGAGGGCTCCGCCAGCAACATCTTCGTCGTCAAAGACGGCGAGCTGATCACTCCGCCCAAGGGCCCCTTCATCCTGCCCGGCATCACCCGTGATCTGGTGCTGGAGCTGGCCCATGCCCACGGCCTGCCAGGCCGCGAGCGAGCCGTGCGCGAAGAGGAACTCTATAGCGCCGATGAGTTGTGGCTCACAAGTTCTACCAAGGAAATTCTTCCCATCACCCGCCTGAACGGCAAACCGGTCGGTCACGGCCGGCCCGGCCCGCTGCACGCGCGCCTGTTGGCGCTCTACCGGGAGTACAAGCAGGCCTTCGCCGAAGGACGAACCGCGTGAAACCGCAAATGCAGCATCCTTGGTGCGTGGCCATCGTTGATGTGCAGGATGCACGAATGCCGCGAAGACCATGGATGGCCAAGAGCGGCCTCAGTCCGATCGACGATGGCCGGTCCACGTGATTTCAGGCTGATCGTCCGCCAGCTCGGGCGCGTGCCCTACGCCGAAACGGTCGCGGCCATGAG
>ERZ1292623.2859-Hain-H51-01um-R1-2859-length-15129-cov-6_pt1 | contig 15129 bp, 13 predicted proteins | sample MGYA00564398_ERZ1292623 | MGnify/ENA primary metagenome ERZ1292623 (study PRJEB36523, sample SAMEA6512633) | groundwater metagenome | collected 2019-01-07 | study: AquaDiva: Metagenomics assemblies of 32 groundwater samples
TGGTGTGGGGGGCGGCGGCGGCGGCGGCGTCGTCGGCGGGCTATACGGCGGCGGAGGGCTTTGCGGCGGCGGGCTATACGCCGCCGGCGGCGGAGGGCTATGCGGCGAGGGTGGTCGTGCCGGCGGGCTATACGGCGGCGGCGGAATATGCGGCGGCGGCGTCAATGGCGGCGGCGGATGCGGATTTGACGGTAATCAGCAAAATCGTTAATTTTGGATTGGGGTTGATAAATGCGTAACTCCAAAATAATCGTTATGTCTTGTTTAACTTGTTACCATAATTTGGTTGTTAAAAACAAAAGACCGTTTTGTGGGGTTAAGTTTAAGTATACGAATAAACGCTGTAAAAAATATAAATATAATTGGGTTAAAAAATGATTAAGAAAGGATTAACCGAATGTTAAACCCGAAAGAATCTGGGGCGTGTCGGCAATGTAAGATGTGGAATAGTCCTACACTTACTGGATATGGAATTTGTGACCGATTAAGCGCACGGTGGGGTCAGTCGATTAAGGTCTATGGCGGCAATGGTGGCGTTGAGCGGTTGGAAATGGACGTTGAAGGTAGGACGGTCTATAAGTACGTATCAATCCCTAATGCTTGTTTTATCCCGCGGGGTAAATTAGAATGAAACAAAAACTAATAAAAATCAAGAGTATAAGCAAGTGTGCCATCTGCGGGCGCAGTACGGCTAAAAAATATTATTGCAGTGACGGTAAATGGCGCGGGGTTACGCTGGTAAAGGTAAACGACGCGCTAATTTGCCAAGCTTGCGGGACCGGGACGAAATGGTAACCCCCCCCTATTCCATTATTTCGTCTTCTATATCTTTTTTGGATTTATTCTTTAATTTTGTAAATATAAATTTACTTTCGGCGTTTGTTCTTTCAATTTTTAAAAAATTTAATAGTTCTTTTAAGTCCTTTGCTATAATATTAACCGCCTCGCCTATCGTATTTTTAGTATATTTAATATCAAACATTTTGCATGTACTCCTCATCCAAAAATCATCTAAGTTACTTGACATCCGAATTTCATCGTGCAGCTTTTCTATCTTATTTTTCATCTCTGCTAATTTTTTAGTATATTTATTAGCCAAAAAACCAATTAATAATGCAAAAAATATAAACAAACTACACCAAGCTATAATTCCAATTAACATTTTATCTCCATCCTATCTAATAAAAACCGCCTGCCTGTGAGTACTTTGGCTTAAGCAATCTTACAAGCAAGCGGCTTTTTAAGTAAAAATAAAAAAGACGCTTCTTATATGAATTTCTGCCAAAGTTTAATTGCCTTAAAACCAAAAAGGCGTCGTTTGAAAAATAAAAATTAAATTACGCTATATATTGTATCGCGGAATGGTTGTTTTGTCAAACATAAAAATTTTCGTAACGCGCGCGCGAACGCTAAATTCGACAATTATGTTGTTTTTTAAGGGATACCATCCCCGAAATTTCACGTATAATTTTTAGCGGTGGATGATGTAAGGAAATCTTACACGAACACAAGAATACCGGATTGAATACAAAAATCCGTCCCAACCTCAAAATGCATCCCATCGCAATATTTATAATTATCGCTACCGTCGACGTTAGTTCTAATCCAATCTCCGCCCCAGATAAACCCGTATTTTTTAAATAGGTAAACCAATTCCGGTTCCTGCGTCGGTTTAACACCGTAGCCGTTATCCTTAACATTAATATCAATTGCAATCCCCCAGCTGTGATAGGATAGAGGTTTGTTTTTATTCCACAAAATATGACGCGGTACAAAACATCCGCCTTGTGCCCGGAAATCTTTAACGTCAATAATCGGTTTAATGTTTTGGATTGTTTGAATTTCGGTAAAGATTTTAGTCAATACCGGAGTAAGTTTTTTATTACATTCTACCCGTCCGACCAGCGGGAAATTAACAACTTCAAGGTTGTTTTTAACCCAATCGCCGAGGATTAAAATACTACCGTCAACATCTTTAAATTCAAACTTCCCGAATATCTGTTCTATTTGTGGTAAGGTTAATTTAACGTTTGGCATAATTTATTTCCTCTTATCTAATTTGGCGGTGTCAATTTGGAAGGTTTCGTATAATTGTTTCATTATATTATTTATCCGCGATTGATGTTCTTCGCTTTTCGCTCTTTGCGTTGCCATTGCAGCTAAAGGATTGTTACGTTGCCATATTGTATATTTACGCTTTTCATCTTGTAGTTCAAATTTTAGTTGGCTAATTTTTTGATATTGCAAAACTTCGGGGTAAACCCGCCACGTCCTTAACCCCGCCGTCCCGGCAACTAATTCAGCCGGTAAATCCCGTACTCGCCCGTAACGGTCAGAAGTTTGGTTAATCGCATTAATTATATTTTTGGCTTGACGCCCAGTAAATAAACCTGGCTGTAAACCTTCGCCTTTAGCTAAAGCACCAATATTTGGTATCGGAGTAATTGGCGGGATATAAATCTTAATTGTATTTTCTATTCTATCAAGTAGTTGCTTTGAAAGTTTATCGTAAGGGCTACCGATTTCATATCCTAACTGCGGAATTCTGCCTTCTTTCCAAATAGTATACAAATCCAACGCCGGGTTAGTTATTATCTGCCGACTGGCGGCGGAAAAATCGCCTTTAGAGATAGAACTTGTTAAATCCACCAAATCGCCGGTCGGCCAGATATACGCAAAATCAAACGCGCGTAGTTTACCGGCCTTATCCCGAAAATAAACTAACGGCACGTTACGCCGGTAGATAGGATATATCTTTTTTAATTCCTGCTCTGCGGTTTCGTCAACATCAAACAATGTTTTTGATGATTTTTCTAATAAAAAAGGTATCCCTAAAACCGTTAGTAAAGTAATAATTCCGCGGCTACGATCAATCGGAATCCCAGTAGTATATTCGCCCTTTGCCAACATCGCTGTATAATCTTTTAGAATTAATCCGACACTGGCTTTAAACGAAACGAACGGCCCCAGAGCTACCGTCCCTAATCCACTGCGTAGCAATTCCACTACTCTTGGTAAACGTGCGTAGTTAGGATTTAATTTATTAACGACCTCGGCTGATTGGGTCGGTGTCATTTTAAACACTTCGCGGTTTTTAATATCCGCCGCGATTTTAAACAATAAATCTTCAAAATTATAAATTTCACCAGCAAAATCTATCCCTTTGGAAACGTTTTGTTTGATTTTATCCGTTACAGTGCTTGCCCACAATTCTTGGTTTTTATATAATTTTTCTAATTCATTCCTTTGGAATATTTCGCCGCCAACGTATTGCGTTCCGGCAATTCTGCGTTCAATTAAACCTTTCCATTCGGCGCGGGTTGTGCCGTACCGATTAACCCAAATATCTACCGCTTTTGCGTAATTCCCCCAATTAGCCGGATTACCGATAAAATTACGGTTAAGCAAAGAAAAAAACGTATTGCCGAACAAATTCCGCCCGTGCGTCGGTAAATTACCCACAGTGTTCACCCACTTAAACGGATTAATTAAATAATTGTTTAATGCTGATACCAAAAAATCTTTACCAAACCTTAAATCACCGGTAATAAAATCATAGACCTCTTGATTTACATATTTACCGGCTAACGCACCCCACGACTTCGTATCCGGGGTAATTTGGAAGTATCCCTTTGGTAAAGGCGGGGTATCGTAAGCCACTCCGGGTATTTGAGCAATCTTATCAAAAAACTGCCCGTTATGCGCCACAACCGCATTATCGGCAATAGTTTTAACATAAAGCCACGGCGCGTCGTGGATTTCACCAAATAAATCCCGGATTTCTTTATCAATGTCTTGCCGTTTAATAAAATGGTTTTGCGGAATATTGATTTTTACCTTACGTCCGCTAAATTCCGCTACCCTATTACGCTTTTCTAAAAATGAACGGATAAAGGTATCCATTTGGGCTTCGGATTGTGCCGCTAATTTATTATAATAATCCTGCATATCTTCTAATTTAGTAATATATTCTGGGTCAGCTTGCCCGCGGGATTGAGCTTTTTCTATCCTGGCGGCGTACTTATTTGCTTTGGTTTCAAATTTTCGCCGGAACAGCTCTTTTGCATTTTGGATTACTTCCGGTTTAGGTGTAAAATCTTTCTGTTCGTAAACCCGGAAAGAGCGGACTAAATAACGTCCCAAATTAGATAAGATTTTTTCTTTTATTACTTCTGTCGGCGCATATTCGGCTAATTGTGCGGATACCCCGTCAATATGATTACGTGTTTGGATAATTGAATTACGAATTTCTATTGGGGCGTCTTCAATCGGGAGTTCTCCTTTTAACGTTAATTCCAATAATTGGTCTGCCGATTCGGAGTTTTGTTTATCCGCCCACTTACGTAAATTCCGCGCATTAGCATCAGCTTCAAAAATATCCGCATTGATTTGTCCTAACCGTTTTTCGTTAAGTTTGTCAACTGCTGTTGGGACGCCTTTCCCCCGGCTAAACCAATACTTTATCCTACGCCCTAATTCGGCGGTTCTATCATCTGGAATATTAAGATAAACGCTGCCTCTTTCCCCAACTTTTCCCGCGGGAAACATTTCCGGTTGTGTAGCCGGTTCCGGGTCAAATTCTTCTAATAACCGGCGGGCTTCTACTTGGTCGGCTACCGGTTTAACCTTACCCGCCGGGACCGTAGCTTGAGTGGTAATTAAATCCGGTTGTATTTGTTCGGATTTAATCGGCGGTTCTAATATCGGTTTTGGCACTTCTACCGGTTTAGCCGGAATAACTTCACCTGCGCTAACCGGTGCGGTTTGACGCGGTTCGGGCGGTTGTTTGGCAAGTGCCTGTTCCGCAGTTAAGAATTTACCGGTTTCGTCCATCATCCCTTTATCTAATCCCGGACGACCGGAGACTATCCGTTGCTGTAAAGGTTCTGGTAGTTGGCTAATATCGTGGAATAAATCAGTCGGGTAAACCGTCCCGGTTTCAATATCCATAAAAGCCGGTTTTAGTTTTGGCGTAGTCGTGGTAATTTTAGGGGTTTTGAACTCTTGCGGATACAATCGTTCTAATTCCTCATCATATAAAATAGTATCGGTAATTTTATCCGTTTCGTCGGTTACGATTTTTTGTAATTCCTCAGGGCTTGCTTCGCTAATTTCCGCTTGAGCAGACTTGTTAGCATTGCGTATGATTTCGTCGGCTTTTGACTGATATTGGGCGGGGGTAATTTTTCCCCACCATCGGTCGCCATAAAGTTGCCGATAATACTCGTCCGTTGCTTCTTCTCCATATTGTATCTCCTTTTGTAAATCCGATGAACCTTGGTCTAACTGTTCCTCAACCCACTGTTTCCTATCGTTGTGTAGCTGTCGAATTTTCTGTAATAATCCCGCTTCGTCGGTATTGTATTGTGTCGCTATTACGTCAAGGTTATGTTCCCCTTTCTTTAATATTTTTTTTGCAAGCTTTGTCCCTAAGTATTGTTCAAAATCATCATATTCGCGAGGATTAATCCTTATTTTTCCTTTGCCAGATAAATAAGCGTCTAATCCAACTTCACCTTCAAATCGGTTTTTTGCTTCCGTTCTTAGTGTAATTATATTTAATGGTTTATCTCTTGTCAAGTCCGCCAACTGGTTAAGGTTATATTCACCCGGTTTATATTTAATTTCGGGATAATAAATTTCGCCCGGACTTGGTAAAATATTTAATTCTTTTTTTGCTGGTAGCGGAATACGAGCCGGGATAACTGGCGGCGGAGTAATAATATCCACGCCCGCGGTGGGTGGTAAAAGGTTAATCCCTTGTTTTAACGGTATCGGGGGTACGTATTTAGCCGGTAATGTTGCATGGCCCGGACGATACGGCATTCTTGCCGCCGCCGCCGGGGCGTTAAATTTAATTGCGTTAATTAACCGCGTCGTTGCTCGTTCGGGCGTATCGGTTTTGGATAATACATCTTTAACGTATTGACCCATTTGGTTACGGAATAAATTTACTTGTTCGGGATTCCACCCTTTCGCTTGTAATTTATTCGCTACGGTATTTACAGTTTTGGCTAAAACTCCGTGTTTATAAAGGTTTGTTAGTACCGCACCGGATAATAAGTCTGTCCCGATTTCACCAATAGAAGACGCGATTTTGATTATTTCCGGCGTGTTTTTAGACCATAGTTCCGATACCTGCCGGATTTCTAACGGGTCATATTTCTCGCCTTTAATTTTACCAACCATAACGTTTTTAAGCTGTTGGATACCTTCCGAAATTAAAAAATAAACCGGGGACATACCTGCTGCAACCGCGCCGGTAACAAGCCTTAAACTTTCGTCTCGTATCCCCAGATCGGTGGGTATCTGCCATTTGGGTAACGATTCCGGTATTTTTACCGGTAACAGTTGGGGAGTAGGATAAACTTTAGTAACCCGTAATTTAGGTTCTGGCGGGACGGTTCTCGCAAATCCTTTAATCGCCGGTTCTTTATATAAAAGGTCAAGTTTGGTAGTTGGGATATTTGACGGAATAACCGGGCTAATGTCCAATTTATCAGGAATAAACCCTGTGCGTGGTTTATCAGGAATAAACCCGGATATTTGTTTATCAGGAATAAAAACCATATAATATCACTATTCTATTTTATTCTTATAAATAAATTCGGGTCAAATTCGTCTTCCGGTAAAGTCCCCTGTTCCCCCGTCTCTTTTTTTATAACCCTAATTGATTTGCCTAACTCCGCCGGTTTTACCGCCGCCGGGCTTACCGCCGGGATAGGCGTAAGTTGTTTTTGATACTCCAACCATTTATTGCGCGCTTCATTAAGTGCCTTATCATTCTGGGCGCGGGTTTCCGATGATATACTATAATTATCATTGTTATTATTTATTGAGGTCGCTAAATTATCAACCAGTTGATTAACGGCCGTAATCGTATTACCCCTATCACCTGCCTGCTCGGAACGTTGAACAGATTTCGCAAGTTCTAACCGTTGTTTAGCTAATTCCAAATATTCGTCCTGCCTTGCGGCGGCGGCGGCCGCGCGGGCTTCTTGCTCTGCGGTTACCGGTCTACCAGTTGCTTCAAATCCTAAATTGTCGGTTTCTTTCGCTCTTTTATACTCTTGGATTGTCCGTAGCGGAACCGGCTCTTGTCTTGCGGGGATAGCGTCTATTTCTTCTTTACCCCCCGCTAAAATATCGGTTAAACTTATAGGATATGTCGGCCCTAAAGAAGGACTTATGGGATAAGTTTTTTGTTTAAAGCTAATCCTTGGTATAGTCTCCGCCGGGATATCGCGATAAGTTATTGGCTGAATACCGGCGGCGGCGTACCTTGCAAGCTCTTCGCCCGGTACGTTTTTTATATTTTCCAACCGCTGGTTTCCTAATGCTTTGGCGGAGGCAGTTTCAGCTTGGATACGTTGTAATTCCTCTAACGTAGGACGGCGTAATTCTTTATTATATTCAAACTGTTGGGCTTGCTCTGCTTTTCGCTGTTTCATTTCGCGCTGTTCGTCTTCCAGCTTTTGCCGGCGACTTAATTCTAACAATTCGCGGTTTCTACGTGATTGTAACCCTGCACTAAATTCGCTTGGTAATGTCCGACCTAACCCGCTAAAAAATGCGTATAATTCTTGGTTTGCCATTTGGAGTACTCCTTACCACTTTTCGTAACCATAGAACGGTTTACGCGGTTTTTCTTCGTATTTTAAAAAACTTTTCAATCCTTCGTCGGCAAGTGTTCGCCCGGCTTTTCCGCCCAACCCCGCGGCTAACGGATTTCCGCCGGATAGAAAATACGCGGCGGTGGTACCTGCGAGCTCACCTGCCGTTTGTAATGCCGGGACGTACCACGGAGTTTCTTTTTGCGGGATTGTAAATTGTGGAGTTGCGACCGACGGAGTCCCTAACCGGCGTAAAGACTCATAATACCTTTGATTTGCCGTAGTTGTTGCCCCTTGATTACCTAAAATATTCATTGCCTGACTAATTGCCGATTGCCGTTGTGCCGCCTTTTGTGCCGCTTGGGATTGGATATTACTTTCTAATTCCGATAATGCACCCAACCGCCCGGTTTGTAGTTGAGCTAACCCTTTTGATTGCCCGCCAAATAATCCGCCCCGCGCTAAATTACCGCCCCCAATATTACCGTACTTCTGCGATTGGCTTAATAATGCGTCTTCTAACTCTTTCCGCGCTTGGGTATATTCGTTTTCAATCCGCGCTTGCCCGGTGGTACGTATCCCGCCTAATTGTGCCGTTTCTTGCGCCTGCCCGCTCATTAATTCATCTACCGCCGCCTGGATTTGTTTATCTCGTTCGGATTGTAGACCGGTAGCTTTAGCTTCGGATTGTGAAGCTAACTCTTGATTGTACTGTTCGGTAAAATCTTCTAATTCCGACTTGAAAACTTCCAAATCCCCACGTGCGGCGGTAATTTCCTTTTCATCCGTAAGGCGAGACATTTCTATGGTTTTACGTCTTATATCGTCTCGTTTAGCGTCTATTCGGGATTTTAAAGTCGGCATTTTATTTAATGGCACTGTTGATTCCGGCGGATTGAACGCGACGTCGGGTTCTTGAATAATTTCTTTTGGTTTGTTTAATCCTTTTTTATTAACATAATCGTCAACTTTCTGTTGAGTTTCGCTGTTTAATTGTCTACGATTCAATGTGCCATTTGCTATTCTATCAACAATAGATTGCAAATTAATATCTGACTCAGCAAATTTCTGTTTTCTGTCTTCTTCTTCTTTTGCATCGGAAAGTATAATATACTGACCATAGCTCATCCATTCCCTTTTCCCTGTATAAGGATTAGTAAAAAAATTAGGCACTAATTTCTCAAGGTCTGATACACCTTGTATTGGCATAAATCCCCCTTTACATTTCTAAAAACAATAATTCCTGTCCAGGCGTAATTAATTCTAACCCCGGCTTTTGCGGTTCTATAAAATATAACGTTTCTTCGTCCGAATAAACTATATTTAATTTATGTGACGGTTTATCCGGCGTTTGTGCCGGGATTACTGCCCTTCCAAGTGTAACGTTGCCTTTATAATGTAATTTAACCCAAGCATACATTCGCAACGCATAATCATCACAATCGTATTCGTCTGCCCGCGGTGGCGTCCGGTCAACGTATGTTTTAATAATCCAATCTATTGTTTTACGCGGTAGTATTTTATACCAACTATCCCACAAATATAAATTCTGTTCCTTAATGATTACTTGATTTAAAATTTCTTTTTTTAGCGTGTCCCGCGAAATCCTTTGATACCCAAAATCCTGATACTTATTAAAAAAACAGATTAACGACATTTTTAACCTTTTTAACCTTTGTGCATAACTACCATATTATTAATACTATCTTATATATATATAATTAGTAGTAATAGTAGTATTAACAATTTCTGTTAATAACCTATGTTTAATTTATGTTTTATACTGATAAATCAGTAATTAATAAAACCCTGTCCCCTGTTAATAACCTGTTGATAAGTTGTGATACTGATTAACAATATCCACAGGGAACATCAAACTAAAAAATCTTATGTGCATAACTCAATACTTATACGCAGTGTATTAACAATCTATCCACAGGTTAAATTATTCAATTCGTTCGTAAAATCCTTTACATCGTAAATATAATTCATCGTCGGGATTTAAGGTAAACGATTTAAAAGGTAAAGTTACAATATCGTTTTGATTTAACTGTAAATAATTCGTAATTAAAAACCGGCTGAAATTTTTACGTTCAATTACTTCCACCCGGACGGCATTACCCATCTGGATATGTTTCTCTAACTGTACCCATTCAATAAAACTTCGTTCCGGTTCTACTTCTCTGATTTCGATTTTATTAGAAATAGTTTTTAATTTTAATAAACTTTCCCCGATAAATCGTTCGCATTTATATAGGATAGTCCCTTGCATTTTATCTTCGATATACACATAAGGACACGCCGCGCCGTAATGCCAATTCCCGGTTAATTCTACCCGCGCCCACCCGTTCGTCCCGGTAGCCACGTATAAATAATATTTACTATCGTTCGTATCCAACGACCAGCAAATAGTCCCGGTACTGCCATCTAATCCCGATGAGCGAATATATTGAGGATTTCTAATTCTAATAGAATTCCCTTCTATATCAAGTTTGACCGTCGGTACTGTCGTTCCAATTCCAATATTACCATTATTATTAATCTTTAAATTTACCGAGTTAAACCCTGCGTCTGTAGCTTTAAACGCAAACCCGCCAGTAGTTAAACTTGATGAGTTTTGAAATTCTAAAATTCTATCGTTAGTCGTAGGTTCGGGTACTAATACCCCCGCTGTTGTGTTAGCTGATACAAGCGCTAAATTACCTTTTACGTCCAACTTCTGCGCTGGAACGGATGTACCAATCCCAACATTACCGTTTAACAAGGAAATATCACCGTTAGAAGTATTTCCTATCCCCGCTTGAATATAAATATTTCCCCCGGTAGCATCGTTCGTCGCCCCACCGGAGATTGTAACATCACCGCCGTTCCCGTCCGTATCAGCTTCACCCCCAACCCCGCCAGCAATACTAACATTCCCGCCTCGATATCCAACTCCGCCAGCGAAATTGCCGGTAGACGCATAAATGCTAATATCCATCCCGGTATCAAACAGTAAGCTATTATACAAACCACCGTCTGTACTGAATTTAACTAAATAATTTGTAGTCCAATTACCATCCCGCCAGGGAATATTAGAGTAGATGTCTTTTATCGTCCAATCTACCGAAGTTGGGATAAGCTGTGTTTTGTTGGTTAATAGTTGCCACTGCGGGGTTTTACTTATGCAAGTGCAGCTAAACCCCAAAATTAAAATTAATGCTAAATTAAAGGTCTGGTATAATTTCATATTTTATTTTTATCCCATAAAACTTGCTAAAGTTAGTTATGCTAAAAGATAAATAGGTAACCCGATTTATTTCTGTAAACCATTTTAACCGTAATGGGACATTGGTATAATATGTTTCCGGGTTGGCAGTAAAAACGTAAGTCGTTACCGCGGTAGTCAACATATTCTTAAATGCCGAAACCGTAACCGTTCCGGTATAGAAAAACCCCAAATTAGAGGCAACATTTAGCCAAATAACACTAATTCGTTTTAAATTATTATAACTCCCGAAATCAAAAGATTTTGTTTTTAATTCCGGTGAAATATTCGGGGTTTCACCGCCGGAACCGGCAATATTACTAACATTAGTAAAATCGTACGTTATCGAAGTATCATATTTAACAATCGTCCCGGGCGCATAATTATTATCGCCTACAACTCCATTATAACTCATTCCTAAATATAATTCGTCTTTATATACACACGCCGCGGAAATTTGTAGGACGGTAAATCTTGACCATTGACCGATTTTATCGTAAACGTAAGTTATTTTTTGTTTATCTCCCGATGTGGTTGATACTGAAACCCAATATTGGTCATTATAAATAATCCCGACTATCGGGCAGGTACTGAAATCCACAGATAAATAATTATCAATTTGTTTGGCCGCGGTAATTAAATTATCTATCGGATAAGAAATTATTTCCGTACTGTTACCATCAAATGTTTCAACCCCGCGTAAACTTACAAAATAAATTAAACCCTGGTTTTCTTTTATATTTTCGTTAAATAAACATCCTACATTATTAATAGTAGTATGAAAAAAATCGTTCTGATTATAGCTGTCTTCAAGCCCGGAAATAACATAAAATCGGTTATATTTCGTTGCGTAAATATTACCTTTAAAAACAAAAATCGCGGTTAGCGGGTTGCCATTATTCCGATCAATTTCAATCCAGTTCCCGGTTAAAGACGTATCCCACTGGAACGCATCGCCAATATCGGAATATAAAACCCGTGACTGTTGGTCGGTAGTGTTTGAATTTGCGCCGATTAACCGGTCATAAGCGGTAATCATATAACGTACTTGAGGGATAGAATTTGCCAGTTTAATGTTTGTTCCGTCATAATACCACCTATCACCGTTATTCGTCCCGATAAAACATAAACTACTAAAATTTACCGCCCAACAAATTGCATTCGCCGGGATTGATGAAATTAAAACCGTAAACGTAGTTAAGTCTTGCGTAACGGCAATCGTCCGGCTGCTAATAACCACCATTTCCTTAGTTCCATCCGGCTTTTCGTAAACGTGCATTAATTTAATCCCGTCGTTATAATCTAATTCTTTTGTGAACCATGTTCCTCCGCGGTTAATTACCGCTCTATCCTCGTCTATTAAACAATTATCAAGCGTCACCATTTGATTATCGTTGATTTTGTGTGAAGAAAATTTAGTATTTAACCCGGCAAACCCGTTTACAAACGGTTCGAAGATTTGTTCTGCCGAAAAAACGGGATTAATCATTAAGATAACGAATAATATTCCTAATTTAATCATTATTTATAACTCGGGAATATCGGATTCCAGCCGGGTTTGGATTGGATATTGTTAATTAATATTTGTAATTCGTCAATAAAATTCTTACGGAACATTTCCGCTTCGGTATATAATTTATCGTCGTATTTACACCACGCTGCAACATACCACATAATAGCTGTATGATACACCGATAGGAAATCCGCGGAGTTAAACGGTTCGTCGGAGTCGGCGGACATTGCCGGGACGGTTGCATAATATTCTACCCTCAATGCATTAACCCCGGACGAAACCGTCGTACAAAAAGGGTCAAGTCCAATAACAAAATTACTACTGCCAGTAACTTGATAATCTATATAATATCTTGCCGGTACCCCGCGGGTAGAATATTCCCATGTAGCTATTCTATCTAATACTATCCGGTCGGTAGGTTCTAAAACCTTATAAAAAGTCGTACCGGTAACTAAATAGCTTGCCCGTTTTGGCATAAGAAAATCTGCCGGTAATAAATATTCCCTGTTGGTAGCGTTAGTTGTGATATATGTTGCCGAAGATACGCAGCGTGACATTGCGGCGATTAAATTCTGGGCACTGTTAATCCGCGAATTTAACGTTACACTTGACCAGCGAAACCCGTTTGTATCCGTATCCTGTACCAAATCCCGGACATCCGTTCTTATTCCCGATAAGGTTGCGCTATCACCCGGCTGGTAAAATAACCATAAAACCAATATAATTAAAATTGTTTTATGCATTATGGTAATACCCCCGGTACAATGTAAGTATTATTATTCCGGCGCGGTTTGATTAAACTAAACGTAATTAACTGGTCGGGGTTATTGTTCATTGACCGCACTATAAGTTTCATTCCCTCTTTATAATTCCGTTCGTAACTCTGCGCTTGCGGTAAATAATTCGCGCCTAACGATAAATAAATATTCCATAGTACGTGGTAAATCAAGTATTGGTGATACGGTAGCATATTAATCAACCCGTCGAACGGTACGTCCGTAAGCGCGCTTATATCCGCACACCGATAAACGTATTCAAAGCTAATAGTTTTACCGGTAGCGTCCGGGATAGGATAAAACCCGATTGTGCTAATATCTTCATAGTAATAGTTTGGTGTATCGCTATCATCCGTCCACGGGTTAGAAATATCCGCCCGTAAAGACGCTAAATCCAAATCTTTTTTGCTAATGTTCGTTATGGGTTTACTATTATAAGTCACCCGCAACATTTTAACGTAATCCGTAGGTTTGGCATATTCACCCGTCCCGGCGGTAGACGTAGCTGTACTATTGGTTTTTTTAGTACAATTAGTATAATCTACGATTTCACGTTGTGAAATATTCGCCATTCGCAACAAATCACGTTCGTCAAAACTGATTTTATCAAGAAAAGAAATAGACTTTTGTAGTTCGGAATAAATTTCCTGCCACGTCATAAAATTATCCTTTTACTCGTTGCGGTTTAACAAATCCATACCGAATGGCGTCTGCTACGTCTTGTTTCCGTCCCGACGCTTCCCACGATTTACACAAGTGCAGCCAGTCGGTTTGTGCGTTACGATTCGGGTCTTTTACCCAGTCCGGCACGTAAACTTCCCTTACATTTGCCGTATCGGAAATTTTTACTAATTCACCGTTACGTAAAACAAACGAGCCGGTATTACGCTTTTCGCTTATTGGCAAATTCGGAATATCCAAAAGAATACCTGCCGCCATAAATTCTCCTTCCCTATAGGTTAGAGGTAGTAAGATGGCTTACTACCTCTAACCATTCAAACCTAAATCTCTACATTTTCCGGTAATATAAATATAAATAAGTGGTGGTCTGCGCGCCAAGCCCACTAAAATTATATTTAAGTCCTGCCGGTAACCGCACGGGGTTATTCGCGTAGTAAATTGACTTGTATTGATTTATACCCGTCGCCACTGCCGCCGTACCTAATAATACAAAATAGGTATTAGCGGTAGCAGAACTATCCTGTACGTTAAACTTAAACTCAATATCAGTTTTTATCGTTCCCGCGCCGGTCGTAGTTGTAGCATAAATCACATCGTAAATGATAATCGGGTCTGTCGTAAACGTTTTAGTATTGGACGTTCCCGTTGATTCGTTAGATAACGTTGCCACATCAACACCGCTAAATTCAAAGTCCTGTAAATACAGTCCTTCCGCCGATTGCGATAAATAGTCCCGATTCCGTCCTGCGGTTGCCCAATTCGTTATCCCAAAAGTAACCGCAAAAATTAACGTGCATAACAAAATCCGTTTCATTAGTTCCCCCTCTTCCTTTTTATTATTATTGCAAACATTTTTCCAGTTCAAAGGCGGGGGTTAAATATCCCCGCCTTGTTTTATTAACCCTATCCTTGGTTACTGCCACAAAGCAAATTTACACCCCACGCGCCGTTAAGCACAATCGGGACGTATGTAAACTGGTATCCGATTGTACCCGTCATCGGGACTTTTTCGCCTAACTGTTCCCACGACCGGATGTATAATTTCTTATCTCCGCCCTCAATTTTAACGTTCCCAAAACATTCCCTTGCGAATATCGGGACACAATGGAACCCAGCTGAACTTACACTACCGGTTTCGTCCATCCTCGCCCATTCGGAAGCGCGTAACCAATTTACCCCACACCAAGTCCCGATTTCGTTATACATTAACCGCTTTTCGTTCTGGTGCGTCGCAACCTGCCGGAACGTTTCGTCTTGCCACAAATCCGCTTCGGTGTAAGGGGAAAGTATTCCGACTTT
>ERZ1292623.2860-Hain-H51-01um-R1-2860-length-15129-cov-6_pt1 | contig 15129 bp, 18 predicted proteins | sample MGYA00564398_ERZ1292623 | MGnify/ENA primary metagenome ERZ1292623 (study PRJEB36523, sample SAMEA6512633) | groundwater metagenome | collected 2019-01-07 | study: AquaDiva: Metagenomics assemblies of 32 groundwater samples
GAAGTTAGTTCGCGGGTCCGGGGCTTTATTTCATTTATTGTAAGGGATGATAAAATTTCCTTTATCGTATTGAGACCGTAATATCTTAATAACCAAGCCCACTGTTTCATGTTGCCATAATTTATAACTTGAACGATGATGGTTTTTTTATTATTATCGGGATCTAGTTTTTTAAAATCATAAGACCAGAAAAATGGCCGAAATGATTCCGGTAATCGTGCTTTTTTAGATTCATTAAACTGTATAGCCATGTGTATATTATACCACGATAAGCCCTAAGGTGCTATATCCGGACAGGGGTTTTGATGCCGAGAATGGCAAGACCGCGGGAGAGGATTTCGGCCGTCACGCGGACAAGGAGCAAGCGAGCTGACATTCGGCTGGAATCTTCGTCTTCGAGAATATGAACATTTTCATAAAAATTATTAGCTAGATTGGCCAGTTCGAAAAGATAGAGCGCCAGACGCTGGGGCGCGATCATCTCGCTCGCCTCTCGAACCGCCTCCGGAAATTCCAAAAAATATTTTATCAAATTTAATTCAGATTCTTCTTTCAACAACTGTAAACTGAAAATTGAAAATTGAAAATTCGCTTGTTCAGCTTTTTTCAAAATGCTGAACAAGCGGCTGTAGGTGTATTGCAAATACGGCCCCGAATCACCCTTGATGGCCAGTGATTTTTCAAAATCAAAAACAATATCCTTGCCGGGACTTTGTTTAAGAATTGAATATTTAATGGCCCCGATGGCGATGGCCTCGGCGGTGTTTTCCCGTTCTTTCGGGTCAGTAATGGTTTGGACGCTTTCTTTGTCTTTTAATTTAGCCTTGGTCTGCTCAATCAACGCATCGGCTGTTACCACATCTCCCGTCCGAGAAGACATCTTGCCGGTCGTCAATCGCATCATGCCATGGCCAATATGGCGAGTTTTCTCGGCCACTTCTGGCATAATCAAAGACATAACTTTCAGTAATACTTTAAAATATTCGTTAATCTCGTTTCCCGTAATAATAATCGAAAGTTCGGGATGATAAAGATCGAATTTAGTTTTGTTCAGACCCAATTCTTTGGCTTCGTAGACCGGCAGGCCTTTTGAATTCACGAACACGCGCGTATGAAGTCCGTATTCCTCGCCTTTAAAAACGATCGCCCCTTCGCTTTCTTTAAAAACTTCCGGATTTTGTTTGACGATCTCCAGACCGATTGGCCCGATTTCACTCTCAAAAAAATAGTGGTCGAATTTCGTGCCTAGTCTTTTATATATCTCTTCGAAATAATCCAAACTCCAAGTTTTTCCCTTGTTATAAATTTCAACGACTTCCGAATTATCTTTGGCGTATATTTCGGCATTGACCGCTTCAATTTCAGCTTTAATTTTCGGACCTCCATCTCGGTATGCCAACGAACCGGCCGTATAAGCCCGACCCAGATAATTCACCCGATCCATAATCGGGGCATCATCAGCGGGAATATTTCCTACTTTTCCGGCTTTTATCGCCCAGACGGCCATGGCAATATGGATACCGACGTCTCCTTGCCAATTAACGCGCAACACTCGAGCCCCCAGAGCTTCGTAAAGTCGCGCGATAGATTCTCCGATTGTATTGGACATTAAATGACCAATATGGAAAAGCTTGAACGGATTGGGATCGGTGAACTCCACCATAATTGTTTTGCCTTTCAGGGTTTCGCTGGCGCCGTAATTTTCTTGCTTGGAAATATTCAAAAGCTCCTCGTGAAGATATTCGGGGGTAACGAAAAAGTTAACGAATCCACCCGCAGATTCTATTCGACTAACGCCAACAATTTTACCGTCGAGCGCTTGAACCAGTTTCGATGCAATCTCGGCCGGACTTAAATCCAATTTTTTACCCAACCCAAAAGCCGAACTATTGGCATAGTCACCTTGATTATTATTCGGCTTCACCACTTCTATATCCAAGTCAGCCAAGCTGTCGCTCCCCCAAAATTCGTGGATAATATTGACAAGAGCTTTTTTAATATCCTGTTTAATCATCCTCCAAATTCTAACACAAATCGCTAGAGTTTGTCTCAAGCGAAAGCCACTATAATTTTGACGCGTACCCGGAATACCGCTTGGGCTGGAGCTTGAGCTATGGTACTATATATTTTATGGATTCCACTCAATACGACGCATTGCCTATCGAGGCGGTCAAAAAAGTTTACCCGGGTGTGGTTAGTATCGTCATTTCTAAATTTATGCCGACAATTCAGGGCGCGATACTTTTCCCGCCTCATTTGCCCAATCCGTTTGGCTTTAATCAGGCCCCATACGAAGGTAAGCCACCGACAAGCGGAGAAAAAATAAAAGTCGGTGGCGGTTCGGGCTTTATCGTCCAATCCGACGGTTTGATTCTTACCAACAAGCACGTTGTTTTTGATACTGCGGCTGAATATACCGTGGTAACCAATGATGGCAAAGAATATGCCGGCCATGTTCTGGCTCGGGACCCCATCAGCGACATCGCCGTGGTTAAAATTGAAGCCAAAGATTTGCCTGTTATTGCCCTCGGCGATTCCACTAAACTCGAGCTGGGCCAGACCGTTATCGCCATCGGCAACGCTTTGGGTATGTTCCGCAACAGCGTTTCCAAGGGAATTATCTCGGGCATGGCCCGCTCTATCTCGGCCGCCCTTGGCACCGAAGGCGAAATGGAACATCTGCGCGGCGTTCTCCAAACCGACGTCGCCATCAATCAAGGCAATTCCGGCGGACCGCTCATTAATTTAAACGGCGAAGCCATCGGCATCAACACGGCCATTATCTTTGGCGCCCAGAACATTGGCTTCGCCATCCCGATTAATTGGGCCAAACAGGACTTGGATGACATCACCAAATTCGGCCGAATCGTCAAACCGTTTTTGGGCCTGCTTTGTTTGCCCCTCAATAAAAAATTCCAAAACCAATATCACCTCGCCCGCGATCGCGGCGCTCTAGTCGTCCGCGACCATCGCCCCAATTCCGTCGCCGTCGTCCCCGGTTCCCCGGCCGACCGCGCCGGCATTAAAGAAAACGACATCATCACCCACGTCAACGGCGAAGAAATCCCCGAAGACACCGATTTAATAGAACTACTCAAAAAACTCAAAGTCGGCGACGAAATCAAACTCACCATCCTCCGCGCCAGCCAAGAACTAAAGGTAAAAACAATCCTCGAAGAACGCAAGTAGAGCGAGCTATTAGATATTTTTCAAGCTATAGAGGCTAAACCTTCAAGCTATAGAGGCTAAACCTCTATAGAAACCGGGGCTTCGCTCCTTTTTCTAATTCCTATATACTAAGAGGGTTGTTAGATTTTTTGCTAATGGCTAAGTTCTAATTGCTAATTACTGTTTTATGGCCGAATACGTGAACAATTCCAAGGCGGGGTTTGATTATGAAATCCTGGAAACACTCGAGGCCGGTTTGGTGTTGAAGGGTCACGAAGTGAAGGCCATCAAGAGTGGCAAGGCTTCAATCAAGGGTTCGTTCGTCAAAATTCTCAACGGCCGGCCCCAGCTCATCGGCGCGACCATTTCGCCTTACCAACCCAATAACACGCCCCCCGATTATGACCCGACGGCCACTCGCCTGCTTTTATTGTCCAAAAAACAAATCAACGTTTTATTAACTCTTTCCCAATCCCAAGGTCTAACTCTTATTCCCTTAAAAATTTACGATAAAAAAGGAAAATTAAAACTCCTTGTCGGTATCGCTCGAGGCAAAAAGAAATATGACAAACGTTCTTCCATCAAGAAAAAAGACGTCGCCCGGGCCAAACAACGAGGCAGTACCGAAGACTAATCCACACTCCCTGTTGACAACAAATACCCAGCGGGTGTACTCTGGTGTTTCGGGACTGGTTCAACTTTGTCGTCTTAGAAGAAAGGAGAGCGGATGACCTATCTTCTCGCTGTCCTGGCCGGCGCGCATGCCCCGGCAGGCAAAGTGAAGAGAGAGGCACATCCTGCGGTTCAACAGAGACCGGGAATGAAAGAGGCCCCGGCTCTGTTCAACCGCGGTGCTCCGAAGTAGCACCGAGCGGTACCAAAGCGATACCGCCCTACGCACGCATCGACAAAACAAGTCCCCTCTACAGAGGGGACGGGCGGAGTGTAAAATCCTCCAGCCCAACCACAACCCGGTGGTCCATCGTGATGTACACGCGCGGCGTTTCGCCCGCCCGTACCTCTCACGATGGACCCCATTTTTTTACTACAAGCTCTTGCATAAAATTTCAATTAGTGGGATTATCGAGCCATGAACATACTTCTATTTTACTTCTTGGTAATAGTCGGGATTCTCTTGTTGCGCGGTATTCGAGTTATTAAGGAATACGAACGGGGCGTTATTTTTTTGCTTGGCCGTCTCACTGGCACCCGCGGTCCCGGTATCATCTACGTTATCCCGATCTTTGAAAGAATGACCCGGGTCCAATTGCGGACTGTGACCATGAATATCCCCTCCCAGAAGATTATCACCAAAGATAACGTTTCGATTGATATCGCCGCCGTCGCCTATTACAAAGTCGTAGACGCGGAACGCTCGGTCGTGGCCATTGAAAATGTGCACGACGCCGTCAATCAAATCAGTCAAACCACGGTTCGCAATGTCGTCGGCCGATTCATGCTTGATCAATTCCTTTCCGAAACGCCCAGTATCAACGAACAAATTAAAAATGTAATCGATGCTCACACGGAACCGTGGGGCATGCAAGTGACGGCCGTGGAAATCAAGGACGTCGTCTTGCCCGACAACATGCAACGAGCCATGGCCAAAGAAGCCGAGGCTGAACGGGAACGCCGGGCCAAAATTGTCGCCGCCGAAGGCGAGTTTCAAGCGGCCGAAAAGTTGGGCCAAGCCGCTGACATTATCGCCTCCCACCCTGTCGCCCTTCAACTCCGTACCCTTCAAACCATGGCCGAAATCAGTATCGAGAAAAACTCCACTATCATCTTCCCCGCCCAATTCATGACCACGGTCCGCGAGGCCATCGACCTCCTCAAAAACGATTCCGGAAAATAAATTGATTCTTATTTTAGTTCGTTCGAAACAAAATAAGAATTAAAACAGTCCCGCCATGGCGGGACTGTTTTAATTTGGTGGAGATGGAGGTATCGAAACCTCGTCCAGAGCCCACAATAATAGATATGTACTTGAATAGCTAATTTATTTTGTCGCCGAACATCTAAGAATTAGCAAAATGATAATCGGCTAACTCTTCATTAGTTCAGCAGAAAACGGAAGAGTAACGAATCTGCTAAAGTTCGCTGATGACACTCTAGAATCCGCTAGCGAGCATCGCGGTAGAATGGCTTACCTAACCGAAGTTAGGCGAAAGCGTAATTGGTATTTTGATTGCCAGTTACAAGGTTTAGTCGGGAAATTATAGTGGTTAACGGCCATCCACTCCAAGAATCTATTAATGTTAAAGTCCTGTCGAATCCAATTCATCCCCATATTCGTAGCATACAGGGAAAACCATTAAAAGTCAAAAAATAGTTTAGCCCAAAATTTGTTCAAATTCCGCCGGAATCTCAATGGAAATTTTGATGTTTTCATCCGAAGTGGCAGTTTTAAAATGAAGCTCGGTGGCACAAAGCATAATTGAACGATCTGTCAAAGCTTCAGACGCGCCATACTTCATATCCCCGACAATCGGATGGCCAATGGCCGAGAGCTGGGCCCGAATCTGGTGGAACCTTCCCGTCTCGAGCTGAATTTTCAAAAGTGAATATTTTTGATTTGATTGTAATCGCCAATAATACAACACGGCTTCGTTCCCCAGTTCTATTGATGCATCGCCACCGACGATGGCTTTGATTGATCCTGAATCTTTGCGAATTGTGTCAATAAGCATCGATTCTTCTAAATCAACATGACCCTCCACCACCGCATGATATATCTTTGTGATGGTCCGTTCGCGAATCTGCTCTGATAATCGGGCCGCGCCCTTGGACGTCTTAGCAAACAGCACAATCCCTGACACCACTCGATCTAACGGTGCAAAACACCCAGAAAAACATTCCCCGGTTTCTGATCCCGTTCTTTCAAAAACATTTTGACCTGCCAGTATAATGTATCATCGTCATGCTCCGGCCCTTCGCCTTTTTGAACCAAAACTCCCGCCGGCTTATACGCGGCGATGAGATGATTGTCTTCGTAGAGAACTTTTATGTCCATCCGTAGAGTATAACTTAAATAATAAAAAATGGGACTAGTAATTGTCTTTTGAAATGAAGTATGTTATTATGAGCACTGATAGAAATTACAACACGTTGGTAAAACACCTACCGCTCAACAATCAAATCCGAGCCCTTCAGGTTCAAGTAATTGACCCTGCTGGTAAACAGCTTGGCGTCATGACGATCCAAAATGCGCTCCAGCTTGCCCGAGACAATGATCTAGACCTTGTTGAAGTCGGCCCAAATGCCGTCCCCCCGATCACAAAGATTATGGACTACGGCAAGTACATTTATCAGAAAGAACGCCAGGAAAAGAAAACCGGCGGGGCCAAAAAACAACGTATCGAGCTAAAAACAGTACGAATCGGTTTCAAAACCGGTGTTCACGACATCGCTTTCAAGGCCAAAAAAGCCCTTGAGTTTTTAAACGAGGGTAATATTTTAAAATTAGAACTGACCCTCCGCGGTCGCGAAAAAGCACTCGCCCCGATGGGCAAACAGAAACTCGAACAGTTTCTCACAAACATCACCGAGCCCTATACGATTCAAGAACAAATCAAACGAGGCCCCTACGGCTGGGTCATCACTATTAAAAAACAGTAGTTAGCCATTAGTGATTAGCCACTAGAAAATTGTGCTCGGAAGACTAAGTTCTAATGGCTAAGTCCTAATCACTATCCATATGTCATTCACCGGAAAAACAAACAAATCATTAGCGAAACGAATTAAGATATCCGGCACAGGCAAAGTCATGAAACGACCTCCGGGCCAAAATCATTTTAATTCCAAAGCTACCGGCGACCAGTCCCGCGATAAGCGGGGTGATAAAATCGTCCCGCATGAACTTATTGATAAAGTAAAAGCTTTAATTTTTAAATAAAAAATAATTAGAACGCAGTCTGCTTGGCCGAATTCGAGGCAAATCCGAGCATTGCGACGAGTCATATAGACATATGACGAGGAGCAAGCGAAGGATTTAACGAAGAAGTCAGCTAAGAGCGTCCTGCCGTGGCAGCGAAGCTGCTGGCAGAGCGACAGACAAGTTATAAACCATGCCAAGAGTTAAACGAGGAGTAAGAGCCACAAAACGACGCAAACGACTCCTTCAGCACACGAAGGGATTTTTGTGGACCCGCAAAAGCAAATACCGTCAAGCCAAGGAAGCTTTGCTCCACGCTTGGAGTTTCCAATTTGCCGACCGCAAAAAAAAGAAACGCACGATGCGCCAACTCTGGACCATTAAGATAAATGCCGCCACCCGGGTCTATGGCACCACTTATTCCAAGTTCATCAATCAACTTCTCAAAGCTAACGTCGCCATCGACCGCAAAATCCTGGCCAACCTCGCCGAACACGAACCCAAAGTCTTCGAGCACATTTTCAAATCGGTTCAATAGAGTTAATTTAAAAAAATACCGCGCAAGTAACACGCGGTATTTTTTATTTTTGCAGCGCCACGGAGAATCGAACTCCGATTGACGGCTTGAAAAGCCGCTGTCCTAACCGTTAGACGATGGCGCCAATTTCTATTATCTTGCTCACATAATATACCAGATTATTAAGAATTATTAAACTCATTGCTAAATAAATACGATCGTTGTAATATAGCAAGATGAATACAAAAGGTGCTTCTGTCGCAAAAACTATTTTGGCCATGATGTGGGAACTGCCCGCTATCACGGTGAATTCTTTCTTTCCGCATAAATACGCCCGGAAATATTGCTATGGCAAAAATAAAAATACCATCCAAACTTCTCTTGGTCGATTGTGTAAAAATGGCTTAGTCAAGAAAAACAAAGACATCTTTACGCTTACTCCTAAAGGCGCGAAAGAATCTTTTATGGCATTTATTAACGCGGAAGCTCACACTTATACGGTTCAAGATAAAGTTTGGGATGGTAAATGGAGAATTATTTTTTTTGATATTCCGGAAACAAAGAGAAAGCATAGGGACTATTTGCGTTTCATAATAAGGACTATTGGATTTAGAGAGTTTCAAAAGAGCATCTGGGTCTATCCATATAAAATACCCTCTTTTCTTGAAGATATATTGGATGAAGAGAATATAAAAAAATATACCCGTTTTATAACCACAGAAAGTATCGACCGAGATGGAGATATTAGAAAAATGTTTAGATTAAATTAATAAGTCTATTGCTAAATTGATACGATCGTATTTATTTAGCAAATAAATACAGTGCATGATTTGTGATAACATAGACCATATGATCATTCTGGGGATCGAGACCTCGTGCGACGAAACGGCAATGGCGGTACTGGATATCGGTGGTCCGGAAGATATTAAAATTCGAGCCAATATCGTTTCGTCCCAAATAAAACTCCATGCCGAATTCGGCGGGGTGGTGCCAAATCTTGCCGCCCGCGAACACGTGAAAAACATTTCTCACGTCTTTGAAACGGCACTAAAAACCGCGGGTATCAGGAATCTTTCCGCCAAAGGCGGATCCGCCTTCGGCGAAGAAAAAGAAATTGACCTTATTGCCGTTACTCACGGCCCCGGACTTGGGCCGGCCCTATTGGTTGGCATTGCTTTTGCCAAGACTATTGCCATGACTTACGACAAACCACTTGTCGGAACAAGTCATTTAAAAGGTCACATCTACTCCAACTGGCTACCATCAATCGGAGAAATTCCAAGTACCAAATCCCAAATTCCAAAGACAAATCTATTCCCAGCAATGAATCTGATTGTTTCCGGCGGACACACTGAACTTGTTTTGATGCGAGATTATGAAGACTTTCAATTGATTGGCGAAACGATGGATGATGCCGTTGGCGAAGCCTTTGATAAAGTCGCCCGCTTGTTGGGTTTAGGTTATCCCGGTGGTCCGGAGATTTCCAGAATTGCTGAAAAGGGCAACAGAAACCGATTTCCTCTTCCCCGCCCCATGCTTCATTCCAAGAATTCTAATTTTAGTTTTTCGGGATTAAAAACGGCCGTACTTTATTTACTTCGAGATTTAAAAGAAAAAGATACGAAAATTAACGGCCAAACAAAAGCTGATATCGCCGCGTCATTTCAAGAAGCGGCCATTGATGTGCTCGTTCGAAAAACTATTCAGGCGGCCCGAGATAATAATGTTTCAGCCATTATGCTTTCGGGTGGCGTATCGGCTAATACACTTTTGCGCAATTGTCTTCGAACCGCAACAGAAAAAGAGGACCTCGTTTTTTCCTGTCCGCCTCTCGCTTATACCGGCGACAACGCAACCATGATTGCTTTGGCCGGCTATTTTGCTTATCAAAATAATTCTACCAACGCCTCATGGCAATTAGTCAACATGCAACCCAACCTCGGCTTCAACAGATAGAATTAAGAAGCAAGAATTACGAATTAAGATAAAACATTGAGAAAAAGGCATTAAAAAGTTATACTCGAACTACTATGCCTGAAGAGTTGCCTAAAACTTACAATTCGACCGAAGTGGAAGACAAAATCTACAAACGCTGGGAAGACAGCGGCTTTTTCAACCCCGACAATTTGCCCGGCGAAAGAACAGAACCATATTCGATTGTTCTTCCCCCGCCAAACGTAACGGGCATTCTTCATATGGGCAGCGCCCTAATGCTTGCTATCGAAGACATCCTTATCCGCTATGCCCGCATGAACAATAAAAAAGCTTTATGGATTCCCGGAACCGATTCGGCGGCGATTGCTACTCAGGCTCGTGTTGAAAAAGATATTTCAAAGAAAGAGAGCAAGAATCGCCACGATTTGGGAAGAGAAGAACTTTTAAAGCGAATCGACCGGTTTGTCGAAGAAAACAAGGCAACCATATTAAGCCAGATCAGAGCGATGGGAGCATCGGTTGATTGGAGCCGTTATGCCTATACCATGGACGGCATTCGTTATCGAGCAGTCATGGCAGCATTCATCCGAATGTACGAAGAAGGACTAATTTATCGAGGCAATCGTATTGTGAACTGGGACCCGAAAGGTCAGACCACCATCTCCGACGACGAAATCGTTTATGAAGAACGCAAAACAAAACTATATACTTTCAGATACTCAAAGGACTTTCCTGTCTCAATCGCCACCACCCGCCCTGAAACAAAAGTCGGCGACACGGCCGTAGCGGTCCATCCCGATGATGCGCGCTACAAAAAATATGTCGGAAAAGAATACGACCTTGAGTTTGCCGGAGTTTCCATTCATATAAAAATAATCGCGGATAAATCAGTGGACCCCGAATTCGGCACGGGCGCTTTGGGCGTAACTCCCGCCCATTCAACGATTGACTGGGAAATAGCGGAACGCCACGACTTATCCAAAAAACAGGTTATAAACGAGTATGGCCGAATGACGGTTGGTGGAGAGAATTTGCTGGACAAAAAAGTGACAGAAGCAAGAGAGTTTGTTGTTCAATGGTTAAAAGAGAATGGTCTTCTGGAAAAAGAGGAGGAAATAATTCAAAACATCAGTACGGCTCAAAGAACGGGTGGCATTATTGAGCCCCTGCCAAAATTACAGTGGTTTGTGAATGTAACCAAAAAAATCCATGGTCGAAATAAAACACTTAAAGACATTATGCGCGATCCAGTTGCTAGTGGAGAAATTAAAATAATTCCGGAGCATTCCACAAAAACATATTTCCATTGGATTGATAACCTTAGAGATTGGTGTATCAGCCGCCAAATTTGGTTTGGTCACCGAGTCCCTATCTGGTATCGTGACCAAGAAATCAAATGCAGTATAGAAAAACCGGCCGGCGAAGGTTGGGAGCAGGATCCTGACGTATTAGATACTTGGTTTTCTTCCGCTCTTTGGACATTTTCTACTCTTGGCTGGCCAGACCAGACGAACGATCTTGCCACATATCACCCCACCACAATTCTAGAAACCGGATATGATATTTTATTTTTCTGGGTTGCCAGAATGATTATGATGAGCGGTTTTCACCTCAAACAGGTTCCATTCAAAACAGTATATCTACATGGATTGGTGCGGGATGAGAAAGGAAGAAAGATTTCAAAATCATTAGGCAATAATATCGACCCGCTCAAAATGATAGGTAAATACGGGGCCGATGCGGTTCGGATGTCGCTGATTATAGGTACCACTGCCGGCACAGACAGTAAGTTATCGGAACCAAAAATAAGGGGGTATCGAAATTTCTCGAACAAATTATGGAACATCGCTCGCTTTATCCTTATGAGCATTCCCGATTCGACGGAATTTCAAAAATCGCTCCTCACAACGGAAGACCAGAAATTAATAGACGACTTGGCCGTTGTTTCTCAAGATATTACCAAAGATATGGAAGAATTTCGTTTTTATATGGCCGGAGAAAAAATATATCACTATATCTGGCACGCTTTCGCCGATAAAATCATCGAAGAATCAAAGGTTAAGCTCACCAGTGAAGACCCGGCAATTAAAGCGTCGGCCCAACGGATGCTTTTGGAAATTTTGGTCACCTGTCTTAAGCTCCTGCACCCGTTCATGCCTTTTATCACCGAAGAAATTTACTCAAAACTTCAAATCCCCGACAAACAGCTACTCATGGTTGAAAAGTGGCCCGAGTAACGCTCGCCACTTCGATATAAAAAACTTATAATATAGTGATGTCTCCTGTAACTGCCGGATTACTGGTCGCGCTCGGTCTCCTGCCCAGTCTCGTCTGGATGTTTTTCTTTTACCACCAGGATTGTCATCCAGAACCAAAATATCTCATCACTAAAACTTTTCTGATGGGGATTATCATCTCTCCTGTCGCGGTACTTCTCCAAATAGGCTTCAATCAGGTCGGTTATTGGACCCCGCTCAATGCTCTGATTGCCCAAGGATCACTCTTTTTCCTGTGGGCGGCTTTCATTGAAGAATTCATTAAATACTATGCCGTTCGAATTATTGCCCTTACCGATTCGGCTTTTGACGAGCCGGTGGACGCCATGGTGTACATGATAATAGCCGGTCTTGGGTTCGCGGCTATTGAAAATATCCTCGTCCTCTTTCGCACCATTCCCGACGGCATTCAAACAACTCTCACTATCTGGGCCTTGCGCTCGCTGGGCGCGACCCTTCTTCATGCCTTATCCTCCGGAATTGTCGGCTATTTCCTGGCTTTATCCTGGTTCTTTCAAAATCATCGCAAAAAATTAATTATTGTCGGACTCTTGATTGCGACCCTATTTCACTTCACATTTAATATCTTCCTTGCCAGCACTGACAACCAACTTCATGGACTCCTGTTGTCGGTCGGCCTCCTGTGTGTGATGGCATTTCTTGTTTTCTTATTATTTGATAAAATAAAGAAAAGATCCCAAGGCTACATTCCCCGCCTTTCCGTGGCAACCGAAAAAGAAATCTCCATCACCTAATCCCGCTTTCTATCCATGCAAGACTTTTTTTCCGACAATAATCAAAATTCTGACTACCCTGTCTCACTAACAGCCAGTAAGAAAGCTGCCCCGTCAAAAGACGAGGGCCATTTGACGGTTGACGTTTATCAAACTGACGATGATATAGTTATTCGTTCAACTATTGCCGGAGCTAAAATTGAAGATATTGATATTCAAGTTACCAAAGATATGATTACCATCAAAGGCGTCCGTAAAGCCGAAGAGCAGGTTAGCGCTGAAGGTTTTTTCCATCGTGAACTTTACTGGGGCGCGTTTTCGCGAGCCGTTATTCTTCCGGTTGATGTCGATCCCGAAAGCGCCAAGGCCAGCTACAAAAACGGCATTCTAACTATTCGCCTCCCAAAACTGGAGAAAAACCGGACTAAAAAACTTAAAATATCCGGTTGACCCAGTAATACAACCCCGACCAGTTATTCGCTTGCGAATAACAAAGCTGGAAGCAAGTCGAGGTTGATATGCTGGGCTGATTTCTCTCATGTTTCGCCCATCTTTTTTCCGAACCCTTGTCTCCCGGCTTATTATCGCCGGGGTTATTGTTCTCGTCGCGTTTTCGCTTGGTGTTATTGTATATTTTCGCACTCTTTCTTCGCCACCGCCAACACCAGTTAAAAACATGGCGTCGCTTATTAATCAAGCCTCGAGTCACGACACGTCTATAATAGTTGGCAATAAGAAATTTATTATCAAAAAGGGAGAAATTACCAACTGGACAGAATCATATACCCGCGATTACACGGGCCAAAAAGACATCCGCTTTACCAACGACTTGGATGATTATGTTATTGATTTAGCCAATAAAACAAGCCGTGCCCCCATTGATGCCAAGTTTACCATCGAAAATGGCGTAGCTGTTATTTTGACGCCCGCTCAAAATGGCCAGGAACTTAACATTCCTAAAACCGTGATTGCACTTGAGCAAGGTTTCCTCGCTAATAAATCGGAGATTGCTCTTGCGCTAGAGACGACTGAACCGGCCATAACGGCTGAAAAAATAAACTCGCTCGGTATCAGCGACCGTCTCGCCGTCGGCGAATCAAATTTTACCGGCTCAACCCTGGCCCGCATCCAAAATATTAAAGTTGCTTCCAAAATATATAATGGCTACATTGTCAAACCAAATGAAACATTCTCTTTTAATACTGTTCTGGGTGATGTGACAGCATCTCAAGGCTATGCGCCGGAAAAAGTAATCAAAGACGGCAAGATTGAATACGAATACGGCGGAGGCATCTGCCAAGTATCAACTACGCTCTTTCGGGCGGCCATTATGGCCGGCTTCCCTATCGTGGAGCGCAAGCCTCATGCTTTTCCCGTTAATTACTATGAACCTCAAGGCTTTGACGCCACCATTTATCCCGGCTCAAGCGATTTGAGATTCATTAACAACACATCTGGTCCAGTGCTCGTTCAAACTCATATCATGGGCAAGAATTTAATATTTGAAATATATGGCAAAAGCGACGGCCGAGTTGTCACTATGACCGGACCTTTTCAATACGACATCCAGCCCGACGGCGCCATGAAAGCATATTTCACTCGGACCATCAATTTTGCCAACGGTGCCAGCACCAGTAAAACATTTTATTCAGACTACAAATCACCAAGTCTGTACCCAACGGACCCGAATCCTTACCAATAAACTAAAGACCCCGCCTCGGCGGGGTCTTTAGTTTATTGGTGGGCGAGGTGGGATTTGAACCCACAATCCTTTCGGAACGGCGTCCTAAGCGCCGCGCGTATCCCAGTTCCGCCACTCGCCCATTAAACTTTTTGCAATTTCAAATTTTCTCGTTAAGCAAATGCAATCTTTGTCTTTATATAAAAACCTTAACAACTTCATTGAATCTGATTTTCCATATGACAATAGGAAAATATCTTTTGATTTACATATCCAGCCACCCTTAATCTTAGTGGTGCTTTCTATCCTTAATTTTATCCATTCTAGAAAGTTCCGACTAGCAGAAACCAACCTCACTCGTAATTGTGGATATTTGCTTTCTGGATGTTTAAAAGACCCAATACTCCCATCCCCATCAATACAGCCTCTCAAAAAATCACTAGAGAACTCTTCTGGAATATCCAGAGAATCTAGTGTTTTTGACTTTTTTGGACTCAGACCAATAGACAATAAAAATTGATAGAAATTAATATCTCCTACTTGGACCCTAAAATACTGTTTCCTTTGATAATCGTCCCTACCTCGATATTTTATTCCTATTTTATTATCAATTCCTAAGCACTCTCTAAACTTACTAACCAGCTCTTTATCTTTGGAAGTAAAGTCTATGTGTCTTTCATCTTTAGACAAGTTCCCATCTGTGGCTAAGAGTCCCATAGCATAAGCAAATTTAGAACTCCACTTTATTTTAATCTTAGATAATCTTTTCATGCATTAATTATACTAAGGTTCTTGGTGTCTGCCAAGGGCTCCATCCACGATATCTTTTCATAAAGATACTTGGTAATACTACCGATTTTTTGAGATTTTTTCAAAGCCGACGCTTTGGTTCCCGGAGTGGGTATCCCAACACTCCTTGAGAACTCTGTCGGCTCCCCGACAGC
>ERZ1292623.2861-Hain-H51-01um-R1-2861-length-15128-cov-14_pt1 | contig 15128 bp, 17 predicted proteins | sample MGYA00564398_ERZ1292623 | MGnify/ENA primary metagenome ERZ1292623 (study PRJEB36523, sample SAMEA6512633) | groundwater metagenome | collected 2019-01-07 | study: AquaDiva: Metagenomics assemblies of 32 groundwater samples
ACTCCATGGAATAGCGTGGAGAGGAACCCTCACTGCTATCACGCGTGATAGCAGTGATGTTTTGCGGCGAGGTGTAGTGTTCATAGTTTTCGGCGAAGCCCAGTATCATGCGCAAGCTTAGGTACTAGGCGAAAGAGAATAACAGCCGCTTTCACATGTAAAAGCAGACGGATAGATGAAGCTCCCCAGCCTTACCAACGGCCCCGCTGAAAGCGGAGCCTCGCCTATGGCGGGGCATGGCGCCCGGAGTATTCGGCGAAGGAGAATAAAAAACCGCCAAGCTATGCTTGACGGCGAATTTTTTTCAGAACCATCCTAATAAATAATCCTCCAAGACGTGCGAAACAATAGAGAGCGACAATGCTAGCCACAATGAGAAACGACGGATGCGCGATTCTTCCGTGGGGGTGGCCCCAAGCCATCGCGATATGGTCAATATCAACGAAATTGTTAGCAAGGCCACCCAGAAACCCAACGCAAAATGCGAAAGCGCAGCGGGGATACTCCACGACCAGTCTATCATAGGCAGATCTGGCAGCACGATACCACCTCCTTATCATCTTAGTACAGCCTTCGCTTTGGTTCTCCGGCCAACGTGGCCGTGAGAACCAATTCTTGGATTATCGCGCCTTGGACCCGTTTGATAGTGATTTTGATTTCTTCGCCAATTTCCGCGTCTAACATTGCCAATCGGACTTCTCGGCCCGAACTTACTTTTTTTCCGTTAAAAACGACAATGACATCGCCGCGGCGCAAGCCGGCAGATTTAGCCGGCGATTTATGATTTCTGACATTAATGGCCAAAGCGCTTTGGTTTCTGGTTATCTTGGCAAGCGTTTGCAGGGTTTCCAGATCGTCAATGCCGGTTAGTTCATTCAGGTATTTCAAATCTTGAAAGCCATTGCTGCGGGGGAAATTTTCCAGCAAAAGTTCCGCTCCAAAGTAGCCGATTTTTACCTCTCCTTGTTCCAACTTTTCAACGGGAGTCAAATCAATCGGAATAGCAAATCCCAAGTTATCAGCCATGGTATATTTGGCGGCATTGATGCCGATTACTTCTCCATTTTCATTAATTAACGGACTGCCGGAATTTCCCGGATTGATTGCCGCGTCGGTTTGGATAAATTTTTCTATATAGTTGATTCCCAAAGCGCGATCAAGCCCGCTGACAATTCCCGACGTCAGAGTATTGTCCAAGGAAAAAGGAGTGCCAAAAACATAAACCTTGTCTCCCACTTTTACTTTTTGAGGATCGCCAATATCAGCTGGCTCATATTCCAGAGAGCCAATTCCGGGAACAATCAACAAAGCTTCATCAGTGTATTTGTTCCAACCAACCAGATTAGCTTGATAGCGACGCCTTTTGCTGTTAATGGTAACCCAATAAGAATAATCTTCAATTTTAATTGACTGTCCGCCCGGGCCGGAAGAAATTTCGTCGCCGTCAATTTTTACAACATGGGCGCAAGTTCGCACCTGCCCATTATTTCCCACGAAAAAACCGCTTCCGCCTACGTGAATTGTTCCGCCGGTTTCCAGTTTAATAGCCGTTTCAATAACAACCACCGTTTCCTTATAAATTTCGGCGATTTGAGCGGCAGTTTTAGTTTGCGTTTCTTGGAAAAGACCGGCTATCAGCAGTAACAGGGCCATCGGATCTCCTTTTGTTCCTGTCAAACAACTAGGGATAGATTAACTCCGAAAATCCGATTTTACAAGTATCGGTTTAAAAAGAAAATGACTAATCCGAGCGCGCTGAAAATAACCGAAATAATCCAAAAACGCATCGTAACTCTTGTTTCGTGCCATCCCAAAGCTTCAAAATGATGATGAATCGGGGCTGACAGAAAAACTTTTTTGCCGTTTCTAAGTTTTTTGCTTGCCACCTGGATAATCACCGATAGCGACTCTAAAACCAAAATGGAAGCAAAGAACGGCAGTAAGAGCGTAGTGTTGGTGAGCATGGAAATCACGCCCATAGTAATCCCAAGCGACATGGATCCGGTATCTCCCATAAAAAATTTTGCCGGATAAATGTTAAACCAAAGAAACGCGAGAAGCGCTCCGATGATTACCCCGCTAAAGGCCGCCAAATCGTAACGGCCGATGGCGAAAGCAACTACGGTGAGCGCTAGAAAAGCGAATAATAAGACTCCGCCAGCCAAACCGTCTAAGCCGTCCGTTTCATTAGCGGAAAAAGCGCTCGCCACAATTATAAAAATAAATAACGGTATATAAAGCCAGCCAATTTGGATACTGCCAAAAAACGGAATGGCAAGAATATCCCAATCTAAGCGGTAATAAAACCAAAGCGCTCCAATAAGAGCTAAAAATAGATACACCACAAGCTTTTGGCTGATTCTTAATCCTCCGCCATTGGGGCCGATTTTTAAGACCCCAAGAACGTCATCCGCCAATCCCAAAACAGCCGCTACTAGCATAGCCGTGATGGGAAGATAGGTTTGGGCCCTATCAACAAAATTAAGATAGCTCCAAAAGCCGTCAAATAGTCCGTCTAAAACGAGAAATAGCAGAGCTAAGCCGAGGACAGTAATCCAAATCATTACGCCGCCCATAGTAGGCGTTTCGGATTTCTTTTCGTGCATTTTATGGAAAATCGGCGCCTGATTGACGGAACGCAATTGTTTATTGAAATGAAAACGATAAAGCATTTTACTGACCAGCGGGGCAATGGCAAAAGCAACCAAAAAAGCGATTATGGAAAGACTAGTAATTCGAACCAGCTGTAAAGTAATCATAGAGTTTTTCAGTTTCCCGGAAGCGATCATCGCTGCCAAGAACAATAATTAAAATCGGCTTTTCGTTGTAATTGAAAATAGAAATTAAATTTCCATTGGCCTCATCCGTGTATCCCGTTTTACCTCCGAGAAAATCAGGGCGGTCGGCGAATTTGTTGATATTCATTACCAGACGATTTCCTATCCTCACTTCTTTTTGGCGGCTAGCGGCGAAAATTTCCGGATGCTGTTTGAAAATGTATTTTACCAGCTTTTCTAAATCTCCGATAGTGGATTGATTTAACGGAGAAAGGCCGGTTGAATCCGTAAGGCGGGTGTTGCCCATGCCTAATCTTTTTGCTTTGCGTTCCATTTCATTTGCCAAGTCTTTTTGTTTGGAGTCAAAGTAAAATTCCGCTAGAGCCGCCGCCGCGTCATTGCTGGAAACGCCCATTAACGCGCTGACAAGATCGTTGACGGCGTAGGTTTCTCCTATGTTAAAATTTCCGGAAACGCCTTCGGTGGCGACAGCCGTTTCGCTGATAGTTATCGGCTGGCCGCCGCCAATTTTTTCCAGCGCCACTACGGCGGTCATTAGTTTTGTTAAAGAAGCAATCGGCCATTCTTGATCGGTATTAAGTTCAAAAAAGACGGTTGGGCTGAATAATTCTTTAGCTATGGCCGCGGATGCTTTGATTTCCGGAGCTGGTTTTAAATCAGATTGGATTGGCGCCATGATTGACGCGTTAAGATTGGCGACGGCGACGAGACTGGTATCTTGAAGATCCACTTCCACAATTGGCTTAGCGCGCATTGGCGCCGCCGGTTTATTAATCAAAACCGCGATCAGGAGAACAAGAGCGAATAAAAAACTTTGGAGATTAAATTTCGTCATTGAGTTTCTTCCTTGTTCCACATTTTCTTAACCAGCTCGTTAAATTTATTAAACTCCGGCAAATCTTCCGATCGCGCGATGCCCAGATATTTCAGCAGTTCCATGCTTGGAGCGTAGACAAAAGCGTTGGCTCGTTTTGGATCCAATGATCTTTCCGTTAGTCCTCTAATAGACAAATTTCTTAATATAAAACTGGAATTAACGCCGCGGATATAATCTATTTCCGCTCTGGACACCGGACCGGCGTAAGCGATAATTGCCAGAGTTTCTAGCGCCGCCGGCGTAAGATTTTCCGCCATTTCCGCCTTAACGACATCCTCAAGCAATTTTCCGAATTCCGGCTTCGTGGATAGCTGGATTTTTTCTTTATCCGAAATTAAAAACAATCCCCTATTTTCTTTCCTTAGTTCTTCAGCGAGGTTGGCCGCGGCGTCTTTTGCGTCAGCTTCTTTACATTCAAGGATTTCGGCAATTTTTTTAAAATTCAGCGGCTCGCCATAGATAAATAATAACGCTTCAAGTTGCGCTACTATATTTGTTTCTTTGCTCATTGAAAATTAAAAATTAGAAAAATCACGACGGTGATTTTTCTATGAGTATATCACCAAATTGGCCCTCCTGCTCCACATTGATAATTTTGTCTTTTAACAGGTGCAATATGGCTAAAAAGACGACTATGATTTCGGTTCGCGACTGGCTTTGAGCGATTCCCTTAAAACTTTGACGAGCGGATTGGGTGAACCTGTTGAGAAGTTCTTCAATTTTTTGTTCAATCGTAACAACCGCGGATTTAATTTTTTGAACGTCCGGAACCAAATTTTGAAGCGCCGAAATCAAATTGGAAATCGCTTTAGCCAAATCTTCGGTTTTTATTTCGCTGGGCGGATAAAAAATGGCTTTTTCGCCCAGATTCGCGAAGAGCGGCCGGGAATAAGCGACATCTTGATTATTCCATAATTTTTGGAGATATTGACTGGCGGTTTTGAACTCCCGATAAATTTTCAGTCGATGCTCCAAGTCCCGAATATCGCCTTCCTCTTCTGAAGTTAATTCTAAATTCGGAAGCAGAACTTTTGACTTTATCAGGACGAGTTTAGAGGCGACAACCAGAAAATCCGCCAGAACCAGCGAAGGAACTTGAGCGCCAAGATTTTTGACATATTTCAGAAAATCTCCCGTTACTTCCGCCATGCTGATTTGGGTGATTTCTAATTTTTTTTCTTCTATCAATTCCAGAAGTTTTTCCAGCGGTCCGGTAAATTGACCTAATTTTACTTCGTACATGTTAATTTCCCGCGACTAATTGTTGAAGATCAAGCGCTTCCCGGGTGTAGATATTGCTGGCGTTCCAAAGCATCCAGCCATTGTTGTAATTCGGCGTATTGGCCGATGCTTCATTCCAAGCTTTAATTTGGCCGCGTACTTTTTGGGCATCGTAGTCCGCTCCCAGATCAAAATCCTGAAACCACGGCCTTAATTTCGCGACCTTGGTTTGCAGGGCGGAGACGCCGGAAGTTTTCATTAGATTTAATTGGTTCACGAGCATTCTAATTACCGCTTTTTGCATGGAATATTTTGCTACCTCATAAGGATGTTCCGCCGGTTTTTCATATCCGATAAATCCTTTGAAATAATGAGACGGATAAACCATTGGGGCAATCGCGTCAAAATACGGGAGCGCGTGCTCTAGGTGCTGGCCTATTCCCAGCCCGTCAGCATTTACCGTTACCAGTCCAAAAAGGTCCGCGGAAATCTTAGCGCCGGGAAGCTGTCCGCGAAGATATTGGAAAAAATCGCGCATTGCGTGAGTTTTCAAAGTTTTTCCGTCCCAAAAAGGATAGACGATGTCTTTCAGATTGCCGTCAGAAGCAAAACGGATGTAATCAAAATTTGCCTCGTCAAATCCCTTGGCCAGAATTTCTTTAGCGATATCTATATTGTAATCCCAGGCTTCTTTAGCCGCGGCGTCTATCCACATTAGGCCTTTATAATCGGTCCAGCTTGATTGAGTAGAAGAACTGAAAAGAGCCAGCTCCGGTCTGGCTTTGGCCAGCTGTTGATCCTGGAAGACCGAAATTCTTCCTATGATATAGATATTTTCGTCATGCAGTCTTTTTATTAAAGTGTTAAGTTTTGGGATTCGCAGTTCCACCGCGTTGTATTTTCTTGGCAATTCTAAGCTGGTATTGTACGCGACGTAGCCGGAAAAATCTTTAACGTCAATAACTACCGCGTTAAGCTCGGTTTCTTTAATGAGTTTTATTAAATAATTTAATTTTGACTGATTGCCGGCTGACCAGCTGGTCATATAGACCGCTTTAATTTTTTCCGGAGGGTCGGCAAGCGGCTGTTGAGGGCCAATGTCGGCGTTGATTTTTCTGAGATTGCTAATTGTGTTTGCCAGTTCCGGAATGCTGATTCCTAAGTCAATAATCTTTTTCTGATTTAGGAACACAAAAACACCAAAAATAATTACGGCAAACAACGCTACGGACATCCAACGGCGCATATACATTAATTTTATGCTAGAATAGGTAGGATGTCACTGGCTCTCTATAGAAAATATCGTCCAAAATCTTTTGAAGATGTTTTGGGCCAGAAAGAAATTGTGGAAATCTTGCGGAATGCCGCCAGGCAAGATAAATTAGCCCATGCCTATCTGTTTTACGGGTCTCGCGGGAGCGGAAAGACTACCGCCGCCCGGTTGATCGCCAAAATTGCCAATTGCGAAACCAGGAAAAACAACAAATCCTTTAAAGAAAAAGGCGAACCGTGCAACAAATGTTCAAGGTGTTCGGAGATTGACGCTGGAAAAGCGCTAGACATAGTAGAGATTGACGCCGCTTCAAACCGAGGCATAGATGAAATCCGGAATTTACGGGAAGGAATCAGGCTGTCCCCGGCTTCTTACGATTATAAGGTTTTTATAATTGATGAAGCTCACATGTTAACTCGCGAAGCTTTTAACGCTCTTTTGAAAACCCTTGAAGAGCCGCCGGCGCACGCGATTTTAATTCTTGCCACCACCGAGTATGAAAAAATTCCGGCGACCATCAGTTCCCGAACCCAAAAGTTTCATTTTAAGAAATTAAGCATTGAGGAAATTGTGAAAAAACTATCTTCGGTGATCGCGGAAGAAAAAATAAAAGTTGCCGATGAAGCGCTGGAATTAATCGCGGCGACTGCCGACGGCAGTTTACGCGACGCTGAATCGCTTTTGGATCAAATGGCCAGCTTGAAAAATGAAGTGGGTTTGGAGGACGTGGAAAAAATAATCGGCAAGGTTGGGGCAAGCCGAACGGCGGACTTCTCCGATTTCATTTTAAAACCTAACTTGAGCGGCGCGTTGGAATACTTAAATAAATTAAACGGCGGCGGCTACAATTTAATAGATTTTGCCAAAGAACTTATTCATTATTGGCGGCGAATTTTAAGTTTGCGTTTTGATCCGGCTCTGGAAAATCTATTCAAACATGAATTAACCAAGAAAGAATTGGAGCGTTTGAAAACGCACAGCCAATTAGTTATTCCGGAAAAGCATATCAATTTTGTTAAATCATTAATTCGCGCCTACTCGGAAATGAGATACTCCCCTTTTGCGATTGTGCCATTAGAGGTGGCTATTATAGAAAATCTCCAGACCCTTTCTTAGTGACTTAAAATAGCCTCTTTTTTGTTTTATCATAGTTTTGTGGTAAAATATCTTTCGTAGTATTGGGGGGTAGTGCAATGGTAACACGGCTGCCTTTGGAGCAGCAGATCTAGGTCCGATTCCTAGCCCCCCAGCAAAAATAAAACTCCCACGGCCTTACCAACGGCCCCGCTGAAAGCGGAGCCTCGCCTATGGCGAGGCGAGGCGGCCATGGTTTCTGATGGTCTCGAGCGTTGCTCGTCCCCCCACTATCATCAATGATAGTGGGGGGACCTGCCTACACTTCCACTGCCTTACGGCCGGGGTTTTCGTTCGGAAGTTCGGCATATAAAAAAAGATAAGAAAGAAAAAAGGATGTCTTCAATGACATCCTTTAGTTGTTTAGTAACCGGGTGGGTTTTAACCTCTTGGCGGTGTTGCCAGGGATTTCCCTAGGTTTCAGCATTCACCAACAGGTTAGGGTAACCCCGCACCTCCCTCGGAAACCTTAGATGGGGCCGGCCCACCTTGGTTTTCTGCTGTCCATCCCGGCATGGACGAGGTTTGTGGTGTGTAACCCTAATTGCCAAATTATAGCATATCCACACAATTTGTCAAGTGTTTTACTTTTAAGCATCGTTATTATACTATAATCCCAGTCGTTCTTTGACACCGAAACAAGGAGGAAAAATGCCAATGAAGCGGCTGTTTTTAGTTTGGGTTTTAATCGCCACTTTAACTGCCATAGGAACGGCTATTTGCTTAGAATTAGATGCCTTTGCCAGCGTTGATAAAATGGACGCGACAAAATTGAGTTTTCTAACCATTGCCGTTTTCGGTATCATGACCATTTACTGCGGCCGCCTGAGCTGGAGTACCAGCGTAATTTTAGACGATATTGATCGTTTGAAATCCGCGGGACAGCCCAATTCTGCCGCGAAACGTTTGGCAGAATTAGAAAATATTGAAAATAATGTAGAACATGGATGGTTCGCGGTCGGTCTTTGTGAAAAACTCGGACTTTTGGGAACGATTTGCGGATTTATCATCATGCTTAGCGGCGGCATCAACATTCAAGGAGCCGACCCCCAAGCGATTCAGGGATTATTGGAAAAACTTAGCTTGGGCCTTTCCACTGCTTTCGTTACAACGCTCGTCGGACTTATTTGCAGTATCGCCCTAAGCCTGCAATGCCATAATTTAAGCACCGCGATTGAAAAGGCCAAGAAATGAAAAAACGCCGAGAACTTCCTAATGTCGCTTCCTTAGATTTGCTGTGGAACGCGCTTTTCGGATTCATAGGAATGTTCATTCTATCGCTTATTCTAATCAGCATTCACAAAAACGCCCAAGACGAAAACAAAATAGAAACTTCAGGCGAGTTTGCGATTGTGGTAAAATGGCCGTCCGAATCTTCAGACGATGTGGATACCTATGTTATGGATCCTCACGGCAATCTGGTGTCTTTCCTTGGCAAATCAGCCGGTTTGATGCATTTGGAACGGGATGATCTTGGAGCCGCCAGCGATGTTATTGTTTCGCCGGACGGCAAAAGCGTTAAGGTAAATAAGAATGAGGAGCGGGTTATTCTCCGAGGAATCTTACCCGGAGAATACATTGTAAATTTGCATATGTACCACAAATCAGACGCCAATCCGACTGCCGCGACAATTTCGCTGGTTAAATTAAAGGGCAATGTGCCGGTTATTTCCGGAAAAGAAGTTGTTTTGGAAAGGACTGGCCAGGAAGCAACGGCATTTCGCTTCACTTTATCCAAAGAAGGAGTCGTATCTAACGTCAACAATCTCCCTCGTTCATTTCTTGGCGCCGCCGCGCGCCGCGCCGCCCCGGAGCGGCGCGGCGCGGGACCTTAAAGAGGAGGAAAAATGAGCATAGGCACCTTGGTCATTCCGCTTGCGTTCATAATTTTTGCCGCTATTTTGGTATGGTATCTCATAGGCGCTCAAGGAAAATGGTGGTTAAAAATGGCTTGCGTGATTGCTCTGCCAAGTTTTGGGCTGGCTGTTTGGAAATCGTTGGATAGTTATATCGGCTGGCCGTCAAAAAGTCCATCTCCGGATGAATTTGTACTGATTTGGGGAGAAGCCAAAGAGCCAGATTCCAAAATCGGAGACCCGGGAGCGATTTATCTTTGGCTCGTCCCCTACGATGAAGAAGTTGATAATCAGAGCGGCAGTGTTTTTGATTATGCTCACGGGCCAAGAGAGCCGCGAGCTTATCAGATTCCGTATTCTCGCGATACGCACGAGGAGCTTGAAAAAGCTAAAACATTGATGAGGAAAGGCCATAGAGTTATGGTGAAACGAAAAGTTGATGGCGGCCAAACTCCCGGCGAAGAAGGCAGAAGTTCTACGGAAGACCCAGAAAATTCTCCCGACAGTCCGGGCGCGCGGGAACGTTCACCTAACAATGATGGTGAAAGATCCAAAGAAGGCCAGTTTGAATTTCATGAATTGCCTCCGCCTAAACTTCCAGAAAAAAAATAAGAATAATCCATCCGCCCCGTAAAACGGGCGGTTTTTTACTTTTCCGTGATTGAATTAACGTGAAGTATAGCTATTTTCCAGAATTTTTTATATAATGCCGTCGTACTTTGAAAGGCGGACTCATGAGAGCGCGCAGTCGCCGGTTCATGGATTTTGCAATCGCGGAGGCCAAGCTTGGTCTTGAGGAGGAAGGAATCCCCATAGGCGCGGTGCTGGCAAGAGACGGCAGAGTTATCGGGCGAGGCCATAATCGCAGAATTCAGCATGGCAATCCAATTTTGCACGCCGAAATTGATTGTTTGCGTGACGCGGGACGAATTGGGAATTATCGCGGAACTGTTCTGTATTCCACTTTGATGCCGTGCTTTTTGTGCGCCGGCGCGGTTGTTCAATTTGGCATTAAGGTTGTGGTAGTGGGAGAATCTAAAACGCTTAGCGGCACGCTGGAATTTTTGGAATCGCATGGAGTGCGAGTTCTTGATCTTGACCTTAAAAAGCCGAGAAAAATGATGGAGAAATTTATTAAAGAAAATCCAGAATTATGGAACGAAGATATCGGCCGCCTGTAAAGGCGGTTTTAATATTTTTGGCGGTTGTCATATGATTAACAATACAAAGAATATGACTATTAGAATAACGAAAAAACAGGATCTCGCGGCAATTTTAGAGATGGCGAGAGCGATGGTTGATTATCATCATGAATTGGATCCGTATTATAAGCCGTCTTCAGCTCTTGCGGATTTGGAAAGTCACGCGGAAGAATGGCTAGAAGATCCGAATATGATTTTAATCGTTGCCGAGAATAGCGGAAAAATTGTTGGTTATTTTAGATGCGCAACGGAAGAAGCGCCATTTTATAGCAAGGCAAAAAAGATCGGGACGGTGGCGGATGTTTTTGTCGCGAGAGAATATCGCCGTAAAGGCGCCGCGAGTCAAATGTTTGAAAAAGCGCTGGAGTGGTTCAAGAAAAAGAAAGTCCAGAATATTGAACTGAATGTTGATTTTAGAAACACCGGCGCGATAGCTGTTTGGAAAAAAATGGGATTTTTTGAATATAAACTGCGAATGCGAAAAGATTTGGACTAGAATGAATCGTTTTCTTCTCCCTATAGTAATTTTTTTGACGATCGCGGCGATTTTTCATTTTGTTTCTTCTAATTTCGCCGATTTAGACAGCTTTTATTACATGGGATTAGCGAATTTATTTAAAGAACGCGGCTTATTAAACGTTGATTTTCCTTGGATTTACCATTCGGTAATAAGAGAATTGGGAGTTTCCTTATGGTATGGATTCGGGATTTTTCTAATCCCATTTTCGTATATAGGCGGCGGCATTTTAGGCCTGAAAATTATTGGGGTTTTATTAACGGCCGCGGCTCTTTTTGCTTTTTATTGGGCAGTTAAAAGATTTCAATTCCGGATGCCGTGGCTATGGCCATTTTTGCTGTTTTTTGCCGCCGCGAACGTGACATCTCAATTTTTAATGATTAGGCCGCAGACAATTTCTTTGATTTTGACCCCTCTGCTTTTTTATTTTCTAGTTTTAGGAAATTTTTGGGGTATGGCAATCGCTTCTTTTGGCATCGCGTGGTTTCATATGAATTTAGTTTGGGTGCCATTAGTTATTTTGGGCGCGGTAGTTTTAGTTAGATTGATAATTGAGAAGCGATTTGAATATAAATCTGTTATTGGAGTCGCAGCCGGCAGTTTAGCAGGCTGGCTGTTAAGGCCAAATCCGTTTGGAGCGCTGAAGCTTTTTTATATTCAAGTTGTACAGCAGATCCTAGAGAAGCAAAGCGGACTGCCGTTACTGTTTGGAAAAGAAAATTTTCCTTTAAGCACAACGATTCTTTTTAAGAATTTTTCTATTTTCATGATTTTGTGGATTGCCGCGATTGTTTTGGTTAGCTGGAAAGCCGTTTCTCAAAAAGTTATAGTCTGGTCTAGTTTAATTTTATCCGCGGCGTTTTTCGCGCTGACAATCGCGGTGACTAGGAGGGCGTATAATTTTTGGGCGATTTTTGGAGTGTTATTGATTGGCGCGGCGGCAAGTTATTTGCAGGAAAGAAAAATCAGGGAAATTTTCCTGCCCGCGGCAGTTATCGCGGCAGCGATTTTAGTTTTTTATTCTGGTTATAAAACATCGGCCGCCCTGCAAGGCAGCGGTTACCCGCAAAACTATATGCGAGAAGCCGGCCTATGGTTAAAAGATAACAGCGAGCAGGGCGATATTGTTTTTAATATCCATTGGCCGCATTTTTCTCCATTATTTTTTTGGAATCAGAAAAATTATTATACGGGAGGATTGGATCCAATTTTTCTATACGCTCTGGACCCGTCACTTTATTGGAAATTCCACTATCTATCAGGCGGCGTGCTTACTGATAAAACTTGCGGCGCGGTTGAATGCAAGCAAAAGATACTGGAAGATACGCATAACGTTCTGAAACGCGATTACGGCGCCCGTTATATTGTCTTGAATAAGGATAAAAATTCAGCTTTTTACGGATTTTTGGATTCTGATTCCCGGTTTGAAAAAAAGATGGAGACTGGCAATGAAGCAGTTTATTTAATTAAGTAATTGGAATATAATTTTACTGATGCGAGAAAGTTCCCTGTCTAGCTTCTTTTTGGTTTTGGGGTGCATTTTGGCCATCGCGTTCATTTTTAATTTTAGTTATTCAGGCATTCCGGACACCGATAGTTTCTATCACATCAGGCATTCTTGGATATATAGAACGCAAAATCTTTTTGACAGTTCTTTTCCCTGGACGCAATATTCGGCCATTAAGCATTACGGAGCGGATATTTGGTACGGTTTTCACATACTTTCAATTCCCCTTACATACATCAGCAATTTAGTTTTATCCGTAAAAATCGGCGGTTTTTTTGTAACCGTTATTTCCTTGTTTTTAGTTTTTGGCGCGTTAAGCCGCTTGCAGGTTTCTTGGCCGGTTTTTTGGGTTTTAATTTTCTATTTTTCCTCCGCCGATCCAATGTTTAGATTGACCATGCTGCGCCCTCACGCCATCTCGTTGGGGCTGAATATGATGATTTTTGCTTATTTAATTAATGTTAAAGGAATTCCTGACAGAAATAACGCGATTATCCTATTTTTTTTATCAGCGGCTTTTTCCTGGGTTCACCTTTCATTAGCCTGGATGCCGATTTTAACGGCCGGGACAATAGGATTAGTCCAGTTTTTAAAAAAACAAAAGATTGATTGGCTGCATATCATGGCGGTTGGTTTTGGCCTTGTTGTCGGCTGGATGATGCGGCCCAATCCCTTGGGAGCGGCTAAGCTGGCCTATATTCAAGTCGCTCAATTGATAGTGGAAAAAAGCCGCGGCGTACCGCTGCGTTTTGGGCGAGAGCTAACGCCGTTCGCGTGGGAAAATTTCCTGGACCAATTATTGCCCATCACTATTTTTCTGTTAATTGCCGCCGTTGTTGTTTTTTGGCTGTTTTCTAAAAAGATTAATGTATTGGATTCCGTGTGGTCCAGCATGATTTTGACCGCCCTATTTTTCTACATGACATTTGGCGTTGCCAGGAGATCCAGCGAAATTTTAGCGGGGTTTTCCATCATTTTTTTGAGCTTGGTTTTTACTCATTACCGGAACTTAGCGGCATCCAGCGAGGCGCGAAGCTTTTTTACGATTGTCGCGGCGGTTATTTTGGCCTATATGCCGATAAAAAATATCTATCGTTTTGAGACTTATACCGCCAATGCTTTTCATCCGGAACAATTCAAAGAAGCGGCTTTATGGCTGAAAGAAAACGCTAATCCGAAAGAGATAGTTTTTAATATTCATTGGGATCGCTTTGGCCAGTTATTTTTTTGGAATTACGATAATTATTACATTAATGGCATGGATCCTATTTTCCAATACGCTTATAATCAATCGCTGTATTGGAAAACTCACTTTTTGGCAATAGATTCCGCTCCGGGATACACCTGCGGAAAAATCCGCTGTACTCAAGAAGAAGTTGAGGATATATACAAAGTGTTAAAAGACGATTTTAATGCTAAATACATTGTTGTGGAGAAAAGGAGAAATCCAAAATTATATAAATATTTTGAGTCCGCGAATAAGTTTAAAAAAGTTTTTGACGCGGAAGAAGCAGTTTTTCGTGTTTTATGAAAAATCAGAAATTCAGAGGCGTTTCCATAATTATTCCCGTTTACAATGAGGCCGCTACCCTGCCGGTTCTTTTGGACGCGGTAGAAAAAATAGATTTATCTTCTTTGGGCCTTCAAAAAGAGATTGTTGTCATTGATGACGCTTCAAACGACGGGACGGAAAAATTCTTAAGCGAATATAAATCGCCGGCCGTGAAAATCGTTAAACACGGCAAGAATCAAGGCAAAGGAGCGGCGATTCAAACCGGCCTGAAATTGGCTGAGCAAGATATAGTTTTGATTCAGGACGCTGATTTGGAATACAATCCAGAGGAGTATCCTATTCTTCTTAAGCCAATTTTAATGGGAGCCGCCGACGCGGTGTATGGATCAAGATTTGTCGGGTCCTCGCCCCATAGAATTATGTATTTTTGGCATTATATGGGAAATAAATTGATAACTTTTTTAACCAATATTTTTGCCAACCTTAATTTGACCGACATTGAAACTGGCTTTAAAGTATTTACGCGAGAAGCAATTAATTCAATCCAGCTGAAAGAAAAACGTTTTGGCATTGAGCCGGAGCTTACTATAAAATTAGGGAAAAAACGCTGGCGATTTTATGAAGTCGGCGTATCTTATTTTGGGCGGGGTTACGCTGAAGGCAAAAAAATCCGTTGGACAGATGGCATAAGCGCCTTAATTAAAATATTCAAATACGGATTATTTTCTTAGATTTTAATTACCTTGATACGGCAATGGCCTCTCCTAGTTCGGCGGTTGGAGCGCTGATAGTGATTTTTCCCTTTTCATTTTGAACGATAGAATAATTGGTATCCGCGGTTGTCCCATTCAGCGGATCAACAACCATACCGGCGATATATTCCGGAACTAAACAAGGTTCTAGATTAATCAGCCCATTGTTGGTTCCAATGTTTGCGGCAGTGCTTGGCAGACTCACTGTTGATGTTTTACAACTGCTATCCCAAATGCCGCGATTGTCGGAAATTCTTTGGGCAACGGCGTTGAGAATAGTGTTGATATTAGACCAGCGTTGAGTGTTTCTTGCCTGCGCGAATTGCCTGGCTGGATTTAAGGCGACAATAACCACTCCGGCCAAAATAGTGATAATAGCTATCACAATTAGTAATTCTATCAATGTAAAACCAAACACTTTCTTCATTCATTCATTTTATCAAAATTTTTGGGATTTTTCAAAAAAGCTGTGGATAAA
>ERZ1292623.1948-Hain-H51-01um-R1-1948-length-19144-cov-9_pt1 | contig 15126 bp, 11 predicted proteins | sample MGYA00564398_ERZ1292623 | MGnify/ENA primary metagenome ERZ1292623 (study PRJEB36523, sample SAMEA6512633) | groundwater metagenome | collected 2019-01-07 | study: AquaDiva: Metagenomics assemblies of 32 groundwater samples
GGGGGTCTTCTCCTGCCCGCGGTGAACGAATGTGACTGGCGTCACAATGCGGTTTTTCGTATCTCTGGGCAGATGATTCCGCTGCCGGACAACAAACCTGAGGAAAATGCACCATGCGACGTCAAATGCGTTGGACGATGACATCATTCGTTGTGGCAATTGCAGTCGTGGCGGCGTGCAGCGGACCAAGGGAGACCGTTCAGGGGACGAGAGCCGACGCGATGCTGCAGTTCGAGGCATTCGCCCTCTGCTATCACCTGCAGGCGCCGTGGTCGGACGAGTGGTGCCCGGATACGAATGCCGGCCGTACGTTTCGGCCCCTCGACAGCACCGTGGAAGTTTCGCTCCACATCCGGACACTCGACGGGAAGGTCCACGTCACCACCGTTAATCCCAAAGCGGACGTCATCTTCCTGACGCAGATGGCGGTCGACAGCGTGTTTGCGGGCTATTATCGCAGCAAGGGGCCGGGCGATACGGCGAGTGTCAGGAAGCTCCGGTCACTGCAGACGCCGTAGTCATGCGGTGGCGGCCGCGGGCAGCTGACGCCTACTGGGGCGTCGGCTGCACCAGCGCCGTGAAGCGACGGTCCGCCCACAGGGGCCGAAACCAGGGATGCGTTCGCAGCTGGCTCCGCGCCCCGGGTGAGGCGTTGACATAGGTCGTCAAGTCGGCCAATGCGCGGTCACGATCACCAAGCAACAACCGGACATACGCTTTGCCGATGGCCGCGGAGCGATTGTTCGGCTCATCAAGCTCTCGTTGTTGCACGGCCGTGAGAAGCTGCCGCGCACTGTCGGCCAAGCCGGCCCGAGCCAGGATCGCACCGACCAGGATGCGGCGGTACATCCACGTGGGCGCGAGCAGGCTGAGCGTGTCGTAGCGTTCGACGCTGGTCACCACGCGCCATGCCGAATCGACGTCGGTGTGGCGACGGCCCGACCAGCCGAGCACGACGAGTGCGCACTGCGTGAAGCGAGGGTCGGCCGCGTAGTGGCTCAAGCCGAGGCGGCACCAGCGGATGGCGTCGTCGTATTGCTCGGCGAACAAGGACGCTGTCAGCGCCGTCGATATCGTGCGGCGCACCTCAAAAAAGGCATCAGCCTCGAACGCGCGGCGCGCGGCACTGGCCGCCTCCAGGTACCGCCCCTGGAGCGTCCAGACCTGCGCGAGTGCGGCCCAGCCGGGCGCGTCGGTGGGCGCGGCGTCCACAGCACGGCGAAGGTCTTGCTCGGCCAGTGCCAACAGCGAGTCCGATCCGGCGGACCCAATCGTCGCGAGACGATACCGGACGTCACCGCGCAGCGTCAGCGCCTCTCCCGAACGCGGGGAGTGCGAGACGGCCGAGTCGGCGAGCACCAACGCGTACTGGACCCACAGGCGCGATTTCTCGAGCGCAGGCATGCGATCGTACCGGGCGGCATCGAGGCTGGTTGGCGGGCCTGGCGGCACAAGCGCGAGTGCCATCGCGATGCGCCCGCGCCGCACGATCGGCAAGATCCAATCCGGGTCTGCCTGTTGCGCTTGCCCATACAGCGAATCCGCCCGGAGAAAGAGCAGCGCACTCTGTGGGTCATTGCGCTGGGCAAGCTGCGTCGCCAGGCGCGCCTCCGCGCCGGCGCGCTGGACGTGCTCCCAAGCCACAAACGACCCGGTGGACCGCCGATGTTCCCGCAGGGCAACGGCATCGCCGACGCGCTGCCGCAATACGAAGGCAACGCGCTCGGTGAGCTTGTCCTGCAGGGAAAACAGGTCCGTCCAATTCTCATCGACGGTTTCACTTTCCAACTGCCTGCCCGTGGCGGCGTCCACGAGTCGAACGTTGACGCGCAGCGTGCTGCCGGAGCGCGCGACGCTGCCGCCGACGATCGTGCCAACCTTGAGCGCGCGGCCGATGCTGTCCACGGCGATGCTCTGGCTCCGATACGGACGCACTCCGTTTGGTGAAATGACGTGGAGCGCATCCACCTCGCCGAGGCGGTCGATGAGGTCTTCCGTAAGGCCGTCGGCGACGTGCGGTGCCACGGTCTCGGGGGTGAGCACGTCGAGATACAGCACCGCAATCCGGCGCGGGTCACCCTCGGGGATTCCGCCGCTTGCTGCCGCGGAACCGAAACCGCGCCACAGGGCGAACGCAGCGACGGTCGCCGCCACTATGCCCGCGGCCCGAATTACCCAGCGTGTCGCGAGAACCCGTCGTCTGGTGTGGGCGCGAGGTGCCGATGGATTGTCGACATCGGCGAGTGCGGCGTCCAGCGCCGCCACCACCTCGCCGGCTGTCTGGTAGCGATCAGCCGGAGCCCGTTGCAGGCACTTCGCCACCACGCGATCCAGCGCCGTTGGAACCGTGTCCCGGTAGAGCGAGACGGCATCCGGCGTCCGCGCCAGCCGAAGTGCGATCACGGATTGTGGGGTCGCTCCAATGAACGGCGGCACGCCGGCGATTGTCTCGAACAACACACATCCAAGCGAGAAGATGTCGCTGCGGCCATCGAGGTCGGTCTGCCCAGACGCTTGCTCCGGGCTCATGTACGCCGGCGTTCCGCGCACGAGACCCGTGGACGTCGTGCTCTGTTCGAGCGCCTGCTCCAATGCCCGGGCGATGCCAAAATCGCCGAGACACGTTTCACCGCCGGTGAACAAGATGTTTTCCGGCTTCACATCCCGGTGCACCAGGCCGTTGGCATGCGAGTACTCCAGGGCCTGCGCGATAGCCTGTGCAATGCGGATCGCATCCTTCAGCGGCAACTGCTTCTCGCGGATCAAGCGGTCGCGCAGCGCGCCGCCCTCGGCATACGGCAAAGTGAAGTAGAGTTGACCGCCAGATTCGCCGGAATCGATGACCGGCAGGATCCGGGGATGCAGCAGTCGCTGGTGCATCTGGATCTCGCGCAGGAATCGATCGGCTCCAAGGGACGCTGCGAGTTCCGGGCGCAGGACTTTCAGGGCCACGAGTCCGTCTCGCTGGGCGTCGCGCGCCAAGTACACCAGCGCGGTCGCCCCGCTGCCGATCTGGCGCTCGACGCGATAGCGCGCGGCGAATTCGCCGCTCAGGACAGTCCTGCTATCGCTCACCGGTGTGCATCTCAGGGCACGGGGTTGGGCCAACTTAGGACTTGAGGCGAACAGTTGCTAGGAGCCTCGCGTACCTCAGATGGCGCCAAGTGCTTCCTGGCGACATTCTTGGCAGAGTAAACCGTTCTCCATCTTTCATGCGCCTTCGCTTTACCCTCAGCGTACTACCACTGGCGGCCTCGGCAGGCGCGCAAGTCGCGCCGCCGAGGGACACTGTTCAAGCGCTGGAGAAGGTCACCGTCAGCGCCACGCGTTCGGGCGCGGCCGCGTTCGTTGTCCCACTGGCCGTAACCTCCATCGGCGACGACGAACTGCATCGCGGCACGGGCATCGGCCTGGACCAGGCACTTCGATTTGTGCCTGGGGTCCTCGCGCACTCCCGCTCCGGCGGCACCGACGTCCGGCTCGTCATCCGCGGCTATGGCGCCCGCGGTGCGGGTGACCGCTCCAACTCCGGCACGTCGCGCGGAATTCGCATCCTCCTCGACGGCTTTCCGGAAACCGAGCCGGACGGACGCACGGCGTTCGACGCCATCGACCTCGGACTCGCCGACCGCCTCGATGTCGTCCGCTCCAACGCCTCGGCGCTGTGGGGCAACGCTTCGGGCGGCATGGTCAGCGTCTCCACGGTCCCGCGCTTCGCGGAATCGCGCCTCAACCTTGAACCGATGGCGGGGACGTTCGGACTGAGCCGCATCGCGGCGTCTGCCGGCACCAAAGTGGGAACGAGCGGCCGCGCCTGGCTCAGCCACAGCAACACCACGCAGGAAGGCTGGCGCGCCAATTCGTCGGGTCGCCGCCAACTGTTCACTGGTGGCGCCAGCGCCGCCCTGAGCGACAAGACGCTCCTGACGGTCATGGCCAACGCCACCAGCAACCTGATCCACGTGCCCGGACCGCTGACCCAAGCCGAGTATGACGCCAACCCACAGCAGGCCAACGCCACGTACCTGTCGCGCCGCGAACGACGGCACAACCGTGTTGGCCGGCTTGGCGTCAGCATCGAACACGACGCCACCGACGACGTGGGCCTCAACGTCGCGATGTTCGTGAACCCGAAGTTCCTGCAGCGATCGGAGCGCAACACGTACCGCGACTTCACGCGCTCCCACTTCGGCACCACGGTCTCCGGCCACGTCCGGCACTCGCTGGCCGGCCGCATCGCCACGTTCCGCGCTGGCGGCGACGCGGCCTATCAAAACGGTGCCATCCAGTTTCACGACTTGGTGGCCGGTGAGCGCGGCACGACGCTCACCGACAACAAAGCCGAGGGCGCGCGCAACATCGGCTTCTTTGTGCAGGATGAGATTCCCCTCACGAACAAGCTCGTCGCCACTCTCGGCCTCCGGCACGACGATATCCAATACGACTACCGCAGCTTCATCCGTCCGCAGATGAACGCCAGGAAGTCATTCGACCAGGTGACGCCCAAGTTGGGACTGAGCTACTCGATGGGTCGGCGCCACATGTTCTACCTGAACATCGGTGGGGGCGTCGAGGTTCCTGCCGGCAACGAGACCGATCCGTCGAATCTCGCGCCGCTGCGGCTCGACACGATCACCGCGCTCAACCCGCTGCTGGAGCCGATCCGGAGCTACACGTTTGAGGTCGGCACGCGACGGTCGGGCACGCTGTCCTCGAGCCTCGCCGGGTCATACGACATCGCGCTGTACAACACCGAAGTCACGAACGAGATCGTTCCGTACAGCGGTGGCCGCTTCTACTTCATGGCCGGCAAGGCGCGCCGTCAGGGCGCGGAGCTGGGGCTCTCGGTCCAGTCCAGCCTTGGCGTAGGCGTTCAGGCCGCGGTGACCTACAACCGCCATCGGTACGTTTCATACATCGTGGACTCCACGTATTACGGTCGCCCCGGATTCTCGGCTGACTACTCCGGCAACAGCGTCGTCGGCGTGCCGGACCTGATGTCGAGCGGGGAAGTCTTCTTTCACCCGGCGCGCTTTGGCTGGCTCAGGATGGAAATCGGCGCCCGCCACTCTGTGTCGTATGCGGTGGACGACGCCAACACCGTCACGGCGCCTTCGAGCCTGGTACTCGATGGCGGCATCGCGGTCACCCGCACCCTTGGGCGCCATGCAGTCGTGACGGCGCGCCTCGCGGTGGAGAACGTCACCAACCGGGCGTTCGCCGGTTCCGCATTCGTGAACCCAGATCGGCAAGCGGTGACCAACGCGCCGATGTTCCTCGAGCCGGGCATGCCGCGGACGATCTTGCTGGCGGTCTCCGCCACGCGAGCCAAGTGATCCGTCGGCTGTTCGCGTCGATTGTTGTGCTCGCGGCGATGGCAGGCGCGGCCGCTTGCGTCGATCCCGTGATGCCCAGATCCGGGACGGCAACGCTGGACGATCCGCTCGCTGGCAACGTCGTCGCGGTCACTGTCGGAGGCGAACACACCTGCGCTCTCACTTCGGGCGGTGACGCCTGGTGCTGGGGCAGCAACGAATTCGGGCAGGCGGGCGTGGCCCAGGGCGCGACGACGTGCGCGCGAACCGACCGGAACATTCCGTGCGAGCCCACGCCGCGCGCCGTCGGCGGCGGACTCAAGTTCCAGCGCATCGCTGCCGGCGGCACGCACACCTGCGGCATCGCACAAAGCGGACGCGTGCATTGCTGGGGCGACAACCAGCAGGGCCAGCTTGGCGATCCCGCGATTTCTACTTCCAGCGCCCCGATACCGGCGCTGACGGCCTCACTGTACTCGGACGTCGTGGCCGGGGACGCCCACACATGCGCGCTGCGCAGCGACGGGGTCTCCGTCTGCTGGGGTGCGAACGACTACGGCCAACTCGGGATCGGCAGCGCGGGTACCGGTTCCGCTGTTCCTGTTCCGTCGCAGACGAACCTGCGCTTCGCCTCGATCAGCGTCGGTGAGAAACGCACCTGCGGCCGATTGTCCGACGGCACCACGTACTGCTGGGGTTCGCATTGGATCTCGCGCGCCAGCGACGGAACCGAAGTCACGCGGACCCAGGCCCAATTGTCGCGCGTGCAGTCCGCACCGGCGTTTCGGCAAATATCCGTTGGTGGCCAGACGACCTGCGCCCTGGCCCTCGACGGCGCGGCATGGTGTTGGGAAGCGAACCGCAGCGGGACGATGGGTGACGGATCCACGGTCGGCAGCACGACGCCACAGCTGGTGCAGTCGCTTTTGCGATTCAGCGCCGTGAGCGCAGGATCGCAATCATCGTGCGGCATTGCCGATACCGGGGAAGTGCATTGTTGGGGCTCCAACCAGGCAGGCCAGCTCGGTGTTCCAACCAGGGGTGTGGCCAAGCGGTGTGGCTCGACACTTTCGCCGTGCGCTCTAAGCCCAAACAGGGTAAGCGGTTGGCGTACATTCTCGACCGTAGCCGCTGGGCTTGGCGAGCACGTTTGCGGCATCACTGTTACCGGGAGCGTGTATTGCTGGGGAGCCGGATCCATGGGTCAACGTGGCGACGGAACCGCGTACTCCCAATGGTCGCCGACGCGGGTTCCCGTTCCTTGAAGCGAGGCCAGCAAATGCCCAGTGACCATCATCACCGCAGGGCCGTCTTGCCAAGGTATCATGCGGGGTACAACCTTGAAGGGGAGAATCAGGGCCACGCTCAGGGACACTGCTCTCGCGATTTGCCACGCCACTTTGTAAGTTCAATAGCCCGAATCAGAAAGGCCGCGTCCGGCTCACTGTCGGCTTCACATCAGGACTTGCGGCAATACCGATGACGGTACTGCGCATGGAGACCCTTTAGAGATGCACTGGCTCGCAGCTGCAGCGTCACGCGCAGGGATGAAGGGGGCGGAAGTCCTCGCCATTCCTGCCGGCACACCCTTGGTGGAGGCCTGGGAGATGGCATCCCGGACCCTTGGTGTGACGCCGCCCGAACTCGTCAGTGCACTTGCGCCGGCATTCGCGCTCGCTGAGGCGGATTTCGAGAAGGCGGATCCGCGCGCTCTGAATCTCCTGCCGGAGCGCATCGCGAAGCAGTATCACGTCTATCCGCTGCGCGAAGACGACCGCCACCTCGTGGTCGCGACCTGCGATCCGACCAACATCGAAGTCGAGCACGCCATCGGGTTTGCCGCAGGCCGCCGTCCCGTGTTCGAACTGGCGACGCCGACCCAGATCCAGGATGCGTTCGTGGCCGCGTACTCCAACGCTGCCGGCATGGACGAGTTGGTCAGCGGTATCGACGATGAACTGGCAGAGTCCGTTCGCACCTACGAGGAGATGGGACCGGAAGCGGTCAGCGCGGAGGAAGTCGAGTCCGCGCCGGTCGTCAAGCTCACCAACCTGATTCTTCGCGACGCCATCGTTCAGGGCGCCAGCGACATTCACATCGAGCCCGGCGCCAAGTCCGGCACGGTGCGGTATCGCGTGGACGGCGTGATGCGCGTCTACATGCAGCTGCCGATGCCGGCGCTCAACCGCGTGGTGTCGCGCATCAAGGTGCTGGGCCGACTCGATATCGCGGATCGCATCCGGCCGCAGGACGGCCGCAGCCGTGTGCAGATCGAGGGTCGCTATGTCGACCTCCGTATCTCGACGGTGGGCACGCGCGAAGCGGAGAAAGCGGTCATTCGTATTCTCCGGCCGGAGAGCACCAAGCGGCTGGAGGACATCGGCATCACGCCGCGCGAATTGGCGCGCCTGCGTCAGTTGCTGGACTGCCGCGACGGCATCGTGATCGTGACCGGCCCCACTGGTTCCGGTAAAACGACAACGCTGTATTCGGCCATCAAGGAGATCGCCACGGGCGAGGTGAACATCTCCACGGTGGAAGACCCGGTCGAGTACGAACTGCCCGGCATCACGCAGATTCAGGTGGACACCAAGCGCGGCATCACGTTCGCCAACTCGCTGCGCGCCCTGCTGCGACAGGACCCCGACGTCATCTTCGTCGGCGAAATCCGCGATGAAGAAACGGCGCATATCGCGGCGCAGGCCGCAATGACGGGCCACTTGGTGCTCGCGACGCTGCACACCAACGACGCCATGAGTACCGTGGCGCGCTTGCTGGATTTGGGACTCGATCGCCAGACGATCGCGACGACGGTGCGCGGCACGCTGGCCCAGCGCCTCATCCGCCGCGTCTGCGCGGATTGCGCGCAGCCCGTGATCGGTGCACTGACCGAGGAAGAGGAAGCACTTGCCGCGCGGTACGGCGTGCAGCCGTTGTCGCGCGCAGCCGGCTGCAAGCGCTGCGGCAACTCCGGCTATCGCGGCCGGCTTCCGCTGATCGAAGTTGCCGTCATCACGCCAACACTCGCCGACATGATCGCTGCCGGCGCGACCGCCAACGCGCTGCAGCGCGCGGCCGTGGCGCAGGGCATGGCGCCGATGCGCGAGGTGTCCATCGCCCGTGTGCGCCGCGGTGAGACGACGCTTCAGGAAATCGAGCGCGTCATCGGCGACAACATCGAGGACCGGAAAGAGGACTCCGGCCCGCAGAACATCCTCGTGGTCAACGCCGACCCGGCGTGGCGCCGCATGGCGCGGACGCTGCTGGAAGGTGGCGGGTTCAAGGTCACCGAAGCCGTGGACGCGACGCAGGCGATGCAACTCATGGGCAGCGGTCAGGAGTTCGCGCTCATGGTCACTGACCTGATGATGCCGGCCACCGTGCCGGCGCTGGCGCGTCAGCGCTTGGAAGTGCTTTCCTTGCCGGCCACGCCAACACAGATCCCCGCTTCCACGCCGGCCAACCGCCGGCCGTCGAAGGCTATCCCGGTGCAGGCGACGTCCACGGGCACCGAAGGGAAGGAGAATGTGGACTGGGCGCGCTTCACGGCCACCGTGCAAGGTTCAACCAAGAAGAACGAGCCGTAGCTGACGCTGTACGATGTACAGCTGTACACTGTACGCTGGTACAGAGTACGATTTGTACAATTGTACAATTGCACAATCGTCCCAGCCCCCGGTTTCGCTCTTGTGTAGCTTCTGCGTTGATGACAGAAGCATCCGTCCTTGACCCTGACGCGCTTCAGCGGCTGATGGGATTCGGTGGTCCCAAGCTGCTGCGCGGGATGATCGAGCTCTTCGTCGAGAATGCGCCATCCAGGGCGGCCGAGGCGCGCGAGGCCCTCGACTGTGGCGATGCCGCGGCTTTGCGCGCCGCGCTCCACGGCCTCAAGTCCAGCGCCGGCCAATTGGGCGCGTACACGGTGTTCAACGCCTGCAACACGGGCGAGGAATTGGCGAGCCGAGGCGAGCTGTCGGGGTGCGCGCCGCACGTGGCCGTCGTGGAGTCCGACCTGCCTGTAGCCATGAGTCAGCTGCAGGCCTTTGCCGCCGCGCAATGACCAAGCCGATACTCGCCGTCGTGGAAGACAACGCGGATAATCGACTGCTCCTGCAGGCGATCCTCGGCGACACCTACGACCTGGTCGAGTACGAGAACGGCATTGATGCCCTGGCGGGCCTGGCCCGGGCTCGGCCTGATCTCGTCCTGCTCGACATCTCGCTGCCGAACATGGACGGCACTGAAATACTGAAACGCATTCGCGCCGACGCCAGTCTCAGGTCGCTGCCGGTCATCGCGCTCACCGCTCACGCGATGGCGGGTGACCGCGAGAAATACATCGCCGCCGGCTTTGACGACTATGTCACGAAGCCGATTGTGGACGAGAACAAACTCTTCGGCGCGATTCGGGGATTGCTCAAGCCTCTCTGAGGGCGGCCATGGGCGTCTCGCGAAATACTTCGCGACCCGTGGCGAGTCCGATGATCACCGCCAGCAGCGTCATCGCGGCCGCGACGACTACCACCGGGCCAATGGCCGGCCGGAACGCGGTCTCGAAGACGAACTTCATCAGTAGCCACGCGCTGCCCACGGACAGAGAGACGCCGGCCAGGCTGCCGAGCGCGCCCATGAGCGTGTATTCGGCCAGCATGATGCGACCCACCTGACGTCGCGTCGCGCCCAGAGTCTTGAGCAGCACGCCCTCGCGCAGTCGTGCGCGCCGCGTGGCCGCCACCGCCGAAAACAGCACCGGAATGCCGAACGCCAGGCTCACCAGCGCCATGAAACGAATGGCGGAAGTGATCTTGTTGAGCACGTTGCCGATGGTGGCCTGGATCAGTGTGAGGTCCAGACTCGACACGTTGGGGTAGACGCGCACCACGGCGCGCTGCAGTGCGGCGACCTCGACGCTCGTGGGCACGTGGGCCAGCATGGCGTACTGCTTGGGTGCCCGCTCCAGGGAACCGGGGCTGAAGACCACGAAGAAGTTCGGCTCGAACCGCGCCCACGTAACTTCGCGCGTGCTCGTCACGCGTGTCGTGACCTTCACGCCCTGCACGTCCCATGTCACGCTGTCGCCAAGCGTCACGCGCAATTCGCGCGCGAGGTCCTGCTCGATGGAGACCTGGGGGGTCTTGTCGCCGGACTCCCACCACGTGCCGTCGACGATACGCTCGGAGGTGGCCACTTCTTCGCGGAACGTGGAACGGTATTCGCGCCGCAGGGACCACGGGGAACGCCGGTTGCGCCGGTTGGTGTCCGCGAGCATCGTCGCGACCGGCACGCCGTTGATGGCGGCCAGGCGCATGGGGACGATGGGCGCCTCCTGCACGATGGCGTGCCCGCTGGCGCGCACGATCGAATCAACGCCCCGATGCTGGTCGTCCTGCACGTCGAAGAACACCACATTGGCACGCGACTGCTCCAGCTTCACGTCCAGCTGACCCATCAGGTTCTGCTGCACCTGGTAGACGGTGCTCATGAGGAACACGCCGAACCCGAGTGACAGGATCACCGAGCGAGTCTGGTTGCCGGGCCGGTGCAGATTGGCGATGCCTTGGCGCACCACGAACGGCAGCCCGGGCCGCGCCAGCCGCCGCGCGGCCGCGGCCAGGAACTCCGCGGTGAGTGCCAGTACGCCGATGGCCGCAAAGACGGCAAGGGCATAGCCCACGCCACGTTCCACCGTGCGGGCACGTGTCATCGCGATGGCCACCACGCTGGCGAGAATCGCGAAGGCCACCACCAATGCGGCCGAGTCACGCTGTGCACGCTTCATCACGGTGGAGTCCGATTCGCGACGCAGCGTTTGCAGGGGCGAGATACGCCGGAGCGCAAGCAGCGGGTACAACGCGAACACCAGCGCCACCCACACGCCGATACCCAGGCCGAGGCCGATGGCAGACGGCGCCAGCGATACGCTCACGTCCACCGGCAGGAAGTCCTTCAGCACCCAGGGCAGGGTGAATTGCAGGATCACGCCCACGCCCGCGCCCGCGAGCGCGCCCACCAGTCCCATGGCCGCGGCCTGGAGCACATAGATGAACAGCACCTGGCTGCTGGTGGCGCCCAGGCAGCGCAGCACCGCGACCGTGTCGATCTTGCGCATCACGAAGGCGTGCACGCCGCTCGCCACTCCGATCCCACCCAACAGCAATGCCACCAGGCCCACCAGCCCAAGGAAATTGCCGAGCTGATCGATGTTGCGCGTGAGGTTGTTCTCGTTTTCGGCCACCGTCCGCAAACGGACCCGCGGCGATTCGCTCGAGAACACCGGGTTGAACCGGCCGGCGAACCGTGCCGGGGACAGCCCTTCCGGCATGCGCAGCAGCGTTTCGTATTCCGCTCGGCTGCCGAACACGAGCAGGCCGGTTTCGTCGAGGTACTGATCCGAGACGTACACGCGCGGCCCGATGGCGGCCGTGACACCGAGGTCGCCCGGCACGGACTGCAACGTGCCCGTGATCAGGAAGCGCGCGCTGCCCAGCAGCAAACTGTCGCCGACGTTGGCATCGAGGGACACCAGGATCGACGGATCCACCACCGCGTGCTTGCCGCCGTGCAATGCACCGAACGCGGGAGCTGGATCTGTCACGATGTCGCCGTAGATCGGATAGCCACGGCTCACGGCGCGCACCTGGACGAGGCGCGTGTTGCTCGACTTCACGATGACGCCCATCGAGGCGAAGGTCGTCACGCGACTGACGCCGGTGCCGCTGCGCCGCAGCGAGTCAAGCAAGGCCTCGACCCGCGGCGAGTACTTGGTACGCGACGCAAGCGAGACGTCGCCGCCCAGGAGTGCGCGCGACTGGTTCTGCACCGAGGTCGAGACGTTCTCGGTGAAGGAATCGATGGCCACCAGCGCCGCGACACCGAGCGAGATGGAAGACATGTAGAGGAGCAGGCGCCGGCGCGCGGTGCGGCTTTCGCGCCACGCGATGGCCATGAGCCGCCGGAGACTCGCTGAGCCGCTCATGCGCGCGCGGCAACCCTGACGTCCGACGTCTGCCGTCCGGCGTCCGTTGGTTCATCCGACACCACGACGCCGTCACTCAGCCGGATGATGCGCCGCGTGCGCCCGGCCAGCCCCAGGTCGTGGGTCACGAGAACAATCGTGGAGCCGGACTCACGGTTGAGCGACTCCAGCAGCTCCACGATGCGGGTGCCCGTGTCGCTGTCCAGGTTGCCGGTGGGTTCGTCCGCGAACAAGATGCGTGGCCGATTGGCGAAGGCGCGCGCGATGGCCACGCGCTGCTGCTCGCCGCCGGAAAGTTGCGTGGGGAAGTGGTCGAGTCGGTCGCCCAGCCCCACGCGCTGGAGCACATCACGAGCACGGTCAGCCGCCCCATCCTCGCCGCGCAGTTCCAGCGGCACCTGCACGTTTTCGATGGCGGTGAGCGTCGGAATCAGCTGGAAGCTCTGGAAGACGAACCCGACCTTCTCGCCGCGGAGGCGCGCCCGCGCGTCCTCGTCCATCATTGCCAGGTCCGCGTCGTCCAGGCGCACGGTGCCGCGGCTGGGCGTGTCCAGCCCGGCGAGCAGCCCCAGCAAGGTCGTCTTGCCGCTGCCGGACGGGCCGACGATGGCGATGAACGAGCCCTGGTCGATCGTGAACGACACATCGCGCAGCACTGTGAGGCGATGGTCGCCGCTTTGATATTCCTTTGTCAGATTGATCGCAGCTAGCATGAACCGCTCAGGGTGCAGGGCACTACTGGCTCTCGGTGACCAATGGCTTACGCGGCAAGAACCTTGGTGGTTGCACGCGGCACGTTGCTCGTGCTGACGGCTTTCGCGTGCTCCAAAGAGCAGGCAGGGACGTCGGATTCGATTGCGTCTCAAGCTAGTCCAGCCGCCTCGGTCGCGGTGGCGGCGCCGGGTCGCGCGTCCACGGATTCAACCAAGACGCTCCTCTTCCTCGGCACGAGCCTCACCGCCGGTTTGGGGTTGGATCCTGAGGAGGCGTATCCGATGCTGATCCAGAGAAAAGTGGACTCAACGCGATTGGCGTATCGGGTGGTGAACGCGGGCGTGAGTGGCGAGACATCGTCGGGACTGTTGCGTCGGCTGGACTGGCTGCTTCAGCAACGGCTAGACGTCATCGTGATCGAGACCGGCGCCAACGACGGTCTGCGCGGGGTTCCGGTAATGGCGATGCGGGACAATCTGCAGCAGATCATCACGCGCATCCGATCGGCGCAGCCATGGGCCACCATCGCGCTGATACAAATGGAAGCTCTGCCGAACATGGGTAGGACATATACGGAGAGCTTTCAGGCGACGTTTCCTGATCTGGCGCTTCGCAACCAGGGCGTTGTATTGCTGCCGTTCCTCTTGGACGGCGTTGCTGGGGAGCGCGACCTGAATCAGGGCGACGGGATTCACCCGAACGAGCAGGGCGAGCGCATCGTCGCGGCAAATGTCTGGAAGGCCTTGAAGCCGCTGCTTCGGTAGTCTAAGTTCAATGGCTGTCCCAACTTATAGGGACCAGGAACTAGTGAGTAGGAACTAGTTCCAGTACCTACTCACCAGTTCCCAGTTCCTAGCGGTTCAATGGCAATTCCAGCAACGCAAATCCGTCGTGGTATGGTGATCGTGTTCGAAGGCGACCCGTGCCGCATCCTTGAGTTCCGCCACCACACGCCCGGCAACCTCCGCGCGATGGTGCAGGCGAAGCTCAAGAACCTCCGTACCGGCAACGGCTTCGAGCATCGCTTTCGTGCAGCCGACTCCATCGAACCCGCGTCGATGGAAACGCACGACCTCCAGTTCCTGTATCACGGTGGCGGCACCTACCACTTCATGAACGTGGAGAACTACGACCAGCTCGAGTTGGACGAGGAAACGCTGGGCGACAACGCCCCGTGGATGCAGTCGGACATGAGGATCCAGGCCGAGTTCTATGACGGTCGCCCGGTCGCCATTCGCTTGCCGAATTCGTTGACGCTCGAGGTGGTGGAGACGTCTCCTGTGATGAAGACGGCGACCAAGACGGCGTCGCAGAAGCCCGCCAAGCTCGAGAACGGCGTTACGGTGAACGTGCCGGAGTTCATCGGGACGGGCGACAAGGTCCGCGTGAATCCGACGACGGGCGAGTATCAGGAGCGGTCGAAAGAGTAGGGCGGCGCGTGCCGGGAATTGTTATTTTTCAGTCGTTCGTTGTGGGACAATGGTGGCTGTAGCTCAATTGGTTAGAGCACCGGTCTGTGGCACCGGGGGTTGCGGGTTCAATTCCCGTCAGTCACCCCTAGCAGCAGGGGACCAGGAACCAGTGAGTAGGAACCAGGTCCCGTTTCTAGTTCCTACTCACTAGTTCCCAGTCCCTGGGTGTTCAGTAGGTCGGTAGCTCAACTGGTAGAGCACTGGTCTCCAAAACCAGCGGTTGGGGGTTCAAGTCCCTCCCGGCCTGTACCGCTTTTTGACAATTGATGTGCGTTGCATGGAGGGCCATCGCGCGGCGGTATCGTCTAGAGGCCCAGGACACGGCCCTCTCAAGGCTGGAACACGGGTTCGAATCCCGTTACCGCTACTACCGTTCACGATGTGCTTCGGCCCGTTCGTCTATCGGTTCAGGACGGCACCCTTTCACGGTGCAGAGACGGGTTCGACTCCCGTACGGGCTATTGTTGGTGGAGTGGACGTGGTTGTGCGTTGTCAGGTCTGCGGCCAGTTCATGGCGCTGGGTGATGTCTGCACCCTGCACCCCGAACGCCGTACCCTGTCAGTTAGGGGGCCGTAGCTCAGCTGGTTAGAGCACTCGACTGTCACTCGAGAGGTCGCGGGTTCGAACCCCGTCGGCCCCGTACAAATT
>ERZ1292623.2862-Hain-H51-01um-R1-2862-length-15125-cov-4_pt1 | contig 15125 bp, 17 predicted proteins | sample MGYA00564398_ERZ1292623 | MGnify/ENA primary metagenome ERZ1292623 (study PRJEB36523, sample SAMEA6512633) | groundwater metagenome | collected 2019-01-07 | study: AquaDiva: Metagenomics assemblies of 32 groundwater samples
TGAGGTTCAGCAACTTCAATTTGGGCATCAATTATAGGAGTGGAAACTTGTTTTATTTGAAAATTACGAATACGGTAAACACCCCCGCCACCGGCACCTGTCTTACCAATAAAATATACATCGTCACCATTATTCACAATATTTAAACCATTAGCCGCACTTGCGGGCAGAACCCCGCCCATTTGAATAGGCTGCTCTTCCCGGCCAAGTGGTGAACCATCAGAGTGTCCCATATTCTTGAAAAACTCAATCGATAAAACACATTTGCTTACCGAGCCCCGCTTGGTGTTCATCATCTGAAACTTCGATATATGGCTCTGGAATTGAAGTATAGCTGATAAAGTCTGGATAAAATCCTTTCACTAAAGTTGTTTCTGTATCGTAATTTACTTTTATCATATAAAATATTAATTAATATCCAATTGCCATCCATCGAACCACCCCAGTATTGTCAGCCCCGTTTCTTATTATGAAACTAGAGGTTGTAAGAGTATCAAGAGTAAATGATCCTTGACTGACTGTGTTTATGGCTGCAATTTGAATTGCTGAGATTGAAAGCAGAGTAATTGGGAATGTTAAAGGCAGAGTTACTGAAAGGCTAGAATCTCCACTAATGCTAGACGAAGTTCCCCATTGAATAATTATTTCAACAAAAGCTCCGTCAACTTTTATTGGTAATCTTGCGTAGCCATCATTTGCTTTTGAGCTAGCTCCAAATAATCCCGCTAGAGTTGCGGGGGTAATCGCTTTCACCGCATCAGTTCCAGCAAGGACTTCTGCTGCGGTGGCGAGTGCCACTTGTCCTTTTGTGCTCTCTGTCGCCTGCCCAAGATTCACATCTTCAACAAATACTCCACTAGCATCATATTTCTTGATAGCTGCGCCATCGCGAATTTTTATATTTGAAGCAAGAGAACCTATGGTTCCTTCAGTTTCGTCACCGATCACTCCATCAGTGAAAACCCCATCCGCATCGAAGAAAAGAAGGGAGTCTTTACCTAAAGCAGCATAGTTTTGATTTATGCCGCTTGGGCTTGCTACCTTGCCAATTTCGGCAACATACATGGAGCTTGGTTTTGTAAATTCGCCTGCCATTTTTTAAACTATCTCCTCAAGATTCAAAACTGTTTTGTAATTCGTGCCGCTGGCTGTGTGCTTGACGCTCTTCACTCGCCAGAATTTCGATGTATAGATATTGTTAGCAGAAATCGCCTGGCGAAACACCTTGCCGCTTTCACCCCAGCGGGTAATACCCCAAACTATAGCATCGGAGGGGATGAGTTCAGGTGAACTGACTGTTATTTTTTCCAAAATAAAAACATTCGGATAGTATGGAATTTCAATCGTGAAGCTCTCTTTTTGAGTCTTCGCGATAACCCCTACGGCGTTTAGAACCGCCTGCCTGTCAGTGGCATTCTGCACGCCGTCAATTTCAATTGTTTTCGAACGGTTATAGGTGTTTTCAGCGGATTCATAGCTGACAGTATCGTCATTAGACCAATACCACCTCTCGAATACCTTCTCGAGGCCATTTGCATAAGATGAAAATCTAATCAGTTTTTTTTCGTCTATAACCAAGTCATTCGTGGCCGCAGAGGTTATTTCTTGGTAGTAAAAAATTTCATCACGAACATAAAAAAATGAATGCCCGACACTAAAGTTTTCAAAAAGAGTGAAGAGTTGAGTCTGCCCTTCGTATTGAGCAATATCGAAGGTTAAAATATCATATCCTGGCACTATATTTACTGCGCTCACAGTAAAAAAATCGGTAAATTCTGATCTATTCAGAATTTCATAGATCAAATCGCTTAGCGTAGTGCTGGTCAGCGTCCCCATGTCTGAAATCGTGTAAAATTTCAGTAAGAAAGAGAGTAGGTCAACACATTGGATGCTTTGTTTTAAGTTCTCATCATCAACTTTCGTTCCAGTTGCGGTTGCGTCAATAAATCCCTCAAAGACCGTCGTAAGGACATCGTCACTGGTCGTTGGATCAACATAGCCGTCGCGTATCCTAATGAGGCTGCGGTGGCGTAGATAGCCAAAAAATATTGAAACACGATTGCCCTCATCATCGAATTGGCCGTTTTTCGAGTTGAAAGTAATCGTGACATTGCCAACATTGACCATGCCGAAATTGTAATCGGAATTTGAGAGGCTGTAATTTATCGCGCCAAGCCCCGCGTCTATTGTCTTTAAGCCACTTAGAGTTTCTACATCCTGCCAATCGGTCTCATAAGTGCCGTCGGTGTTTCTGCGCTTGATTTCAATCACGCGCGCAGCTGTGCGCACAGAATAACGCTCGTAAATTTGCTGAAGAGTAAGGCTCAAGCTACCTCCACATAATTAAGATTTACATCAAACCCACCGCCCCAATAGTTGTCGGCATAGGCTGCATCGTCATTGCCTTGAAGCGCAACTTTGTAGATATCCTTAAATTGAAAAGGTTCTTGAATAAAGAGTTGGCGCGCTTCCTCATTATCATTTATCCATAACCAAATCGCGTCATCTGTGTCGCGAAGGGTCTGTAGTAGCGTGTTTTCCGTCGCGGTGGTAGCATGATTCTTGAATTTCAACTTAAAGCTGTAATAATTGCCCTTATTGATTATATCGACCTTGCCAGAAAGTAATTTGTTGATGACTTGATTTTTAATTTTTGTGGGCTGGACATCTGCACAGGCGGCGATTTGACCTAACTCAACGAAGGCAAGGATTTGTTCAATTTCTTTTTCAGAATTAGCAATTATTGTAGTTGAGCCATAGATTACAATTTGGTCAATACTTATGGTTGAATCAAGTTCGTAAAAGTAGCTAGTTCCGTCCGCTGATTGCGTTAGAGTAAAATCAGTTGCGGCACTTAGAGCCACAAGACCTGCGCCAATATCAACTTTAATCGATAGGTCAGAAATATTGGTGTTTTTGATAAAAATTCTGTTTATGTCAGCACTAGAGCTGAGCGTGCGCGAGACAGAAATTTGCGTAGCATCGCTTGCCGCGCCATCAGAGAACCAGGAGTAAGTATCATCCTCATCGAAGCAAAGCGAGCTGATTTCGTCATTTGAGCTTGCTAGATAGCTGCCGCCAAAGCCAGTGTAGAGGTAATTTGTGCTGAAAAATCTCATGCCGCTGTCCTGGTTGGAATTGACGGGATAACATTTTCATTTATTAACTGAGCCATCCGCTGAGTCATTTCAGCGATAAAATCGTCTCTATTTTCAACAAAATTTGATTCTGAAAAAGAGAAATTTATCTCAAAATTATTAACTGTCCCATTTTGGGAATCAACTTTATTTTTCGCACCCGAGAGTTGTAAATCGCCAGCCAAAATTGCCTCTGAAAAGGTCGCTGGTACTATCATTTCATTTTTGTGAATTTCCGCTAGCATATCTTTTGGAACGCTGGCCGTTCCTACAGCGAAACTATTAACTTCAGCCTTGCGCTGCTGACTATACGCCATGACTTGCGCAGCTGCTGCTGCCCCAAGTGCCGGGCCAACATAAGGGATTGATGCCATCGCCCTGTAAGCCGCTTGTGCGCCTGCCGCTGCGTCATTTTGAATTGAAGAAAGGGTTGCTTGAGCTTGGTTTTTTGATGCTTGTTTCATCAAATCATATTCAAACCTCTCACGATCTACAGCACCCGCGCGGCGTATCTCTTCATTCTTTTTATCCTGATCTTGATTTTCTTTGTCGTTTTTTTGTCTTTGTTTTAACAAAGCAGTGTCCTGCGCTATTTTACCCGCCAATTCACCCGCGTTTTTCAGAGCTAGGCCAGCAAGCTCTACTTGATTTGAAGCATCAATTTGAGCTATTTTCTGGTCAATCGGAGTATTCAGCGCGCTAGGATTCGCAAGGGCAAACTCATTTTCTTGAGTCTGTTTTTGCGCCATGAATTCAGCATTTTTTGCTAAAATTTCTGCATTTTCAGCTTCTGTTTTCGCGACCCTATCTTGCGCCACCGCGCCAATGTCTAAGCCTTGCGTTTCGCCCGCACCAACATTAATTACATTCACTACAGGCGCGCCAGTGGCTGTCGCGTCCTCAGTTTGACCGCCGCCAAGCGTCAAATCGCCCGCTCTGATTGATTCAGCGAAAGTAGCGGGGATAATCATTTCACCCGCGTGAATATTTGCCGTTTGATCTTGGGGGATTTCAGCCGCGCCAACAGCAAAGGACTGGGCAACTCCCGCTATTCTTTCCGCCCCGTAAGCAATGACGGCTGCCGCTGCTGCCGCGCCAAGTGCCGGGCCAACAACTGGCAGTCCAGCCAAAGAGGCATAAGCCGACATCGCACCTCTCGCGGTGTCGTTAGTAATTTGAAAAATAGCGGCGGCTTTTCCGATTGCCGCTAGTGATTTGTTCTTAGAATTTTGCAACGCCACAAGCTCATTAGCCGCGCCCTGAGCTGCTTTGTAGCCGTCGCTATCCATTTTAAGGGTGTGCTCCATGCCCTTGACTTCAGTTGCTTTTTTTTGTTCAAAAGTCTGTTGCGCCATCTGCGTCTTAATCTGAACCATTCTAGCTTGCGATGCCGCCAAAAGCTCTTCTTCAATAGTATATTGCGTTTGAAGCTGTTCGAGTTTGGCCTGATCTTCTGTTGCGGTAATCTCGGTTTCCAGTGCAGTCATTGCCGCTCTATGCTCAACCATTTTCGCCGCTTCCGATTCATACTGCATTTGGAGCGCGACATTCTTAGCCTCTAAAGCTAGAGCGTCTATGCCTGCCTTATATTGGTCAGCTGAAATCTCGTCAGCAATAAGTTGGTTATCTAATTCTTGTTTTTTTGCAGCATAATCTACACTATTAAGCTGTTGAGCTTCTAAGGTCGCAACTTGGTTGGCTAATAATTGAGCATCGGTTTCCTGCTGATTTTCAACAATAGCCTGATTTTCGGCCTTTTTTGTTTCTAAGAGATTGCCGCCAGCTGCTGGCGCAACTGCTTGTAAGGCCGCAATTGGAGCGGCTGCAGCAACTTCAGGTGCGGGCGCGCTTTTTATGTTTTTGATCTCGTCATTGATTTTTTCAATGTCCGCAATAGCTGAATTACGGAGTCCGCTAAATTTCTTCTTCGCATCGTCTACCCATCCAAACATCGGCAAACCAGATAAGGTGCTTAATTTATCCAGAACACTTTCAACGAAGTCAAAAATCACCAATTTTAAGCCTTCAAATGTTTTTAAAATTTGAAGGGCGGCGATTTTGACAAAACTTGGCATTTTCTCAATGCCTTGCGAAAAATAACCAATGGCTGTCGTAGCTAATACCACAGCACTTATCCAGCCCATCGAGGTCGTGGTAAGGACGCGAAAGGCGATTGTCAGAATTCCGAGACCTTTTGAGAGTATAATAAAGGATGCAGCAGCTGCCACCATGCCCGCAATCAGCGGTATCTCTAAAAGAGTTTTTATTCCACGAATGAAATTCGCTACTGCCGCGAAAGCAAAGCCTAGAGCCGTGCCAATCGCACTAAAAGCGGCCATGAGCGCATTGGCAAAAGCTGTAATTGAAGATTTATTGTTTTCGATGATTATTTTGAGCTCGCCAAACCAGGCAATCATTGACGCCACAACCTCTTTAGCAACTGGAAGGAGAGCATCGCCGAGCGCAACTTTTACTTGATAAAAGCTGTCTGACATGTTGGAAACTGTGCCGAGAAAAGTCTTACTTTGGCTTTCCATCAGATTGAAGAACCTACCGCCTTCTGCTGTCATTGATTCTAAGGCAGCTTTAACCGCGCCAAAGCTAATATCGCCAGATTCTTTCATTTTGGCTATTTCGGCCTCTGTCTTGCCGAGTGTTTTTGCCAATTCTGCCAAAAGCGGCACACCAGCTTGGGTGAATTGGTTCAAATCTTGCCCCATCAAATGACCTGTAGTCTTTACTTGCCCATAGACTAGAGCCAATCTATTCATGTCTACACCAACGCCAGCAGCAATATTGCCAAGAGTTGACATGGTTGAGATGATTTCTTCTTGGGCTATTCCATAGGCCAGCAGCTGCTTAGTGCTGGAAAAAATACCCTCAATCTCAAACGGTGTTTTTTTGGCAAAGGCAATGAGTTCACCCGTCAGTTTCTTGGCCTTATCTGCCGAGCCGAGCATTGTGCTGAGAGCAATATTAACCTGCTCCATCGCACCCGCGCTCTCTAAAGAGCCCTTAACAAGATTTTTAAATTGATTCGCGAGGGCAGTAATTCCAACGATAGCAACTAGCTTTTGAAGTGTGGATGTCAGTGCCCCTGTTTGTTTTTCAGACGCTTCTGCCGCATCTCCTACGCTTTTTAAGCCAGTGTTTATCTTCTTGACCTGGTCAATGACAGCTTGGCCGTTTTCAAACTTGCCCCTAATTATTATTTCGGTTTCTTCAGCCATTGTTCACCTCGCTTTTCTTTTGTGGCTGCATAGAATGCATGATTTCTTCAACACTTAGACTTATTTTTGGTTTTAATCCTGGATTAATTTGTCGCTCTTTGCTTATCCATCTTTTTAAATCAGCGCGTCGGTTTAGATTATCAATTTGAGATTTTGCCTGTTTTGAGCCTGAGGCGTAGGCAGCCGTAAGTGCACCAGCATTTATTTTTTCTAAATTTTCTTGTTGCTTTAGTAAAACTGCTTGCTCAATGGACTTAAAAAGATCGAGCTCATCCATTTCGCGCATCTCTTCAAAAGACCAGCCGTAAGTCTTAGCTAAAAAAGCAAAGATTGCTTCAATTTGTTCTTTTTCGCCCGCACCTTGCGAAGCGCAAGCATTGGCAACATATTTTGAGTAAGCAGTGATTTTTGAAAAACACCAATTCAAAAACGCTGTTTTTTGATCTTTTTCACAATCTATTTTTTCGGGTGATTTAATCTGATTTTTCGCATCCACGCTTAGAAACATCCACATCGACAGCTTTATTGCGTCATCGAAACTTTTGAAAAAATGGAAAGAGAAATCGCTAAATGTTTTTTGATGAGTGCGAACAAGCTCTGCTTGTATGTTTTTTTGGTGCTGAGCTTCAGAGGTATTTTCAGGGGGGAAAAAGGGCAGGACATTTTCGGCAAAAAATGTCCTGCGCCTTGAATTCATTGGCTTTAGGTCAAAAAATGCGTCATTGATTTCGATTTCCATTGACACATCTTTTTAAATTTAGCGGTTGATGTAAATTGATCGGCCAAATTCTGTGCCAACACTTGAATCATAAGCCTGTGCCATTGTTAAAGCGGCGGTATTAGGCTTTAGAACTTGGATTGTCGCCTCCATGCTTGACCAGTCTTTATCAAGAGCTGATGGCGCAGTGGATGCTATAGCCTTGCATCTGTAAAATTCAGAGCAACGGATTTTATTACCGACTACTTCATTATAGACTCTTAGTAAGAACTCGCGTTGATAAGCTCCAGCAACTCCGTATTTTTGGATGTGAGTGTAGGAGCTAATAGGGCGAACCTCGAAAAGTGCAATGTCGCCAACGGTCATTCCGATAACGCCAGAGCCGCCAGTAAATCTAATGCCGAAAACATCGGTATTAGCACCAGAGGCAATTGTTATTGAGGATGTATTTACCTTGCCGTCATTGTCTTGAAATGCGACCTTACCAGTCAAGTCGGTATCGCAGTAAAGGTCAATAGTCGCTGCCGCAGTCACCACCGCTTTATATTTTCCAACTGGCAAAGATGATTCAGAGCCAGAGACAATACCAACCGAAGCTATACCTATGGTTGCGCTCTTGGCGGTAGTGCCCACAATATTTGTTAGTGTGGTGATATTGCCAGTTGGGTCTCCAGTTGAATCTTCGGTTTCAGAACCAGCAATCCAAGGATAAAGGAAGCGGTGAAGTTGTTTTTTGTAATCTTTAAAAGTTGCTGTAATCTCGCCGCTAGCGCGTCCAGTCGCAACATCAAAAGGAATGAGGGAGGAACCGCCCTCATTCTTCACCACTTCGGGCTTAATGTCGATTTCTGCAGAGCCTAGTATCTCTCCAATGCCTAAATAAAGGGAATTTTCGATGTCGTGCATTGAAATCTGATGAATGCCAAAGGCTGTTAAATTTTCCATTACCATAAATTATTTTATTAAATTACTTGTTAAAAGGGAATTTAGAAAAGGTTCGCTGATACCCTCTGGAACTGGTTCGCCAGCGGTTAAGTCAAATATGCCATTACATTGAATTTTTACCGTTTTTAGTGCTAAAAATTGTTTCTTCTTTGGCAAAATTTCTTCCTGTTCTTCAGGAAAATCTTCTGTCAAAATTTCTTCATTTTCTTCTTGATTTTTTGATTTTCTTACCACAAGACCACGCCTCCAAAGTTATTGATATTCATGATCTCAACCTGAAGTTTCATTGACTCCGCGCCATATTTGGTATAGTCTGCTTCATCATTACTTAAAGTTGAACTTTTAATTTTAATCATCGTTTTTGCCGCTAACATTCTGGCAATTGTAGAGCTTAACCACTCCTTAAGAAAATTATCGCAAAGAGTTTTTAAGGTTGAAACAGGCGTTTTATCGCTACTTTTCAAGATCATGATGAGCTCAAGCCTATATGTCTCTAGTGCTGAGTCCATCAGGAGCTTATCATAATCGACGCCGTCAAGCCGTAAAAACAACTTAGGTAGCTCGGTATCGGCTACGCTTTTTTGCGAAAAGGCAACTTCTGAAACGCTGGTGAAGCCCGCTGCCGTTGCCGCCACCTTCATTTCGGCTAGAACATTCTCTAAGCTAGTTGACATTTTTTACCAATTTTTGCAACTCGTTTTTCACGAGCCGTTTTTCACGATCAGTTAGGCTAAAAAATGGGCTTCGCGCCTCGTTTCCCTTAGCTTTGTTGGCTGACTCGGCATTGCCAAAGAACATTTTTGCCCCGCCGCTGACGGGGGTAGTAGTCAGAGACTGCCACATTTTGCCGCTATAGGTAAGGTCGCGAAACTTAGTGTTTCTGCCTCTATTGCCTTTCCAAGTTGCGTAAGCAGCTGAATAGGGGGACATTTCCCCCTTAGAACCGATACCACTACGCTGAACCCTCAGTTGAATTGAAGAATTGAGGAGTTGAGCTAATCTGATGACAAATTCACCACCAGAAATTTGCTTTTTCACAGTCTCTAAATGTGAAACCAAACCCTGAAAATTTCCTTTGACAGAAACTTTTATCATTTCATCGACTCAAAAAACCCATAGAAGAAACGCTGCGATTTTTTTCGTCAAAATCCGCAACTCCATCTTCATTGAAATCAATTTGAATCAATGCTAGAGCGTCTTTGACCCCATCGCCATAGTTTTTGGCATACATATTAAATCCTTTAAAACTTTCAAAAGAATCTTGCTGGATCGATAAGTCTTCATAGACTTTCGAGAGTAGCAAATAAGCGAATGTTTGTTGTAAAATTGTTAGATTTAAAATATTTGTAAGGGGGTCAAAGGTACTGTTAGTGTAAAGTCCGCGCAAATAGGCAAAAACTTTATTTTGCAAGTCATTATTGACTTGTGCGTATTTTTTTTCAATCAGAGCTGACGGAATGCGGGTAGTATCCGAGCATTCACTCTCAATCTGGGTTAGAAAATCACGCCCCACAAAAACAATTTCGTAATCCGAATTTTCGGTTAAGCTATTCGCAAAAGAGAGGGTTGTAGTGGTGTTAGCAGTGATTTCATATTCAACAGAATCAATAACAGCAAACCAACCAACCAATGCGTCCTCAGTGAAAGAGGCGGTAGAATCGGTGATTCCATCGCTATCAAAGCTGGTGGAAGTGCCGCTGATTTTGTCAAAAAGTTTAGCCATTTTCAGCTAATTTATTATCTTCTAATTTCTGTGCAATGAATGCCGTCAGTCTATCTTTGCCAATTTTAGGGTGAAAAGACAAACCGAGAGCAGTTGCTTGTTCTTTGAGAATTTTCAATTCTTCAAGATAAATTGCTCTCTCTTGATCTTCCTCTTGCACAGGGAAAGTTTTGGCTTCAATAGATTTTTCCGCAATCACATCAGTTCTAATCCAATTCTGACTTGACGCAAGGAATGCAGTCAAGTCAGGATCGGATGTTTGGAAAGAATTGCGAAACGCAAAACGCTGATTTTTAAAAGAAAAACATCCAGTTTCTGAATGGAGATTTTTAAAAGTTGCCATAATTAAATAGTGAGGCCAGTAATAACGCCGTGAGCTTTGGTCGCATTCCTGACTTCCAAAGTTAGTTCAGTTATTAACTTTGTTTTTTGGCCGTCAGTTCCAGGAGTTGTTGCGTCTTCTGCAACTAGCCCCCTTAGAACTCTGATGTTAATCAAAGACATGTCTAAAATAGCGATTTGATCTTTTGCCATATTTAAGGCTGAAAAGATCGGTGCTATAACTCCACTTCCCTCGATCGGCAAATCACCGACGAAAGTTGTTGTAAAGTTGCCAAGACTCCTGTCTGCGTTGTCTTTGTAGACTATTGGGTTAGTGCCAGCGGTATTTAGAGCTGAGAGCTTACGCGCTTGATTTGGAGCGCACAAAATCACGGGTTGAGACATCTGACCGCCGTCTGCCAAAATATCTTCGATCACATTATTGATTAGGGCTTGTGAAATTGCCGCGCCAGCTGCCTCAATATTGCCACCAGATTGGCTGACGAAATAAAGAACGCCTCCCAAAGTTCCAGCCAGAGATGAGGTTCTTGCAACTCTTGTGCCAAAGATTGCCGCTTGCTCAATCTTCCGCGCTAAGCGCACCATGGCTGCCATGATTTGAGACGGCATTGATGTGGCAGCATCATAGGATGCAAGAGCCATCGCAGTCTTTGACAAATTGGCAACTTCGGTAAAGATTTCAGTATAGTTGTAAATCGCATCACCTTGTTGCAAAATCGCAGGGCCAACCGCCGCATCCTCGTTTTGTGGAGTTGAAACTAAAAATGCCACATCTCCAACTGTGAGCGTGACACCAGTGGTGCTTCCATAATCGCGGGAAACGGTAAGTTCGGTAGCTGAATCAACTGAAACAACGCGCACTTGTTCAGTTTTAGAAGCTCCAGTTGAACTTTCAAAGCGTAGAATTGACCCAGCCTCAAACCCAGTGGTAGATGTAACATTAATCCCCGTGCCGTCTCCATCGGTATCGAAAGACGCAATAGCCGAACTGTATTGGGTTAGCTGTTCATCGACCCACTCGTATTTTGTATTTTTTACAACTGGCAATCCAGTACTGAAATTAAGGCTCGTTTCCAAACTTCCCAAAAGTTTTAAGAAACTAGGGCGTTGAGAAATCAGAACATCGAAAACTGGCGATACATCGCGAATTAAATTATTAAAATCGTATGAATTCTGAGTCATTTTAAAAAAGATTATTGGTTAAATATGTTTGTCAGCATCGCAAGAGCAGGGTCTACCTTGCTGGCTTTAGATGTTGGATTGGCTGGAAGACTATTCGGGCTTTTATTTTCGGCGGAATTTCTTTGTTTTGCAGAAAATAAATAAGCCTTAGTTTTTACGAGTACTTCCACCCGTTTCTTAATTTCGTCTTCTGCTTTTTCGCTTTCTAAAAGATCGTCGTAATTGACGAATTTAAGAGCGTCTTCAGCGTTGACGGCGTTAGCTTTTTCAAGCTCGCGCTGAAATTTGTTTTGCAACTTTTCGAGTTTATTATTTTTGATTTCAATCTCGCGCTCTGATTGCATTTTTACTTTTTCGGCCTTTAGCTGCTCAATCAGTTCCTGATATTTTTTTTCTTCCAAAAGTTTAGCCTCAGCAGCTGTTTTCTCTTTGGTTTCATAGCTCGCCAGTTTCTCCCTTAATTCTTTTGTCGATTTTTTTAAATCTAAAAAATCAGACAAGGGAACTTTTTGAATTTCTGGTTTTTGCTCTGAAGCCTCAGACTTAGCGACTTCTGGTTGCTCTTTTTGTTCGATAATATCAGTCATTTTGTCCTCTTTTGTGAGTTAAAACAGCGTTTCGCCCTAGCTGTCGCGGCTTCTTGATCTCATTTTTGTTTCAGAATGGGACGCTGTAAAGTAAAATATCCTAAAATGAAACAGTCAACAACTTTTTTAAAGAATTTTAATCTTTTTTCTTGATCCTGGCGAAATCTTTTAGCTGTAGGCTAGAGAGCCTTCAGGATAATCTTTGGCTTCTTCGCTTGAAATTGGAATGATCGAATGACGACAATTCCAAAGACGCATTCTTACAGCAGTAATTTGAGAAAGTTTTGAGGCGGGGAATTTATGCCAAACCCAGTGCTTACAAGGAATTTCGCGGGTTATTTTATCGTTTGGGCCAGCCCAGATATACCAACTAAAATCTGACTCTTGAAATTTTGAAACATTTATGTCAGTAAACAGCCTACTTCCCCCAGTATTGACTAAGGCAGCAGCATTTCTGGAATACGCTGGATAAAGCTCCCTTAATTCTTTTACTAAAACTTTGGTAGCAACGCCCTTTGCTAAATTCTGGGTTAGAATGTTTTGAATATCCCTCTTTAAGATCGTAGTATTTGCAACTAAGTCTTGGTTGATTAAAGACCCCTTTTTTGAAATTGCAGCAAGGTCTGCTTTTGTTAGGTTGATTGAAAAATTATTTGCAAGGTATTTTTGGGTTGCCTCGACAAAATCAGAAAAAGAGGAATTAACATCTTTGATCACCGATTTTAATTCAATATCAACAGCTTTTGCAACTAATGAGCCAGCGGTATAGGGTGTTTTCTTTGCATTTAATTCGATCGTTTTTTCAATCGCAAAATCTTTCAAATCTTCTGAAGATTTTTTGATTTTCTCAGCAACATTTTCGATTCCTTTAATGATTTTGTTGCTTTCCTTGATCTTTTTTTCAGTTGACATTAAAAAAGTGAAAAATCATGAAAATCGAATTAGCAAAAAAGATTAAGAAGATTAAAAAATTAAAACGAATTATATTGAGGCGATAACTAGCACACCAAGATTTAATAAAGTTTGCCGCAGAAAGAGAAGCAAATAAACTATTTAGGAATAGTAGGATTATTGCCATTTTTTACCTCATTATTGTTATTTTCTGGCATTTTTGGTAGAATCATGTTGCCTTTTTCATCAACGGAAGTGAAGGCATTAAGATTTAAAGGCTCTTCTTTATTCTTCTCGTTGATCTCTTTATTAGCGGAAAAAAGTTGCATTATTTCATCTCTATCGAGATCGGGGTTGATGTCAGCGATCCAGTCAAGGACTGTGCTGATATTGTTTTGAATCTCAACCATCCAATCATCCGCCGTCTTGATTGTAGAGCTTTTTTCATCATAATTTATTTGAATTTCAATGCCCTTCGGAATTTGAAAATCGTTATCTCTGTTATGAACAGAGCAAAGGACTTTGAATAAGTTTTGCTCATTCTTTTGCCATATTTCGCGTTGTGCGTTGATTGACTCATAGAGCTGATCATTATCCGTTTGCTTGCTCTCCGCGCTTCTGACGGAGTTTGAAGAAATGATGCTATCAAGCGGCACGGAATACATCGAAAAGAGGATTTTTAAATTAAAAATCAGAGAATCTATTACCTCTTTTATTTTGCCATCATTCTTAAATTCTCCCACTTCCCAATTGCCGCTATCGACAGAGCCTGGAGGAGATTTTGAGCTTAACCCAGCATTTTGAACTTTTAAATTAATCATGCCGCACGCATCAACCACAGCATCTTTTGGGACTTCAAGATTGATGAGATATTTGAGATTAAAAGAAGTGTAGCGCGTTAGATAGCGAAGCTCGGTAAGCTCTAAATTGATTGACTCTATTAACTCGATAATGTCGTTGTTTTTCAAATCCCAAAAATCATTCGGGCAACCGCTATCACGAAACACAACAAAAGGCGCAAATGCTGCACCAATTTCTTTAGTTCCGTAAAGTTTTTCAGATTCTAAAGCGGCCTCATTATCTTCAAACTCATTAGCAGCCGGATATGGATTTATTTCTTCAATTTTTTTGGTGTCTTTTGTCCAAAATTCTCTCACAGGAATAATGGCATTTTGAACTGTTGAAGGAAGACCACTTTGAACCGTGGCATAAGAGCGAATGATTGTGAATTGTCTAGCCGCTATGTAGTCCTCTTTCTTTGGAAATGCTTCGATTGTGTCATTCGGAACGAATATCATTTTACATTTTTTGTTATCGTCCGTAATCACTTTAAAAACAGTCGTGTTGACTAAGTTCGTGTAGCGTTCCGCTTGCTTTAATGCCAAAGAAATATCATCGTTGTAAAGTTCGTTCAGAGCCTCGTAAAGTTCGTCTTTGAAAAAGAATTTATCCTTATTCTCCATCGGGTCGAATGGCTTAGGCATATCATTTTTAGGCTCCGCTTGCTCTGATTCTGTTTCGTTCGGCATTTCTTCTTTTTCATATTCAATTGCTTCTTTTGGGGTTTTCATTATTTCCTTACCATCTAAGTAAAATTTACGCACTGGCTGAGTAGCATAAACACGCGAAATAGAGTTAGTAAAGTAAGAGAGTAAAGGAAGAGCTTTCGCGATCTTCTTCATTTCTGATTGAATATTCGGGCTAGTAAATGACTTAGAAATGCTCAGTTTGAGATAATAGAGCGACCAACCAGCATAACAATCCAACACCTCTGTCATGTATCTTATACGATCAGATTCAAGCAATACTCGCTTGCGGTAAACGGCTGTCAGCGTGCTACTTTGGGTTTCGATTGGTTGAATTTTTTGATTATCATTAACAACAGATAATTGTTTTTTTTTGGTAAAAAAATTCCCGATGTTAGAAATGATTTGTTTAACATCTTTCATAATGCCACTGAGTAAAATTTATCTTGTTTGAAAGTTGGCAGATCAATAATTGGGAAGTTGTAGCTTATGTAATAACCAGCTCCATCGCTCGAATGCGTGCGGTGAATATCTGATTTGTCAAGCTCATTTCCTTTTTCATTCCAAACAACCTGCTCTAAATCTTGTATCAATTTGACGCAACTTGGATTAAAAACAAGGTGATTTTTAGAAAGTTTTAGGTTGAAACAATTAATCCGATCTTTTACAGCTGGATTTGATGTTGGCACATGGTAGGTTAAATCTTTGAAGTGGTTGCGAAAAACAGAGTCAATAATCTGATAATTCGTTAAATTTGAATTAGCAGAGCCGCTACGGCCTGAGGCATCCCCATAAACCACGACATCAAGATCACGCGGCAACATTGCGGTAATGGCAGCGCAAG
>ERZ1292623.2863-Hain-H51-01um-R1-2863-length-15117-cov-76_pt1 | contig 15117 bp, 17 predicted proteins | sample MGYA00564398_ERZ1292623 | MGnify/ENA primary metagenome ERZ1292623 (study PRJEB36523, sample SAMEA6512633) | groundwater metagenome | collected 2019-01-07 | study: AquaDiva: Metagenomics assemblies of 32 groundwater samples
GGAGAATACCTCAAGCAATTTTAGGAACATTGTCGGTGTTACTAATATATCTTTTAGTAGAAAAGATATTTAAAGATAAATTAGTTGCTATTTTTTCCGCTTTAGTTTTTAGCTTAGAGGGTTTGCCGTTGGTTTTAAGTAGAATGGGTATGAATGATACATATGTTTTATTTTTTTCTCTACTCTCAGTCTATTTGTTTTTGAAAGATGAGCAAAGCTCGCCACTTAGTGGTAAAAACTTTCTATCAGCTTTGTTTTTTGGTTTTGCCATCGCATCAAAATGGTCGGGGATATATACGTTTCCAATTATTTTTATTTCTCATTTTGTTTTTAACAAAAAAATAAAAATTTCTTATTTATCATTTTTAATTATTCCTATAGCAGTTTATATAGCAAGTTATGGATTGATGTTCTCGACAGGCCACACTTGGACTAATTTTATAGATACACAAAAACAAATGTGGTGGTATCACACCAATCTTGTTGCAGAGCATCCTTATACTTCACCTGCATGGTCGTGGCCATTACTTTTAAGACCTATATATTTGTATGATGGACAAGAAGTTAATAATGAGGTTGCAAGAATTTATGCTTTTGGCAACCCCGTTGTTTTTTGGTTTGGATTATTTTCAATAATATTTTCAATGTTAATATCAGCTATCGAGAAAAACAAGAAACTAGGCTTTGTAATTTTTAGTTATTTAATTTTTTTCTTACCTTGGATTGTTTCTCCTAGAATAATGTTTTTATACCATTATTTACCATCAATTCCATTTTTAGCAATTGCCAGCGGTTTTGTGTTGCGCCGTTATCCAAAATCTATTGTCTATTTTCTAGTGCCTAGTGCCTTGTTATTTATTTATTTTTACCCACATTGGATAGGTACAAGAATTCCAGTTTGGCTTGATAATAGTTATTATTGGTTTTATAGTTGGCGTTAGAAGGCAAGTAATAAACTTCCAATTATTACAAGTATTCCAAATCCAGTACCTAATAATGTTGGCCATGATGTTCCGACTACAGGAAGTGAAGGTTGTTGAGTCTGTGCCGCAGTTGGTGCAGTGGTCGGTGCGGGTGTTGCAGTCGACGTTCCAGTTGCCTTGGAAGTAGCTGTTGTGGTAGCCGTAGCTGTTGACGTGGAAGTGGCTGTTGCTGTAAGTGAGAATGAAAGACTGCAGGTATTAACAACTTCTTGTGCAGCTGGTTTACTTGATGGAACATTTGGTGCAACTGCAACATCTCTTGTATTATAAAGTCTGATGGCTGTAAAAATAGCAATCCCAGCTAAAATTACTGTGGTTATTATTATTCCAATAATTATATATTTGTTTTTCATATTATCTCCATCCTAATGTTATATGATGTATTTGAGCTGTCACATTAAACGCAGTTGTTCCTGTTGGTATTACATAACTTTGGCAATAATCAGTGCTTGATGGTCTAACTGTTGTTGTTTCTGTTTGAACCGCACCATTAATTGTAAACTTTGCTTTATCAAATGATCCAGAACTAGCCGATCCTGCTGCACAGAAATTAACTTGTGAACCAGTTGTTAGTGCAGAAAGTTGAGTAGCAGTTAAAAGTTCCCAAGTTGGTGAATATGCTTTAATATTCTGACACTGTGCAGTAATTATGGGTGGGTCAGTTGGAGTATCTGCTATATCTGCTGCCTCTGAGCCTCCTACATAACTACATGTTTCTCCGTCCTCTCTAATTTTACAGTTACCTCCATTTTGTTTACCAATACACTGCGATGCACTTTCATTTCCTGATTTACCTACAGCCATACAAGTGTATATACCACCAGTTTTTTCTGGTGCTGGGGTTACTATTGGATAAACTGGACTTTGTGGATCATCTTTATAATCTGATCGAGTACATTCACCAGCGACTCTACAAGCACAGACCTGACTACCACTATCTTCTCTGCATTTATCATATGCATTTTTTTGGCTTCCTGAAAGATTTAATGCTTTCGCCTCCTCGTTAATATTTTGGTTTTGGCCGACGAGGAATACTCCTGCACCAGTACCACCAATTAAAATAAATAATCCTAAAATTGTTGCAATGATTTTTCCACCTGCAAATTTTTTCTTTTGGGTAGTTGTAACAACTGCTGGCATTATTACATCGTCATTTGGAGCGGCAGAACCAGTCGGTGGTGATGATTGTTCATGAATCATTGGAGGTAGATTAGTCTCCACTTCTAGAATAGGAGGAACATCACTAGTGGTGTTTTGATTATTATCAGGCATATGCTTTTTTCCAAATAAAAATAGATGACATTAATACTCCTATACCCATTATGAATAGACCTAGAGTAGCTGTCAAGCTACCAGTCTCTGGTGTGGGTGGTGCGGTTGCAGAAGATGTTGCAGTAGCTGATGGGCTACTAATAGGTGTTGCAGAAGGTGTTGATTCAAAAGCTGGGCCTTCTGAGGCTGAAACTACAAAAGATCGAGTTACTGTTCGTAAAACGCCAGTTGTATCTCTCCATTTGATTGTCAATTTATGTTCCCCCGGTTCAAGATTATTTGGAGGACTCCAACTCCATTTTCCAGTGGATGTTGTCTTTAAAGTATCTGTTTGCATCTCCGATTCAACAACAATTTCTAACTCAGAATTTTTAGGAGCAGTTCCAAAAAATTCAGGATTAGTGGTGGTTATTATTTCACCTTCATCGATAGAATCAATTTTAATATTCTCTGTAGTTTGTGTTTCATTTGTTTTTGTAATTTCAAAACGCGATGAAATTTCAATTGATTCTGGTACAGTTAAATTGCTTTCAGGAAGTGAAGAATCATCGGTTTGTGGTAAAGACCTAAAATCATAGGTTCTACCAAGTATCATTGCGGGAATCGATCTGATCGTTTGTGGATAAATTACAGATTGAGAAGAACCCAACAAACCTCCTTGTACTGAGATTTCAATAGCTGTGTTGTCCGTAATATTACTAATATATATCGATATTGGAATAACATAATTTCCTTCATCAGAGGTTAAAGTTGAAAGAACTGACCCATTTATTGTTAGATAAACTAAAGCTTTTGCAGGAGTTGATGCATCGGATTTTAAGATTGTTCCTGATGCAATTAAACTGGTTCCTGATGAATTTTTTGCAGAAAGTGTTTTTGTTTGCCAAGGAATTCCTTCATTATCATAATCATTTCCGTTGGAGTTAATTTTAAATAAAACACTAGAATTAGAATCAGCCCCCATGATATTTACTGAATGAACAAAGCTTTTATCAGTTCCCTCTTCTAGCGCAACTTTACTTAATGAGAATTCTCCCTTACCCCATTTAATAAAGCCATTACTTTCAATATCAGTTGTCCAAGTAACAGTAAAACTTGAATCTGTAATATTTGCGAGCCTAACATTTTTAGGTAAAGCATCTATATTTGCACTAAGTTTAAATATTTGTTTTGAGTTGATAAGAAAAACTCCCGTAATAACACCAACAAGTAATATTAGTACTCCTAAAATTGTTGGTAATTTTGCAATTTTTTTCATAGTTTATTTTTCATTAATTCTATTGTTTCAACATCTAATTTGGGGGTAAGTGGTTTAGTAATTTCATCAGAAACTGTAACGGGCACCCCTAATGTATACGATCTATATATTGTAAACAAAATCCAAAAGGCAACTGTTAATACAGTTAATATCATTAGAATAATTAAACTTGGTAACTTATTTTTCTTCATATTCATATGGTACATTGCCTGAGATTGTTAAAACAATAAACTTCTCATTGTCTGCAGTAATATTTGAATTAAAAACAAAAGAGTCAATTCTAAAAGGTCTTCTTAAGTTTTCAATAGTTTGCAAAAACAAAAATAGACTTTGGTAATTACCAGTTACAGAAAAACTAACAGGTAATTCATTTTCAACCTTTTTGTCTGAGCTACCTTTTAAAAATATATTTGCAGATGAAAAGTTTCGTATTACAACAGAGCTATCAAAAGCTATTTTTTCAATCTGTTTTACTAGTTGTTCAACATTAGCACCCGTCGGAATTGCCTTATCAATGAGTTCTAAATTTTGTGACTCTTTTTGTAATATATTACTTGCAATTTTTAAGTTACTAATTTTTTGAGTTAGTAGTGAAACTGTGTTTTCTTTACTTTTTATTTCATTATTTAACTCTACTATGGTTAGAATTGTTGGTTTAATTGCATAAATTGAAAAAATAATAATTGTTCCCAAAGACAAGATGAGTTCAAGGTAAGCTTTTAAGTTTGGTTTTGAATTATATATAGCCAATATATCCAAGAAAAAACCTTTGTATCTTAAATAATCTTTTCTCCATCCCTGTGCCATATTTAGATTTATACAAGCTTTCGCTTATTTTTCTCCTTTCTTTGTATTATTAACTTTTGCAGAGATTGTAAAGGTTGTTACAGAACTATTTTCAATACTTGATGCAACTTGTGATAAATTTACGTCAGTAATTTCTTTTAAATCACTAAGGTTAATAAGGAATTGAGCAATTGATCTCTCTGAATAAGAAAGAGCTTTTATTTGAATTCCACTTTCACCCTCTTGTATTGAAGATAAAATTAAATCAAAAGGCATTAAATCAGAAATTTTTTTGACTAACTCACTTCTTTTGCTTTCAGAATAAAAATTTTTAGCAACACTTAATTTCTTTTGATACATTCTAAATTCTTTTTCTACCTCTGCATAAGCTAAAACCTGAACTTTGTTCATATTAATTTCTTCATTCAAATCAGAATTTCTTGAATCTAGCCAAAATCTTGATAAAAATGCAGACATGACAACAAGCTCTGTAATGATAACCATGATTCTAAAAGAAGATAAAGCCCATTTTAATATTCTTCCCAGAGTAGTATTTTGCAAATTATCACTAGGAAGTAAATTTATATGTTTTGGTTTGTTGGTGGGCATACACCCAATGTAGCATTATTTGGAGACTTTTGAAAGACTATACAGCTTAGAAAGCTGAGATTTAATTCTACTAGCCTTATTCTTATGAATTGTCTTTTCTTTTGAAGCTCTATCAACCAAGGAAATAGCCTTTTCAATGTTTTTCTTAATCTTGGTTTTTTTAGCACTCTTAATTGATATTTCCAATTTAGACATCCTTATTTTATTGAGAGATTCTTTTCTTTTAGAACTTCTTAAAGCTCTTTTGGCCGTTTTAGTTACTGGCATGAGGGTAGTATAATCAAAAAAAATGAAATTAACAACAGTAACTAAATTAAAATTAATTTTTGCAAAATTAAAATCACTTATTTCTGACCAACAACACTCAGTTTTAAAAGCCGCGACTTTAATAATGATAATGATTATTATCTCAAGATTATTAGGTTTAGTTCGTCAAAGAGTACTCGCCCATTATTTTGCACCAAGCGATTTAAGTCTTTTTTTTGCAGCCTTTAGATTGCCTGATACTATTTTTGAAGTACTGGTTTTTGGAACTTTTGCATCTGCTTTTATACCCATATTTACAAAAACTCTAAAAGATTCAAAAACAAAAGCTTGGGAAGTTGCAGGAATTGTAGCTAATTGGGGAGGTGTTATATTTTTAATACTAGCGGCTGTAGTAGTTATTTTTGCTCACCCGCTTTATAGAATAATAACTCCAGGTTTTAATATTGCTGATCAAACAAGAATTGTGGATTTGGCTCGTATTTTATTTATTGCTCAAGGTTTTTTTGTAATTTCCTATGTTTTAACTGCAGTTTTAGAATCTTCAAAAAGATTTTTTATACCAGCTCTAGCACCACTTTTTTACAATCTTGGTATTATTGTTTCTACAATTCTTTTTTATAGTAAATTTGGACTTTTTGCTCCCGTTATTGGAGTTGTCGTTGGATCAGCTTGCCATTTGCTGACGCAACTGCCCTTGGCAGTAAAATTAGGTTTTAAATTCAGTAGAAGTTTTAAAATAACAGCAGAAGTCAAAAAAATTGCAAAACTTTCAGCACCTAGGATTCTTGAAGTATCTTTTCTACAAATTGCAAAATTTGTAGAGCTAACTTTAGCTTCACTTATTTCAGTTCCTGCTTATACTTATTTTACTTTTGGGAATTCTGTCCAACTTATTCCGGTTGGTTTGTTTGGGACATCAATTGCAAAAGCGGCTTTTCCAACTTTATCAATGCAATCTGACAATTTAGAAGCTTTTAAAAAGACTTTATTTGAAACATTAAATCAAATAGTTTTTTTAATGGCTCCAATTGTTGCCTTTTTAACAATTGCTAGAATTCCTGTAGTTAGACTTATTTTTGGAACAGATATATTTACATGGGATGCAACAATTGAAACTTCTTTTGTTGTTTCAGCATTTGCTGTTGGTATTTTTTCCCAAGCAGCAAATTCAATTTTAGCAAGAAGTTTTTACGCACTTCATGATACAAAAACACCAGTTTTAATATCAATTTCAACTCTTTTTGTAAATATTATTTTAGATTATTTACTTGTTATCGTTTATAAATTGCCTGTTTGGAGTTTGGCAGCAGCATTTTCTTTTGCATCTATTGTTCAAATGATAATTCTTTTTACACTTGTCACCAAACGAATTCACAATGGAGTAAAAACTGGATTATATCTTCCTATTCTGAAATCTTTGACAGGAGGAGTTGTTTCTGGAGTAGTTATGTTTTTCATTTTAAAATTTTTCGATAAATCAGTTTGGATCAAAAAACTTTCATTCATCAGTAATCTTGATTTACCTTTTGAAAAATTTGTTCTTGATACTAGATATACAGGAAATTTATTAATTTTAACTGCAATTGTTGGTATAATTGGAGTAACAGTTTATCTAATAATTCTTAAACTCTTGAAATCTAAAGAATTAGATACTTTTGTAAACTTAGTCAAACGAATGCTAGTCGGCCAAAAGTTTTCTACTGCCTCAGTAAACGAAGAAATTGTATAAATAAAAGACATCCTTGACAGTCAACTGATCAAATTGTACAATCTGACTAGTTATGTTAAAGAACTTAAAAACAATATCTGCATATGAAGCTAGGAAGAACTTTGGTGAACTAATGAATCTCGCTTACTATAATAATTATGAAATTATTGTGGAAAAAATGGGAAAACCTATGATTAAAATTGTTAAAATGGTTGCCGCGATAAGCACTACGCCTTCTAGGTCTGAAATAATGTCTAAATATTCGGGTATTTGGAGTACAAATGATGCAAATGAAATTGGAAAATCAACAAAGTCATTCAGAAAAAATTTTAAACTAGTAAAATAGAAAACAAAAAAATGGGATTGCTTCTAGATAGTGATGTTATTATTGACCATTTAAATAGTAAAAGTGATTATTTATCTTCAATTATTAGTATTTCAAAAGAAGATTTGTTTATGAGTATTATTAATTGGTCAGAGGTTATATACGGTATTAGGAAATCAAAAGATCCAATTAAGTCAAATAAACAATTTAATGGTTTTATTTTTGATCTAAATATAAAGATATTAGATTTTGATTTGAAAATTGCAAATAAACTTATTGATTTAAAAATTGATTTAGAAAAAAAGGGATCAAAACTTGAAGACTTTGATTTAATTATCGGGGCAACTTCAATATTAAATGATTTGACTTTAGTTACTGGAAATATTAAACATTTTTCTAGATTTCCAGAAATACAAATTTATCCAAAAAAAACCTCTTGACAATTGTTGGCACTCAGGGTATATTACTGCTAATACCAATTGGTTCGCATTAATATGAACGCATTAACATCAAGACAAACACAAATTTTAAAAGCATTGATAGATGAGTATATTGATACCGCAGAGCCGGTTGGTTCTGGTTCATTAGAAAAAAAATATAACTTAGGAGTATCCCCCGCAACAATTCGTAATGAAATGAATCTTTTGACCAAATCAGGATTTTTAAAACAGCCCCATACATCAGCAGGTAGAATTCCAACATCAGGAGCTATGAAATTCTATGTTGATCAATTAATGGAAGAGAAACAAATGAGTTTAGCCGATGAAGTAAAGGCAAAAGAAGAAGTTTGGGATGATAGGGGTAATTTTGATAAATTTATAAATGAAATAACACATTCTTTGGCAGAAAGAACTGGAGCTATGGCGATTGCTGCCATGCAAGATGGTTTTGTTTGGCAAGCTGGGCATGGAAATATATTTAGTTACCCTGAATTTGAAAATACTGCAGCTTGTGCCTCACTATTTGATTTTATAGACGAAGATGAACAATTAATTGATTTATTTTTCAACCGATTTCCAGTTGAAACCCCATTTGATGTTTTATTTACTGAAGACATGGGATTTCGCAATATGCCAGTGGGTATAGTAGCTGCACATTTTAAAGTTAAAGATAGAAACGGTGCGATCGGAGTATTTGGACCAGTAAGACAAACTTATTCAAACATCGTTCCAATGATAAGATATTATAGAGGAATGCTTGAAGAAATAATGGGAATATGATTACAAAAAGTAAAAAAATAAAGAATGAAGAATTAAATGATATGAAAAATCAATTAGCTCGTGCTTTAGCAGATTATGCAAATTTAAAGAAAAGATCCGAAGAAGAAAGAGTAGAAATGTATAAACTAGCAAGTATTTCTTTTATGATTAAAATATTACCTATTATTGACAATCTAAAACAAGCTCAAAGTCATGTTAATGATTCTGGTATTGCAATAATTGTTGGACAACTTGAAACACTTGCTAAAGAAGAAGGATTTGAAGAGATTAAAACAAAAGTAGGAGAAAAGTTTAATGAATCAACTGACGAGGTGATAGAAGCACTTGAAACAAATAAAGAATTAGAAGATAATAATATTTCAGAAGTTGTTATGTCAGGCTGGAAATATTCTGATGGGACAATTGTCAGACACGCAAGAGTTAAAGTGTATAAGCGAAGCTTGCCACCTACGGTGGTAAATTAAAATAATATGTCTAAAATAATTGGAATTGATTTAGGAACAACAAATAGCTGTGTAGCTGTAATGGAAGGTGGAACACCTAAAGTTATCGCCACTTCTGATACTGGTAAAAATACAACACCATCAGTTGTTGAACTTGGCAAAAATCTAGTAGGAGATGTTGCAAAACGCCAGATGATTCTAAATCCTACAAACACAATCTCATCAGTTAAAAGATTAATGGGGAGAAGATTTGAGGACAAAGAAGTAACGAGGACTCAGAAAATGGTTTCTTATAAAATTGTTTCAGGTAAAAGTGGGATGGCTGATGTTGAAATTGATGGCAAGACTTATACTCCACAAGAAATAAGTGCCAGAGTTTTAATGAAACTTAAAAAAGATGCAGAAAAATATCTTGGAGAAACTGTAGACCGCGCAGTTATTACAGTTCCTGCGTATTTTGATGATTCTCAACGACAAGCAACAAAACAGGCGGGTGAAATCGCAGGACTTAAAGTAGAAAGAATTATTAATGAACCAACCGCAGCTGCTTTAGCATATGGATTGGATAAAAAGAAAAATGAAAAAATAGCAGTCTATGATCTTGGCGGTGGAACTTTTGATATTTCAATTCTAGAACTTGGAGATGGAGTGTTTGAGGTAAAGTCTACAAATGGTGATACACACCTAGGTGGAGATGATTTTGATGAAAAGATAGTAGATTTTATTGCAGAGGAATTCAAAAAAGAAAATTCAATGGATCTAAGGCTTGATAAACAAGCCTTACAACGTGTCAGAGATGCTGCGGAAAAAGCAAAAATTGAGCTTACTGCTACTGAGGAAGTTGAAATAAATCAACCTTATATCACACAAAAAGATGGTCAACCGCTTCACTTGACAATGAAATTAACAAGAGCAAAGTTAGAATCAATTGTTGATGATTTAATTGTCAAAACAATTAAACCAGTTGAAGATTGTCTAAAAGATGCAAAACTTAAAACATCTGATATTAATGAAGTTATTTTAGTTGGTGGAATGACAAGAATGCCAAAGGTTGTTGAAGAAGTTAAAAAATTCTTTGGCAAAGAACCTAATAAATCAGTAAATCCTGATGAAGTTGTGGCAATTGGAGCTGCTATTCAAGCAGGAGTTTTAGCAGGAGACGTTAAAGATATTCTTCTTTTAGATGTTACTCCGCTAACACTTGCCATTGAAACAATGGGAGGCGTTGCAACACCAATGATTCCAAGAAACACTACAGTTCCAACATCAAAAACTGAGGTTTTCTCAACTGCGGCAGATAATCAGACACAAGTTGAAATTCACATAACACAAGGTGAAAGACCACTTAGTAATGACAATAAAGCGCTAGGAAGATTTGTATTAGATGGTATTCCACCAGCTCCAAGAGGAGTTCCACAAATTGAAGTTATGTTTGATCTTGATGCGAATGGAATTTTAACAGTTACTGCAAAAGACAAAGCAACAGGAAAAACACAAAATATTAAAATTACAGGTTCTGTGGGATTAACAGATGAAGAAGTTAAAAAAGCTCAAGAAGATGCAGAAAAGAATAAAGTAGAAGATGAAAAGAAAGCAGAAACTATAAAAGCCAAAAATACTGCAGATGCAACAATTGTGATGGCTGAGAAAGCTATTAAAGATGCTGGAGACAAAGCACCAAAAGAAGTAGTAGAAAAAGTACAAGATAAAATTAAGGCATTAAAAGATATTTTAGAAACTGGATCAAAAGAAGATTTAGAAAGCAAGACAAAAGAACTTTCAGATACTTTGTCTGAAGTTGGTCAAGCAATGTATGCAAACCAAACACCTCCACAAGGTGAAGGACAACCAGCAACAGAAGAATCAAAAGAAGATGAATCTAAGAAATCAGACAAAAAAGGTGATTCTAAGATCGAAGAAGGTGAAGTGGTAAGCGAATAGCTTGCCATGATAAACATGGTAGAATAACTTCTGTAATGACCACAAAAAATGATTTTTATGATATCTTAGGATTAAATAAATCTGCTTCTAGTGCAGAAATAAAAGCAGCATATAGAAAAAAAGCTTTGGAGTGGCATCCAGATAGACATCAAGGAAGTGACAAAGAAGAAGCTGAAAGAAAATTTAAAGAAATAAACGAAGCATATCAAATACTTTCTGATCCTTCAAAAAAGAGTGCATATGATAATTATGGCCACGACGCATTTTCTCCTGGTGGCGGAGGGTTTAAGGGTGGTGGATCCCCCTTCGCACAAGGCTTCGGGGGACAGGCCGGGCCATTTACTTACACTTGGTCTTCAGGTGGTGGGCAACAAAACCCATTTGGAAATACTGATTTTGGAGATCCATTTGATATTTTTGAAAGTTTTTTTGGCGGAGGCGGAAATCCCTTTGGAAATCAAAGACAAAGACAAATTCCACGCTATAGCGTTCGCTTAGAATTTATGGAAGCAGTAAATGGTGTTACTAAGGAATTTAATATAGAAGGGGAGAGAAGAAAAATTAAAATTCCAGCAGGTGTTGATGAAGGAACAAAAATAAACTTTGGTGATTTTTCATTGTCTGTAAATGTTATTCCTCATGAATTTTTTGAAAGAGATGGGGATGATATTTATATAAATGTCACAATTCCCTATTCAATGGCAGTTTTAGGAGGAAACATTGAAGTTCCAACAATTGATGATGAAGTTAAAATAAAAGTAAGGGGGGGAACAGGGTCAGGAACAATGATTAGACTAAAGGGCAAAGGTGCTCCAAACCCACATCATAAAACAAAAGGTGATCAGTATATAAAACTAAATATTTTAGTTCCAGAAAGAATGAACAGAGAACAAAAAAGAATAATTGACGATTTGAAAGAAGAAGGGCTCTAATTTTCAATTGATTAAATCTCCCTGATGCTGTAAACTTCAAGACTATGGCAAGTAATAATCAACCAAGAACTGAATTTAATCAAGCACTAAAGGCTATAGCTTCTGAACGAGGCATAGATGTTAATGTCATAATTGATGCAATTAAACAGGCAATAATTGCAGCCTTTAGACGTGATCAAAAAGAATCAGGTGTTGAATATTCTGAAGAAACTGTCTTTGATGCCCAAATTGACTCTTTAGATGGTGGAGCAAAAGTTTTAGTTGATGGCAAAGATGTAACACCTCCAGGGTTTGGAAGAATTGCGGCTCAAACGGCAAAACAAGTAATTCATCAAAAAATAAGAGAAGCAGAAAGAGGAATTGTTATGGAAGAATTTACAGGTAAGATCGGTTCATTAGTTTCTGGGACTGTCCTTCGATTTGATGGCCCAAATGTTAGAATAGATATGGGTAAGACTGAGGGATTTATGCCTCAAGACGAAAGAGTTCCTTCTGAAAGACTTGCTCAAGGTCAAAGACTAACATTTTTATTAAAAGATATTAGAGAAACTATTAAAGACAAAGAAATAATTCTCTCTCGTGCTGATTCTCAATTTGTAGTTAAACTGTTTGCAAGAGAAGTTCCTGAAATTGGTGCAAACTCTGTAGAAATTAAATTAATTTCTCGTGAAGCTGGCGTTAGAACTAAAATTGCGGTTTACACTTCACAAAGTGGAGTTGATCCAGTAGGAAGTTGTGTTGGGCAAAAAGGTGTCAGGGTACAAGCAGTAACAAATGAGTTGGGTGGAGAAAGAGTTGATGTTATTCCTTATAACGAGGATCCCTCTGAACTCATAAAATTTGCCCTTGCTCCAGCAGAAAATTTAGTAGTAAAAGTTTCTAAAAAGACACTTGAAGCAACTGTTACTGCCCCTGAGGATCAATTATCTTTAGCAATTGGAAAAGATGGGCAAAATGTTCGTTTAGCCTCAAAATTAACAGGCTATAAAATCGAAATAATTGCGTCAAGCGAGTCAAATCAAAATGATAAATAAATTTGTCATTAAAATGATAATGTTTAAATTTTTAAAAAATAATATATATGAATACCAAAAGATCGCCAATTGTAGTAGTTTTAGGTCATGTTGATCATGGTAAGACTTCTCTTCTTGATGCTTTAAGACAAACGAATGTTACTGCAACAGAGGCGGGCGGAATCACACAATCAATAGGAGCTTCGGTTATCACCTCAAAAGATGGAAATAAAATTACTTTTGTAGACACCCCAGGTCATGCTGCGTTTTCTGCCATGAGGTCTCGTGGTTCTCGCTTAGCTGATATTGCTCTTTTAGTTTTAGATTCTTCAGATGGAGTAAAACCACAAACAAAAGAAGCAATAGAACACATAAATGATGCAAAAATTCCCTTTATAGTAGTTTTTACAAAAACTGATCTTCCAGCAGCCTCAATTGACGTAGCATTAACTGAACTTGAAAAGAATGGAATTCTTTTTGAAGGTAGAGGTGGTCAAACTCCATACTTAGGTGTATCTGCAAAGAAAAAAGAAGGATTAAATGAACTTTTAGATTTAATCAGTTTGCTTTCTGACGTTAATTCTATAGAAGGTGATAATGAAGCAGATTTGGAAGCAGTTGTAATTGAAACAGCAAGAGAAAAAGGTGGAAACATGGTATCTGTAGTTGTTAGAAATGGAAAATTATTTGTAGGACAAGAAATTTTTGCAGAAGGTGCAAAAGGAAAAGTTAAAGGATTATTTGATGATAAAAACAAACCAGTTAAAGAAGTTCTCTCAGGAAAACCAGCAAGAATATTAGGTTTTAAAAACTTACCGCCAGTTGGAGCTGTAATATCTGACCATTTTAGTGGCCAGGAATTTAAAATTTCTAATTTAAAATTTAAAATTGAGAAAGGGAAGATTCCACTTTATTTAAAAGCAGAAAGTGCGGGAGCTTTAGAGGCTCTTGTCGCATCAATTCCACAAGAATTCGCTGTTATTGATGCAACAATAGGGGATGTTATTGAATCTGATATTTTAAATGCGAAATCTAATAATGCAATAATTTTTGTTTTTGAGAGTAAAGTTTCTTCAAATATTAAAAAACTGGCAGAAATGGAAAAAATAAAAATCGAAAGGTTTGAAATAATATATGAACTTTTAGAACGCTTAAATGAAATTGTTAAAAAGGGTTTGACAGAAATTATCGGGAAAGCTGAAATAATTGCAAGTTTTCCATTTGATAATAAAAAGGTTGCAGGGTCTAAAATACTGCAAGGTAGGATTGAAAAATTAGGAGATATTAGGCTAATAAGAGATGAAAAAGAACTAGGAAAACTCAAAATTTTATCAATCAAGAAACAAAAACAGGAAGTTCTTGGAGCTTCTCAAGGCGAAGAGTGTGGAATATTATTTGTTCCACAACTTGATTTTCAGGTAGGAGATGTTATAGTAGCGGTTAAAGAATGATTAACAATAGTTTTGCTTCACTTATATCCTCTGCTAACGAAATTTTAATTCTATTGCCAAATAAACCATATTTTGATCAAGTTGGGGCTGGACTTTCTCTTTATTTATCACTCCTAAGTCTAGCTAAAAAAGTTTCTATTTTTTGCCCCGTTTCAATGATTGCAGAATATTCTAGGCTTATTGGAGTTGATAAAATAACAACTGATTTAGAAAGTCATAATTTAACCATTAAATTTGTAAATTATGAAGCAGCTGATGTTGATAAAGTAAATTATGACATTATTGATGGACAATTTAAATTAACAGTAACTCCAAAACTAGGTCTTAAATCTCCCACTAAAGATCAAGTTGATATTAGTTATTCTGGTATATCTTGTGATTTAGCTATTTTAATTGGTGGTGCAAATGATTCACATTTTCCTGCTATTTCAAAAGATGAATTTAAAAATACTAAATTAGTTCATATTGGGACAAGACTTCTAGAAATTATAAATAATGAATTAGAAGTACTTTCTTTTGCAAGACCAGCATCCTCAGCATCAGAACTTGTAGCAAGTTTACTAAAAGAAAGTGGGTATCCAGTAGATTCTGATATTGCAACAAATCTTTTAATAGGAATTGAAGAACAAAGTAAAAATTTTCAAGGTGAGGCAGTTACCGCTGATACATTTATTATATTTGCAGAGCTTTTAAAATTAGGAGGTAAAAGAATGCCACGAGCGTTAGCTCCAAAAGATTATCCACAGGGATCAATTCCAACCAAGCCCTTTACATCAGCCTTCGCCAAGGCTTCGTCCAGCAAGCAAATGACCCCAGAGGAAGCAGAAGAAGAATTAAACCAAGAAATACCGCCTAGTTGGTCAGAACCAAAAATCTTCACAGGAACTAGTTTAAGTTAATGATATAATA
>ERZ1292623.2518-Hain-H51-01um-R1-2518-length-16274-cov-21_pt1 | contig 15107 bp, 16 predicted proteins | sample MGYA00564398_ERZ1292623 | MGnify/ENA primary metagenome ERZ1292623 (study PRJEB36523, sample SAMEA6512633) | groundwater metagenome | collected 2019-01-07 | study: AquaDiva: Metagenomics assemblies of 32 groundwater samples
GGATGGACTTGTGATAGTGATGATTTTAATAAAGCTATAGATGTTCATCTTTATAAGAACGGACCAGTAGGTGCCGGAGGTGTTCTTTTAGGAATTTTTAAAGCAGACATGCAAAGAGGATCTCAAGTAGGAGCTTTATGTGATGGAAATAATAATCATGGATTTAGTTTTGCTCTTCCTGCTGATCTTAAAGATGGAACATCTAAAAAAATATATGCTTATTCTATTAACATAGGAACTCCTTCAAATAATGTTCATCTTACAGGCAGTCCAGCAGTTTTTACATGCAACCCTCCAAAATGTTCTGAAGATCAAACTATATTTGAAACACTTACAGTAACAAAATCAAACGCAGCATTATACAATGATCCTAATTTTGACAACAGAATATGTTACGACAAAATTTTTGGAAATAATTATCCTGAAACAAATCCTCCTCATATATGTATTGCAAACGACAAAAACACAGTACTTTGGTTAAAAACTAATTCTGATTCAAAAGTTTCTACAACTAAAAGTTCAGACTTTGCAACTCCTGTATGCTATGGAGATTTAAAATGCAGAGCAGTAGATGAATCACAAGGGCAATTATGTAATTCTGATGAGAAAATAGTTGCAAGTTTAGAATCAACAACAAACTCATTAGTTTCAGAAGGAGATGATACTGATTATAAAATAAAAATATGCTGTAAATCTCAAGTTGCTCTTAATACAGTTAATTGGGCGGATATGGAAAATAATCAAATCACGACCGCAAATATAAAAGATACTGTTCAAATGATAGTAGGGGGAGTTTATCTTAAAGATGAAAGTTTGCGTTTTACGATAAAGAAAAAAGAAACTTTAGGGGGTATTGATCGTTTAGCAAAAGATAAAGTAATTATCTCAACAGAATCAAATAAATTAATAGAGCAATGGATAGCTGGAGAAATAACATTAAATACTGGAGTAGAGTTATGGATCGGAGAATATTATTTTGAAGTGATTTTGAACGAAGATACAGCCACAAAAAAAACTAGTGGAATTTTGATAGTTACAGCTCCTGAGAATAATCAGCCACCAGTCGCAAATATTGTCTCTCCAGAAAATGAAAATATATTCTTTCTAAATGAACCAATAACTTTCACTCAAGATAGTTATGATTTAGATGATAATTTTGAATATATTTGGGATTTTGGAGATGGGATTACTATTTCAGGAAATTCTATAACTAAAGAAAATTATAATCCTGTTCATATTTATACAACTGTTGGACAAAAGTTGATAAAACTTAAAGTTAAAGATAATAGAGAATTAGAAGTAACAGATCAAGTTTCAATCTTAGTAGTTGATTCTGGAAAATATGCATTTGCTTCCATATCTGTTCCTAAAAATGAGAGAGATGAGCCTTATGGCATATCTATTGATTACGATGCTACTAAAACTTATGCTATTGATGTTATAAAAGATTCTAATGGATGCAGAACAATAAGTTGTTATGCCGGACTTTGTCCGACTGTAACTACGGGAATCTCATCTTGTCCATCTAATACAGGACCTATTAGCATTTCTCCATTATCTTCTTCTAATGATATTTATCAACTTTTAAATTTTAAATGGGAGCATTGTAAAAAGACAGATGGAGTATTTGGAAATTGTGTACAAGATAACAGACAGGGAAGTAATGGAGTGCTTTTCTCAAAATCTTTTATTAATGTCGGAGATTATTCTTCTAAATTAACTATATCATTAGGAGCTCCTTCACCAGATTCTTTTGATAAAAGTATATTTAAAGTTGCTTATGATAGATATACTTGTGAAAAATCAGATAGTTATAGTAGATGGATATCTTCAGATCTTCCAATTATTGATAGTTCTAATAATTGTGAAATTAATGATCCTTTGATACAAGGCGAAACTTGTTGCCCAACTAATGGATATAATTGTGTTCAAGATAAATGTGCGAGATCAATAACTAAATGTTCAGATTTTGAATCAGAATCAGATTGCAATGCAAATGGAGGAAATCAAGTTTTAGCTGAAAGTCAATTTAAAAATAATTTAGATATATCCAGCGAATCAAATTGTATTAATATTGAAGAGGCATTGAGTCATGGAAATAATGGAAAATGTACTTCTTCCTGTTTCTATAAATGCGAATGGAAAACGAATAAGTGTGTGTTATCTTCAGAAAACAAAATTGTTTATGGGGGCCCCCCATCTATATCCTGGTTACATAGCGATTTATCTTCATCAAGTTCATTATTATCTAATTATAAGAATTATTGTGAAGCGACAACTCAAGATGTAACTTATAAATGCACTTATGATATAGAATCTAAAGGAGATTGTAATGGAGCTGCAGATTTTTATGAAGAATTATGGACAGCAGTTCTTAGCGCTCAAAATGGAGATGGAACTCCCATAGATTGTAAAAGTTATGATGCTCAAACTAACCCGAAAATAGACGATGCTTGTAAATCTTGTGTTTCTGGATCTCACGTAGTAAATTGCGAGAAAGTCATAAAACTTCCATTTTTTGATTACAGAAATTTTATATTGTCTGTATTAATCTTGGTTACTATTTATTATTTTATTGTGAAAAAAGAGAAAAAATGAATATCTATTTTATAAAATTCTTTAATTTCTTATAATTTTCTTTTGTAAAAGAAATAACTTTTTTAGCATATTCTTCGTCTATAATTGTGCCATAGTATAACATCCCATTTCTAAAAAATCTCATCTGGTCAGCAAATTGAACCTCATTTTCTTTGAATCCCAAAACTCTCATATAGGAAATTTCTGCTTCATGAGCTTTAAATCCAGAGGCATTAAAACCTTTTAGAAGCATACAAGCTCTTATAGTTTCTGTTAAAATATCATAACATTTTTTTACATAGTCATTAGAATTAATATTATTAATACCTATTCTCCTAGTTAATTCTAAAAGATAAGCATAATTTTGTTCAGCTTCTTTTACTAAAAAATTCGCTCTAGATTTATCAGGACTTTGTGATTTTACTACACTATCTTTAATAAATTCATTAAAATCTTTTATTGCTCTCATAACTCTATTCCACCATAAAGAACAATACCATTAAATAAATTTTCTTTTAAGTTTTTATGAACATTCTTAAAAGAATCATAAAAATTTAGGTGTATATTCCTTTTAAGTACATTCTCAAAATTCTCCAAATTAATTTTTTTATCTTTTCTTCTAATAACAGCAACATCAATATCAGAATTAAAGACATCTTCTCCTCGGGAATAACTGCCAAATAGAATTATTGTTCCTCCAGCAAATTCTTTTTCTAAAAAATCAGCAAGTCCTGATTCATAGATTAATTTTAAGTTATCTGCTCTTTTTAATTGCATTATTTTATGATTTTCTCTATTTGCTTGAATTGATAATCTTCCAGAATTTTTATCTTTTTCTAATTTAATAAAATCTTTCTTAACTAAGAAAGGAAGTGCTTTTGATATTGCTGGCTGAGAAACTCCTATTTCTTTAGCAATATTTAATGCATTTAATGATTTGCCAGCATTGACAAAGAGTATTCTCATTATTCTCTGCTGAAGATTAGTTAACTTTAATTCATATATATTTACCATAGTTAATATATATAAACTTTAGTTTATAAATTTTTTGTAAAGACTACTTATAACTAAGCACCATATTTTTTATAAAAAAGAAATAAAACAGAGAAATTTATAAACTCTTTTTCCATCTTCTTATAAAAGTTTAAAGTTATAAAATGAGGTGTAAATTATATTTCTTATTAATTGTAGTTTTCTTAAGTTTAAATTTAACCTATGCATCTATAGAATTTGGAAACCTTTCACATTATATAGAAGATTCATATACTAAAAATACTGCTTTAAGAGGATGGCTAAATTTTAGTTTAAATAAAGAGCCAGGAGATACTGTCATTAGCGGATTTAATAGTAGTATAACTTTATCAGAATTTATCGATAAGAATAATTTAGCATGTAATATAATTAACTCTTATGAATGTAGTTGTTTTCCATCAGATTGTGAATCTTCTTTCTCAACTTTTAATTCACCATCAAACACAAAAAATTACACTCTAAAAACTGTTGAGACAAAATTATTTGGAATAAAATTGGACAAAAATATAAGCAAAGTTACATCCTTTAGATTTAATATTTCAACTAATGCAAAAACTTCTTGTATAAACCCTTTAATGATAGATTTATTTGATGATGGAAATATTGAATTCAAAACTTATAATGTAAGTGAAGAAGAATGTTTCATAGAAAATCCTTATGGATGTTTTAAGTTAGATAATACAATAAGCACAACAAAAATAGCTTCAGATCCTTTATGTCAGAAAATTAAAGTTCCAGCTGCAAGAGGATACAATATAGGGGCTAACGTTATAGGAAATAAATCTGCTAGTTTTACTATGACTTTTTCTGCATTAGGTTTAGAAAAAGCCTGCACAATATCCGATATAAATTTTGGTGGTAAAATTAGTTGTAAAGTAGTTTTAGATAATGATCTTTCAGAAACAACTGAAGCAGAAGTTTGTATTTCTGCAACTGAAGGGAATGAAAATAAATATAGCATTAATTTTGAAGATAATGAAACCTGTGGATTTATACAGATAGGAGAAGAAACAATCAATCATGATTTTGAAATATTTGCAAAACCATTAAAATATGCTCCAATAAACAAAATGTCTTTTAGCGATAATTTATTTGGAGAAGATATTAATCTTTCAAAAAATGTTTTTGATTATATAAATAGAAGATATAATAAAAAATGTGAATCTGGTTGCGTAATTCCAATTAGATTATATTCTGGAGTAAAACAGAATATAACTTTATCAGATTTATTAGTAGATTATGATATTAATGGATTAAATCCTGATGGTTCAGAAGAGAAAAATCTTGAAGATATAAAACCAACTCCAGCATTATACACTTCTAATTTTGTAAAATATAATTTAGAACTTGCGGATATTTTAACTCCTACAGATACTAAAATAAATAAATTAGAATTGAGAATAGGGAATAAATTAATTATTCAAAATATAAGTTTAGTAGAAATCTCAGCAATATCTGATATTATACCTAAAAAAATTCCAGCTTTAGTAAAAACAAAACTTTTTGTCATATTAGATAATCCAAAAAATTTAACATATATTTGGAATTTTGGAGACAATTCAAAATCAGAAACTACAAAAACAAATTATATTGAACATACTTATTCAAATTTAGGATTTTATGATTTAACTTTAAATGTCAGCAATGAAATAGGAACTAATTCAAAAACTTTTAAAATAGAAGTTATAGCCCCATTTCAAGCTATTAATGAAACTATATCTGATTATAAACTAAGATTAAAATCTATAAATAATAATATATTTGTTCTTCCAGATAAAGTTCAAGAAAGAGTTTCTCAAACAGTTAATATTGCTGATTTAAAAAGTGCAGTTGATAAATTAGAAGGCGATTACAAACAACTTTTTGAAACAGAAAGTGAAGAGTTAGTTAAATTAATGATAAAATTAAAAGAATTAAATGTTCCAAAGTCTTTTAGTACTTCTTTAGAGATAAAGAACTCTAAACTTATCCAAAGTGTTGATAGATTAAAACCAGAAATAATTGGAGAATTTGGAGCAGGCACTGTTAATCAAGAAAAATCAGCAGATTATTATAATGCTATAAACAGATGGATAGAAGAAAATTTAGAGATAACTATAGAATCAAAAACTTATTCATTTTATTTTGAAGATAATTCAGAAAAGCCAGTTTTAAGTCATCTTATTATAAATTTAAAACCAAAAAATTCTATTTCTGAATTATTTATGGTTATAGAGGGAGATATCAATAATATAAAATTCTTAGGGGATTATTCTGAAAGAGAAATAAATGAAAATAATTTTGGGATAGAATTAAGAGATTTAGAAGCAGGAGTTGATAAAAAAATAGAATTTTTATATCCAGAAAAAATAGAATCATTAAATCTTCCAGTTTATTTTTCTCCAGAATTTAGATTTTTAGAATTAGGATTTAGTCCTGGAGTTTGCGATAATAATAATATGTGTGATGAAGGAGAAAATTACAAAAATTGCAGAGCCGACTGCAAACCAATAAAAACAACAATAATCTTTTTATTAATATTATTCTTTTTAGCTTTTGTTATATATATAATATTACAAGAATGGTATAAAAGAAATTATGAGAAACATTTATTTAAAAATCCCAATGATTTATTTAATCTTATAAGCTTTATGAACAATGGAGAAAATCAAAATTTATCTAAATCACAAATTTTCAATCAATTAAAACAAAGAAAATGGAGTTCAGAACAATTAGATTATGCTTGGAATAAACTTCATGGCAAAAGAACAGGTATGTTTGAAATTCCTATTTTTAAAATTTTTGAAAAAAGAAAAATTCAAAAAGAATTAGAAAATAGAAGAAATCAAATTTAAAATATACGAAACATTAATAAATAAAAATTTACACTTTTAAGTATGGGGATAAAAATATTAACAGATTTTACAAAAAGGATGTTCGGATTGTTTTTCAAAAATAAAAAACAAATAAGTTTAGGTTTTTATGGTCCTCCTAATGCGGGAAAAACTTCATTGGCAAACAGAATTTGTAAAGATTGGACTGGAGAAGAAATTGGCAAAGTAAGCAATCTGCCTCATGAAACAAGAACAGTACAATTTAAAGAAGAAGTGGAAATAAAATATAAAGAAAAATCTTTGAAATTTAAACTTGTGGATACTCCAGGAATAGCTACTAAAATAGATTATGAAGATTTTATGAAAGCTAAAATGCAGAAAAAACAAGCTCAAAAAAGAGCTAAGGAAGCCACTCAAGGAATTGTTGAAGCCATAAAATGGCTTGATGATATGGATGCAGTAGTAGTAGTTTTAGATGCAACCGAGAATCCTTATTCACAAGTTAATTTAACAATTGTAGGAAATTTAGTAGCAAGAAAAATCCCAGTTTTAATTGCAGCAAACAAAATAGATTTAAAGAAAGCTGATATAAAAAAAATAGAAGCTGCTTTTTCAGATTATGATGTCATCGGAATCTCTGCTAAAGAAGGAAAAAACATGGATGAATTTTATGAGTCCATATTTAAACTTGCAAAAAAATCTAAATAAACATTTAAAAATATATATTACTAAATATAATTAAAAAGAGATCAAATAAAAAGAGGAAATAAATAAATGTCAAAAAAAATTAATTGGGATGATATTGCTTTTTGGATACTTATAATCGTTTTGTTAATTGTAATGGGATATTTACTAGTAACTGGGAGAGCATTTAAATGAAAATAAATATTAAGGAGATATTATTTTGGATTTCTTTAATAATAGCAATATTATTGTTGCTTTGGTTTATTTTTGGAAATAGTCCAACAGAATTTTTTACAATTCTCAGTCTAATTTTTATGATTGTCTTAAAAATGTGGACTATTAGTGATAAACAATTAATTACTGAAATGAGAATTAAAAGTGGTTTTGAAAATATGAAAAAAGATATAGAATTAATTAAAAATAAATTAAGAGTTAAACAATTAGATAAATAAAATGGGGAAAAAAGAGAATAAAAATCATGGATTAACATTACATTTTATACCATATAGTGAAGTATCTAATTTATCAAGTATCGAGAGAATAAAAAAATTACTAAGAATAATTTTAGATAATAAAGTTGTGGTTTTACAGGGAAGATTAAAACCAGATGAAGAGACTAGATTAATTGAAGATACGATGATTATGATAGGAAACATTAAAGGATTTAAAGGAGTAGAATTGTCAGTTATAGAAAGTGATAATAAAGATAAAAATTTATTTGATAAAATGAGATTTGGATTAGCAAAAGCAATCGCCGGACAGCATGATGCAATCACAATCATAGGTCCTGCTTCTGTAATAAAGGAAATGAGAAAAGATCCAAAAAAATTAGAAGTTATGATGAAATAATTAATAATTTTTTATCTCTCCATAATTGCTAAAAGAACTTTATCTATTAATTTAGGGTTTTCTTCATATAAAATCTCATTACCATAAACAATTTTTCTTTTCTCATCATATTTTATAACAATATAAACTTTATTTGCTTTACACACCAATTTTTTGTCATCAATTAATTTTTGATAATTTATATCATCTTCATTTATTAGATAATGATTGTTATCTAAGTTTACTCCTCTAATTCTATCTGTAATCATTTCTTCAGAATCAAAAAAAGTTTGAATGCCTCTTTCCAAACTATAACCATGAACAGTTATAGATTTATCTCTAACTTCTATTCCATTTCTACTAGGTTCTAAATTTTCTAAATTAAATTTTTTCATGAAAAATAAAAATATAAATGGTATTTAAAGTTTTGTTTCTAACTACCAAAAAATAATATAATATATATTAAGTAGAAATTAAGAAAAACACCATGGATATATTTAGTTATGACGCCTCGCTTTTTGCCGAAGGCAAAAAGTTGCGAACAAAGTGAGCAACCCTTTATGGCAAGGAGAATGTCACATATTTATATAATACAAATTTAAATTTTTACAAATCTTTATTAATCTAAATACTTTATAATAATTATGCCTCATCAATGTACAAAATGCGGTAAAGTTTATCCCGATGCCGCAAGTGAATTATTAGTTGGTTGTACATGTAATAGTCGATTCTTTTATTATATAAGACAAGAAAAATTTGATGAATTACAAAATAGAAAAAATGAGATATTTGAAGAGCTTGAAAAAGCAGATAAAACTCAGATAGAAAAAGATATAAGAGAGCTGACTGGTTTAGATAAAAAACCAGACGAACCAGTAATTTTAGATTTAGAATCTATAAGAGTAATAAAACCTGGAAAATTTGAGATAGATGTTGTTAGTCTATTCTCTAAGAATCGTCCTTTAATTTACAAATTGGAGGAGGGAAAATATATAATTGATCTTAGTTCAACTTTACTTCCAAAATCAAAAGAATATATCAAATCCACTAATATATTAAATTCTGAAATAGAAGAAAATAATAAAGATAATGAAGAAATTGTTAAAATAGAAAATGAAGAAGATGAGAAAGATTAATAAAAATAAAAAGTAATCAAAAATCTTTAAATAACCTTTAATATTAATTAGTAAATGAAAGAAGTTAATTTAATTCTAAAAGAACAGTTAAAACTAATTAATCCTTCGGAGGAAGATTTAATAAATATAAAAAAAATAAGCAGAGAATTTCAATTAGAATTATCAAGAAATTTAAAAAAGAATAAGATCAAAGCAGATTTTTTTCTTGGAGGAAGTTTAGCAAAAAATACTTTAGTAAATAAAAATGTTTATGATATAGATATTTTTGTCAGATTTGATAAATATTATAAAGAAGAAATATCAGATATTTTAGGGAAATTATTGAAAAACGTAAAGAGAATACACGGTTCCAGAGATTACTATCAAAAAAATATAGGTCCTATAATAATAGAAGTTATCCCAGTTATAAAAATTAAAAAACCAGAACAAGCATTAAACGTTACAGATTTAAGTTATTTTCATGTTAATTATATATTAAAAAAAATAAAACAAAACAAAAGATTAGAAAATGAAATTAAATTAGGAAAAGCCTTTGCTCATGCGCAGAATGTCTACGGAGCTGAATCTTATATTAATGGTTTTTCTGGATATGCAATAGAACTTTTAGTTGTACATTATAAAACTTTCTTAAATCTTCTTAAAGCAATAGTTAAATTAGATCTCAATAATAAACTTATTATAGATCAAGAGAAACTTTACAAAAATAAAGAGGAAGTTCTAGTTTTAATAAATCATTCAAAAATCTTGTCACCAATTATTTTAATAGATCCAACTTTCAAAGAAAGAAATGCTTTATCTAGTTTATCTTATGAAACCTTAAATAAATTCCAGAAATCAGCAAAATTATTTTTAAAAAATCCCTCTAAAGAATTTTTCATACAAAAGAAAATAGAAGATAATTTTAGAAATGTAAATACCAAAATAATTCAAGTTAAAACTAATAAACAGAGAGGAGATATAGCTGGAACAAAAACCAAAAAATTTTATAATTTTTTGTTATCTGAATTAAGAAAAGAATTTAACATAAAAAAAGAAGGATTTGAATATTCAGAAAAAGAAGATATAGCTAAAATTTACTTAATATTAAAAAATAAAAAACCAACTTTAATTAAAGGTCCTCCAATAAAATATAAAAAAAATCTCGAAGAATTCAAAAATAAACATAAAAATGTAATTATCAGAAAAAATTTCCCAAAAAATCGCCTACCTCTGCCTAAAAGCAGAGATTTGATCAGCGATTTTTCTTTCAAAGGAAAATTTTTTGGGATGCTCCGAAACGACCTTACCATTTATGGTGAGGTTTTCAACGTTTCGGACATAAAAAACAATTATGCATATACTATTTTAGAGCATAATTTCACATTTGAAGAATGGATTAATAATTTCAAGAAAAATAATTTAAAGATTATAAGAGAAATGGGGATAATAGAATTAGAATTAGTTAAATGAAATGTTTATAGGATTATCTAATTATCAATTATTTTTCTAAATAATCTTGGACGGATTCTATAATAATTATTAGTAATTTGAATACCAATAGATCCTCCAATTGATTCTAATCCTACATAATCATATGAAGCTAACTTAGCAAATTTTTGAGCTTCTTTAATAATTATTGAGCCTTTAGAATCATTATGATTAATTAAAACACACAATTCTAGATTTCTCGTAGAAACTTCTAAAATATCTCTTCCTAAAATAAGATTTTCATCTCTAAAATAATTCAATGAGAAACTATTTATTCTACTAATTACCGATTTAACAACAAAAAATTCTTCTTGATTAATAGTTGTAATAAAATAAGGAGAAGAATTAACATCTGTTTCAATTTCTTTTTCTAATTCTTCTGTCATTTTTCTAGAAGGTTATTCTTTTATTTAAATTTAATCCCTACCAACAGCTTCATCAAACATAAAGCTCAATGAGCTTGCAAAAAAAGGAGTATTTAACCATACAGCAATTTCCTCATCCGGCATACCATTTTTTGATATTATAAATAAAACTTGCTCATTATCAGATATAAAAAATCTAGTATCTACCTTAATATTTTTTGCTTTTATTCTAAACTTAGCATTTATCTTTTTAATTTCTTTATCATCTCCAGATAAAGCTATTTTTATTTTTATATTTGCTTTTTTTAATCTATCAAAAACTAATGAGAAAAATCTTGATTTATTTTGCATTTCAATTACCGAAGTGCATATAATAACTTCCTTTTTTGCATTTTCCAAAAGTTCTTTTATATGATTATAAATTGTTAGTTTCCCTTTTATAGCACCAGAAATGTCTTCTTGTTTAATTGGTTTTATACCAACATTATATAATTGTTCCAATTCTTTATATTCATTTGTGTCTTTTAAGTTACTAATACTTTTTATTCTTTCATTAGCATCTTTTATAGTATTTGATTTCAATTTTTCTATAATTACATTTGGTTTAACGGCAATATATTTTACTGGTTTTCCTAATTTCATTATAGCAAATCCCATTTTCTCTAAGCTTTCAAGCACATCATAAGTTCTACTTCTTGGTACTCCAGAAGTCTCTGCAATTTCACCAGCGCTTGCTAAACCTCTCCCAAGCAAAGCTAACCAAACTTTTGTTTCATATATATTCAATGCAAAGTGATCTTTGATTTGATTTATTAGTTCATGTTTTATTATCATTTTACTATTCGATTATGGTAAAATAATATATATGATGGTTTATAAACCTTTTGTATGTTGTTACTAAATAATTAGAACAAAATACTAGCACCAATATTTATATATAAAAAATTAATGAATTATAAAAATAAAATGAAAGAAAAAACAAGTTTAGTATCTCAATTAAAATATTTTGATAATTGTAATGAAGAATTAAGATTTTTAATTGAAATATGTAATAATGATATCAAGAAATTTCTTGGAGAGGATAGTGAACTTGAAATAAATGAAGATAATATTCCCCATATCAATGTGACTCAAGCTCAAATAGATTTAATAAATAATATTTTAAGAGAATCTGAAAATAATATTTTGAGACAAGCAGTTAAAAAAAGAAAATCTATTGAAGATAGTTTATGTGATTTAAGTAAAGATAATGAAGGGTTATTAGCTTATCTGCCTAAATTGACTGATGAAAGATATAATATTAAGGTTAATGAGATGGTAGAACTAATTGGAGAAGAAAATATATTAATACCTGCTTTAGATAAAAACTCTTTATCTTTATTAATGAAACCAGTATCATTATTCCCTTTCATTTCTTGTGGTATATGTTATTTAACTGCTTTTTTTGTAGAAGAATATATCAAACAAAAATTTAATATTCAGCAAATTTATCCTTATTTCAGTTTATCATTCGGAATTTTTGGTTTTTATAGGGGGGTAGAGATTAGTTATAAAGCAATTAAAACAAATAAAGATCTTCCTTGGAAAAAAGCAAAATATTTAGATGAGAAAATAAATGAGCTATTTTGATATCTTAATATATAAATACAATTAATAAGAAAAGAATATGAATTTAAAAGAAGAAATAAAAATCTATGGAGCTAAGGGGGCTGTAATTAAATATATTCATGAATATGATAATACTATCCCTATAGAACCATTTGTTTTAGTTCCAGTTGGACATGATGGAGAGATTATTTATCTCAAATAAATCAACTTGGGAAATCTTTAGTTAGAAGTTCTTTTTCATTAGAAGATGGAGAAAGATTAAGTTTTGCAGGATTATTTGATACACATAAATTTGAAAGAGAACATTCAGTAAATAATTATAGTTCCATTGATTCAGAAGCATTTGAAAAAGCTATAGCAATGATTAATAAATTCTATTAAAGAGAAAAAACAATTTTATCTCAAGAAGATATACATTATTATCATGGAAGAGATATTGATTTAATTTTCTCAGATGCAAAAGCATGGATTGCTGAAGGATGATATCAGTTTTTATCTTGCAGTTTATTTAGAGCAATGAAACATTATTATCTAGTTTTTATTGGTTTAACAAATAATTCTAAAACAGGAGACAAAGTAAGAGTTTTCTCTAATGGCATTTCTGGAGTCGTTGTTGAATAAACCTGAAAATTGTTGCTGCATTTAGTTAACGAGGAGATGATATGACTACATAATAGAATAATATATAAACAATGTAGTCATAATTTTTTTATGGTGCATAATGAAATCCAAGAAAGAAACGGAAGAAAATATTATTATAGAGTCAAGTCAGTTAGAATTGGGGATAAAGTAAGAAAAGAAAGAATTTACTTAGGTGTAAACCTTAACAAAAAAGATCTTATAAAAAAAGAAAATGAAGCAGATAGTAAATTAAATATTTTTTATTTAATTTTGACTAAGAAAGAGGAAAAATTCTTAGAGAGAATAAAAAAAGAATTTTTAAAAGAATCTAAAGAAAATTATGAAAATAGATATGAAGCATTCTGCTCATTATTTACTTATAACTCTACAGGTATTGAAGGTAACACATTAACATTACTAGAAACTTCTTATCTATTATTTGATGGTATTGTTCCTAAAGAAAAGTCATTAAGGGAAATCTATGAGACATTAAATCATAAAAAAGCATTTGATTTTATTTTGAATTATAAATATGATATAACGAAGGAATTTATATTAGAATTACATAAATTAGTAATTGTAAATACTTTAAAGCAGGATTTGATTTCACAAATAGGAAGATATAGAAATGTTCAGGTATTTGTAGGAAAATCAATTCCTCCTAATCATTTTGAAGTACCCAATAAAATGACAAAACTACTGAAATGGTATTCAGTTAATAAGAAAAATCTTCATCCTTTAATTTTGGCTTCATATTTTCATACAGAATTTGAAAAAATACATCCATTTGTTGACGGTAATGGTAGGGTTGGAAGACTGCTCATGAACTTTATTCTTTATAAAAATAAGTTTCCAATGATAAATATACCAAAAAAAAAGAAATTTAAATATTATCAAGTTCTGCAAAATGCACATTATAAAAATGATATTAAAAGTTTTGTTAATTTTTTAATCAGTATTTTAAAAAAAGAAAAATTAAGATTCTGAACTAAATTATCCCAATATCATCCAACTCAACCACATTCCAAAATATAAACCAGTAGTTATGAATGGCATTGCTGGATAATATTTTCCCTTTTTTGCTAAAACAAAAAGCAGTGAGAGAGCAATTGTAGAAAATACAAGAATTAATAATCCAGAAATTAATCCATAATTTTTATAAAATATTCCAGCAGAAATTATTGGAAAGATAACATCTCCTCCCCCAAGTATAGCTAGATTAACTTTAATTTTAGCTTTTCTAAATTCTTTTTCAATTTCAGAATCAGTCTTCCCAATATTTTTTTCTTTTAACAATCTTATCTTTTCCTTTTCTTTTTTATCTGCATAAGGTACAAAAAATCCGGTAAAAAATTTTAAATTATTCATTTGAAACTCCGCCATTTTTTGCATAACCTTTGAATGCCACACTGCCCAAATATCATAAATAGAAATTATAAATAATATAATTATTGTAGCTAAAATAACTTTAGGCCCAAAAACATTATCCAAGAAAGAAATAAATACGGCAGCTATTCCAGGATAAATTAACAATTCAGTAATATTATGAATCCATAAATTTCTTTTGAAAACTTTAATATAAGATAATGGCAAAGCAAAAATTAAAGAAATAATTTGTGAATCAATACCTATTAAAAATAATACTACATATATAGTTAATCCCAAAGCTAAAGTTGTTACAAAAAAATACCACAATCTAATAAAAGTATGAGCATTAATTCTCATTAAAAGAAAAAACAATAAGATAGCTATAAAGAAAGCAGTGATTATTGAACTTAAACCTCCAACCAAAGAACTTTCTTTAATATCTTCAGGAGGTTCCATTCCAAAAGGCAGTTCAATTCCGTTATTATAACTACTAACTACTAACAATCCTATTAATTGAGTAATAATAAACATACAAATTAAAATTAACGTTATTTTTTTATTGTGTTTCATTTTGTCCTCCTTTTATTAAATGAAACACTTGGAAATTT